>Ga0208747_1000363_pt1 | contig 13881 bp, 14 predicted proteins | sample Knorr_S7_td_AAIW_FD_185597 | JGI IMG/M metagenome (GOLD analysis project Ga0208747, IMG submission 185597) | Marine microbial communities from Southern Atlantic Ocean transect - Knorr_S7_td_AAIW_ad_750m_LV_A (SPAdes) (version 2) | ecosystem: Environmental > Aquatic > Marine > Oceanic | place...
GTCTGAGGGTCCGCTCCAAGCTGCAACAAAATTGCAGATTGATCGCGAACTAGCCATTCATCAACAACCTGATTTTCCTGACAAACACAGTCGGCGATGGTTCGAGTGATAACTTTTTTGCCGGTTGGCGAGTCAAAAATTCCATCTCCCTCGTGAGTCATGGTAGAGAGGATTCGGTGGGATGAATAATATGTACCCGCTGGATGCTCTACGCCTATCACGTCCTCACCGTAGAGCTGTCGATCCGGGAACATCTGGAGCGTCTCACGGGTAGATCGAACCACATCTTCTACTGAATTTGTAACGCTTGACGGCGTCTTGACGGGCGCGGATTCATTGTAATAGTCACGAATTCGATCGATTCCGCCCTCTTCCCAAATGCGGTGGGTTATCTTCAGAATAAAGTCGCGAAGATCTTTGAACTCAGGATCAAACCCAAGCATTACTTGTGTCCTCCACCCAATACCGTTGTCTCACTATCCTTCTTTGATGAATCGTACTCGGTACCATAGTCATCCCAACCCATCCCTTGAAATGGATCAACGCCAAGTTGGCGCATCACATCAGGAAAATCGACCATAACCCAGTTATCCTGAATTTTACCGTCCACCACTTTCCAGAAATCCATGTAACGAATCTCGACACGTTTGCCCGTCGGGGCGATACCCATGAATTCTCCAGAGTGAGTGGCCTCCTGCCGCCCAAACGCAGCCATCCATTGACCCTGGGCAATGCGCGCCTCATCGATACAGACCTTGTCAGAAAAGGCAGCCTGAAACGGGCGCTGCCAGCCATCCTGAAATGCTTTTAGGTTCCCTTTTACCCCGCAACCTGCATTGCCGAACCAATGAAAATTTTGGTCAAAGAACGCGCCGATACCATCGATCATATGGTCGTTTAGGGCATCAACCATCCCCTCTACGACCTTGCAGGTCTCCTCGGTCTTCGAAAGATCATTCTCTTTGGTGAGCTTAGCTTGGAGCGGTCTCGCACTCTTCATCTGAATTCTCCCAATTAAGTTTGCCCCAATAATCAGCGTATACGCCAAAATAGAATATCCGATGGGGCTTCGGTTTCTCAAAGGCTTGCGTCAAACATCTGGGCTCAACAGATACAGACCTTACACTCTGCGCGCACCCTCTGCGAGGGAACGAAGTTTCTCGTAGACAATGTCGGGATCGACAGATCCGAAACCTGCAAACGTTCCGAAACCACAGTCCGATCCCGCCATGACCCGATCTGCTCCAACAATACTTACAAAACGTTCAATCCGCTGCCGGATGAGTTCTGGATGCTCTACGAAATTGGTCGTACTGTCGATAACCCCCGGTACCAGAACCTTGTTGTCGGAAATTTCTCGTTTTCGCTCCTTGAAAACCGTCCACTCGTGCGCGTGACGAGGATTAGAGGCTTCGAAAAGAAGATACCTGCAGCGTGTTTTCATTAGCACTGGAAACACTTTATCCATGTCTATATCACAAACATGCGGTCCCTCGTAATTGCCCCAGCAGATATGAACCCGGATGCGATCCTCCGGGATTCCATCAAGCGCCGCGTTGAGAGCTTCGACATGCATCGAGGCTATTCGCAAAAATTCCTCATCGCTCTGATCGGCAAAAATCATGTGGCGAGCAAGTGCCAGATCCGGACAATCGATTTGGAGCAGTAAACCAGCAGTCGTGATCGCCTGGTACTCGTAACGAAGTGCATCGGAGAGCGCCGCAAGATAAGTTTCGTGGTTTGGATAATGACGGTTTGGCAGAAACAACGCCGCGACACCGGGACTCGCGGCATTCATGAATCCGGCAGAGGCTTGGTGTTTTTTGATGGCAGCAAGCAGATGACGGATGTCGGCCTCGAGATCAGCGGGGTCACACGGTCGGACTTCGTCGATGCAGCAGGGTCGGGCATATTCCGGAGTGCCACCCGATTGGGCAATACGCTCTAGAAATCCAGGGAATTGCTTGAGGTCCGCTGGTGCATGGCGAGGGCTATCGCCACCAAATCCCGTATACCGGTCCTTAACATAGGTTGCGTAAGAGATCTTTGAGGTCTCACCGTCCGAAACAATATCGATCCCGGATGCAACCTGGCGCTCAACAGTTGCTGCGACTTCTTCGCCCATGGTGGATTCAAACACCGCTCGATCAAAAGGTTCGCCACGCTCCCGGGCAAAAATTAAATCAACAACCCGTTGGCTTCTCGGCAATGAGCCCACATGCGTAGTCCGAATTGAATCACTCATCGGGTATCCTCATCCAGAAATCGGGTCTCGCCTGCCGGATCATCCGTCGCAGTCACGATAAAAAGCTCGGAAACGTCTTCCGACAATGGTTTTACGCCAATTTCTTCTTCCCCAGCTTGTATGAATGCGACATCACCAGACCCTAAAGTCTTACCATTACTCAGCACTACTGACCCTGCATTCGAGATCAACACGACATCCTTGTTTGGGACGCACCAAGGAATGTCCTCTCCATGACCCCATTGCACTCGTCGAACCTCGAACCCTGGGCGCTCCCCAATCACAGCATTCGAGTTTCTTCCAATTAACTCAGTCTCGGAATAAATTGCGTCATTGGGTCGCGGCGCCACGACTTTTGATTCGTCGGTGATTGTGTTTCGGCTATAGAAGCTGAGCTCATCTCCAGCGACAGGAATCACTGGAAGTAATCCGTCGGGAATTGTTTCACCATTCCGTGTATTGATGAGTTGTCCAGATTCGATCAATATTAATCCGTTGCTACGGGCTTGTTCAAGAATCTCGGGCGCCCATACCACACCACCGCCTGAGTCGTCTCCGCCAAGAACTGAGAACATAAATCCGTAGCCATTTTCGTTGGTGGTACTAATCGGAGTTATATTTTCGAACCCACGGAACATGTGGGTTGGAAGGCTGATGAGATCCCCTGGATCGAGCACCACGTCCCCATCATCACCTTTTAGGCCCCAGAAAAACCGCCAAGAACCGGTGTGGATAATAAACACTTCTGCAGTTCGGTGACTGTGAAGCGAATTGGTACAACCCGACGGCTGGCCTGCGCCACCAATATTAAAGCCTGGTGTCTCCTGAATGTGGACGTACTGATCCGAGTTCTCAGAGACCCCACCACCGATGATGGTGAAGTTCTCCTTGCCTTCAGCCCCGGGGTTATGGGTGTCAACGAAAGCGGTTCGACATGGAACAAGCTCGTTGAATCTCACATGTTGTACTTTTCGATTCATCAAATTAACTCAGTTCTTTCGGTTCTCTTTTCAAGTCGGTGTCACGGCTCAGGATGGCCTGCTCGGGATGCGATTCCCTCATACGGCTTCCTCCGTCATATTGGCGAAGAGGTCATAGCCCATTTGCAGCAGAACATGCGGAATGTCGACGAAGACCCAGTTTTCGACCAGCAAATCCCCCTCACGACGCCACCAGTCGCCACCATCACCATCGCCGCCAAAGGCGATGTAGTCAGTGCGACGCAGATGTTCGAACGCGGCTTCAAGCGGTTGAAGGAAGCGGTCGATATATTCAGCCGGGCCTGTGAGTTCGTTGTAAGGATGCACGACGTTGATTTGCGCCTCCCTGTCAAAGATACCGTTAATGGCCTCTCTGAGATCACCACCAGACCTGTGTTGTCTTTCGATGTAAGACCTGAGCGCCTGTTTATTTCGTGCTATTTCCGACATGGTGTCATCCTTTCACTGCACCCTGAGTAAGCCCTGCCACAATCTGTCTCTGGAAAAACATCACGAGGAAAAACAGTGGCGCAGTGGCTGATACCACGGCGGCAACAGCAAACATGATCTGTCCTTCGTTGTAGGTCGACCCGAGAAAGGCAGCGATGGCCGGGACCATAGTGCGGTTTTCCTCGTTCAAGAGCATCGAGGTCACGGCGAAGTCATTGTAGGCGAGAAGGAAGCTGAAGAGCCCAGTCGTGATAACGCCTGGCCACATCACAGGCACGATTACATGCCGGAATGCCTGGAATTGGGTGCAGCCGTCGACTCTAGCGCTTTCGTCCAGTTCCTTCGGGATGTTCTGGAAGAAGGAGTGCAGCATCCAGAGAGTGAACGGTTGATTGATGGCCACGAGCACGATGATTGTCGTCGGCAGAATGCCCCAGACGTTCCATTCAAAGAACGGCAGCATGTAACCCGATACAAGTGTGATCGGGGGCATGGCACGGAAAATCAATGCAATGATCAGGAGCCAGAATGTGTAGCGATAGCCGGAGCGAGACAACGCGTAGCCACCAAGGGTTCCGATGGTCAGCGACGAGCAGACCACGAAGAAACAGACGATCCCAGTATTGATGACCGAGCGCCAGAACTCTCCCTGTACCCAGGCACCTTCATAACCAGCCATGGTGAACGGCGTGCCATAGGTCATTTCTGTCCGTCGACCGAAAATAGCATTTGTCCAGTCGGCGATGGAGAAGAAATCCAGCTCCACCTTGAACGACCCCCAGAACGTCCAGAGGAACGGAAAGGCAGCCGCTATCAGCCATACAACGATGAAGCCGTAGGTCAGAAGACGAAGTCCGAATGGTTGTCTATTGACGCCAGAAGCCATTATTTCTTGTCTCTGAAATCACGCCATGTCCGCACAAGAACCGGCGACAAAAGGATAGTGACACCGATGATGGTCAGCACTGAACTCGTGGCCGCGGCAGAAAACTGCCGTGTTTCGCCGCCGAGGTCGTTGAAGATGATCCAACTAAGTGATGTCGCGTGCGCTTCGGCACTAAAGCCGACAATGGGCTCGAACACCCTGAAATTGTCCATCAACTGGATAAGCGCAACAAAGGTCACCAGCGGCATCAGATGCGGGACGACCACGTAGCGGACCTGCTGCCAGCGGGTCGCACCGTCGATACGCGCGGCCTCGATCTGTTCCATTGGAAGGGTCTGCAGGCCGGCATAAAATACGACGAAGGCAAAAGGCGCAGCGTGCCAGACGCCATAAACGATTAGTGAAACCCACATCAGGCCGGTCGAGGCTTTGAGAGAGAAACTCGGATCGCCCACCAGGTAGACAAGCGCATCTCCAAGAATCCCGCGGCTGTCAATCATCCAGAACAGGATCAACGAACCGATCAGGGGTGTCACCGTGAACGGTAGAAGCGAAAAGAAAATCACCAGACCCTTCAAATGCCGGTGAAGTGAATTCACTGCAAATGCGATTACGAGGCCCAGGATTACCATCAGCGGCGTCACGATGAAGGTAAAGGTCAGCGTGAAGGCCATGGCCCGGTAAAACGGCAGGTTCATGAGACTGGTCCAGAATTCACCCAGATCGTCGCTCTGACGCCAGGCCTCCGCGACCTCGGCAAATGCCAGGTGTCCACGGTCGAGATAAATGTCGAGCCCCACTAAGCGCCCCAATGGCTCGGCTTCCCTCAGCTCGCGCGTGGCTTCCTGATCAATGGTAGTTTCTAAAATGCAGCCGGACAGTGGTGTACAGGTCTCGACCTCAACAAGAACGGCTCCGTGAGGGGTATGTAGCGATTGAAGGACGACCGACACGATCGGTGCCGCAATGAACAGCAGCATCGCCAGACCTGTCGGCAGGAAAAACCAGAAAAACGTGCGGTGTCTCATGCCCGGCCGCTTTGGAAACTTGGTTCATACCGGAGAGGGAGGCCCCTCTCCGGTATTTTCAGGAGCTTACTAGAGGTAGCCCTTTTCTTTGGCGGCGGCAATGTAAGCCGCCTCGACATCGGACAGTGCCTGTTCAGCGCTTTCCTTGCCCTGCATGAAATCGGTAAGTTCACCACCGAGTGCTGTGTGCAACAGGCCCTGGTAAGGCAGCATTGGGTAAGGGATAGTGCCAGCATTGGCCGCTGCGAACACGCCCTGTGCGGCATCGGTCGGCTCGTAGCCATCAATCAGCCATACCGCCAGGGGGGATGTCTCAGCATTCAACATTTCCGGTCGGATCGCGTGGGTCATTGCGATGAAGGTTGCCTCAGCCTCTGCGTCGCTGACATTCTTGGCAACAGTCCAACCATCCCACCACAGGGTTGAAGCCGGGGTCGAACCGCCACCAACGGTCATCGGACCGGCGATTGCATAGCCATTTCTGACTTCTTCTGGAACACCATCAACCGTGACAAGCGTAGCAGCGCGGCTGCCCCACATGTTCATGAGTGCGACGTTACCTGCACGGTATTCGGCGTTGGTCGCGTTGGAATCGTGGGTCAGGAAGTCGGGGTTCATGTATTCCGAGAGAGCCTTCATCATGTTGAGCGCGTTGGCGCCGGCTTCTGAATTCACGTTCGGTTCAGCCGAACCGGCCTTGAAGTGCGAGCCGCCATAGCCGAGGAACATGTTGTTGAATTCTTGGGCAAGGTTCCAGCCGGCTTTGTAGGCGCCGCCAACTGGGTTTTGCTTGATTCCCTTCTCACGGATCATCTTGGCAGCAGCCAGCATGTCCTCATATGTTTTCGGTGGCTCGACACCGATCTCCTCAAGAACATCAGCACGATAGACGAGATGCTGGGCGTTCGCCATGAAGGCAACGGCCATCACCTTGCCACCAATCGTGATCAGCTGGTTTTTCTTCAAATGCTGCCCGTGTTTAGCGACCAAATCATCTAGAGGCTGGATCACGTCTTCGTTCATCAACGCCACGATCGACGAGTTCGCGATAATCGCTGAAGTGTATTCAGCCGGGTTGCCCTGCATGCCAGGGACGTTGATCTTCTGGTGGTCAGCGGTCAGGTTTGTGGTGACTTCAGCTCCGGAACATTCCTGCGCGTTGGCGCCGACGGTTTGAATCGCCGGGAATTCATTTCCTACGATACTGACACGAGCACCGATCTCGCAAGCAAACGCTGCGCTGCTCGCCAGAAGCGACACCGCGCCGATAAGAGCCAGTTTTTTTAGAAACATTTCTTCCTCCTAATTTCTCAATTTAGATGCGATCACGCACCGTGGTGGTTCCCCAGTCAATTGATCCGGGGGTGGTTAACAAGAGGTGTTACCCTCCAATTCGCGCACCTGTTCATCCGACAAGCAGGTGGCAAATCTCAGACCGAATTCGGTAACGCCGTTCATGACTGATCGGCGGGTATTCGTTTTCCATCGTGGGCATCAAAAAAATGACAATTCTCCGGCAAAATTTTAAATCCGATCGGGTCTCCAATCCCGGCGCGAAAGTTTTTCCCTGCTTTGCCGCTCACGAACGCATCGCCACAACGAACGGTGATCTGAGTCGCATCACCGAGCAACTCCATGCTGTATACCGGTGCTGACAACTCAGCAACATCCTTTACAACTTCTACGTCCTCGGCCCGGAAGCCCATGACTGCTTTTCCATCCGGCCCCTTGATGCCTTCAATCGTGACCTGTTCACCGCGAAACGTACCGCACTCGATTTTACCGGGTACGAGGTTCATAGAAGGGGACCCAATAAATCCCGCGACAAACGTATTCGCCGGTTGATCGTAGATCTCAGTCGGCGTACCCAACTGCTGGATTTCCCCTTCTGACATCACAACCACGCGATCTGCCAAAGTCATGGCTTCGATCTGGTCATGGGTTACGTAGATGGTAGTCACTTCGAGTTCATGCTGCAGATTTTTTATCTGCGCTCGGGTTGAGACGCGCAACTTGGCATCCAAGTTGGATAACGGTTCATCCATAAGAAAAACAGTCGGCTTTCGAACAATAGATCTCGCCAATGCAACTCTTTGACGCTGTCCGCCGGAAAGCTCTTTTGGCAATCGATCGAGTAGATCGCCGAGCTCAACCATGCGGGCGGCACCGTTAATCATTTCGTCATGTCTCTCCTTTGGCACCTTTCGCACCTTTAACGGAAAACGGATGTTCTCGCGCACAGTCATGGTGGGATAAAGGCCGTAGTTCTGAAACACCATCGCAACATCACGATCCTTGGGCTCCAGATCATTGATGCGCCGCCCGCCCATAGAAATGTCGCCCGCAGTCGGTTCCTCGAGCCCTGCTACCAGGCGCATGGTGGTGGTCTTGCCACAGCCGGAAGGGCCGAGAAGGACGATGAACTCCTTGTCTTCGATATCCAGATTGAAATTCCGGACACCCACTACGTCGCCCCACAGCTTAGTCAAGTTTCGAAGTTGGATATGAGCCATAGATTCCCCTGACAGCTCGTTTCGCATACGTATGCAATATGTTGGCCAAAGTGTAGAATAGATTGTTTACGTGTGCAATAGCACTTCTTTACCAAGAACCTAATTCACGTATGCTGTATGACACACAATTGCCGGATTGTTCTAGAACATGGAACGCTATCAAGAACACAAAACCCTGATTCTGAATTATTACCGAGAACTCGAAGACGCCGACTTAGATACCGTCGGGAAAGTCGTCCAGAAATACGCCGCTCCAGACATTCACTGGTATGGCGTCCATCCGTTTCATGAACAGCACGGCAGCGAAGCCATTGTGGAAACCTTCTGGCGCCCTTTTCTTTCCTCCTGGTCCCACGTTCAGCGTCGCCAGGATGTATTTTTTGCAGGCACCAGTGAGATTGACAACACCGACTGGGTAATCAGTATGGGGCACTTCATGGGCCTTCTCGATAGCAGCTGGCTTGGATTTCCCGCTAATCGAAAAATAACGTTTCTACGGTATGCCGAGTTCAATTGCATACAAAATGGCAAATTGGTACGTAGTAGTTTTTTCTGCGATCTCATTGGAGTTATGCATCAATTGGGCATTCATCCGCTTCCACTACAGACCGGCGCCTCGTTCATTTATCCGGGACCAAGAACCAATGATGGAATCTTGCTGGATCCACAGAGTCCAAGTGAATCCACTAAGACCCTAGAACTGGTCAACCGAATGTGTCAAGACCTGCAAGAGCTCAACGTAAGCGGTGATGACTATCCCTCCCCGTCGCTGCTCGCCAAAACGTGGTGTGAAGACATGATCTGGTACGGCCCTGCTGGAATTGGAGCCAGCTATACCATTCCCCGTTACCAGGAGCAGCATCAATACCCTTTCAGAAGTGGTCTCAAGGACAAAGTTTTCAACGGTCACCTGTGCCGTTTGGCTGAGGGAAACTATGCTGGATTCTTTGGCTGGCCCAACTTAACCAATACGCCGACTGGCGGATTTCTGGGTCTTCCTGCCAATGACACCCGAGCCGACATGCGGGTTGTGGATATCTACCGGCGGGAAGAAGACAAGCTGGCAGAAAACTGGGTTTTCATTGATCTCCCCTGGTGGTTACAACAACAGGGAATCGATATTCTGGATCGTACGAGGAAAATCATCCACTCATAAGTCATCCTGACGGTTGACAATATGTTATTAACCCATCACAACTCGGGCGGCTAATCCACTGATGATCTAACGAACTGTGATCAGCAACTAACCAATTAATTAGTACCTGCCGTTGGTATGCCCCGTAGATAAAACACCTGAGAGAGTGAGTTTTGCATGATCCATGACGCAACCGTGCCATTCAACTCAATCATCTAGGCCCGAGATTACGTGTGTATTCTCAATTACCAGATCCGGCGGAATTCGAGCTGAACCTCTTACTATTAGATCGCCCGGTAATACAAACGATTCCGATGTCACTTGATCTGCCTGAATCTGTCGCAACAACGTTTGTACTGCAATCCGAATCATGGCACTGAACTGCTGTTCCATGGTAGTCAAGCTATATGCTGCCCAAGCTGCTTGAGGAATATTGTCGTACCCAATGACTGATATGTCATCGGGTATTTGCATGTTATGTTCGTTGCGTAAAGTGTCGATGACCGAAATTGCCATAGCGTCGCTGGCAACAAAGATCGCATCCGGTTTTTCGCTAGCCGACATGAGTCGCCGGGTCGCCTCGGCAGCCTCCTCGAAATTGTAATTACCCACTTCCCTTTGCCAGCACTTGATCTTTACTTCATTGAGTGCGGAAAGAAAACCACGCTCGCGATCCTGATTGGTTGAAGACTCTTCCTGACCTGCAATGTACGCGATTCTTTCGTGACCACCCCGAAGCAGAAAACGCCCGATCCGTTGACCACCACTAAAGTTGTCCGAACTGACCGTACTTGCGTGGGTCCCGGGAACAATACGATTAAAAAGCATCACTGGAATCCCAAGGTCCGCACACTCTTCAGCCAACCCCGATGAAAGCGTCACTGACGCCATCAGGATCCCTTGCACTTGATACTGCAGAATCTCCTGCAAAATGTGATCGGCATCTTTTGCATCGGTCATGAAAAGGAGCGCATGAAACCCTTCCCGCTGCAATCGTTTCGACAAACTTTCCAGTACATTCAGATACAGTGGGTTATCGAGATGAGCGACAACTACTCCGATGACCCGAGACTGCTGGGTAACCAGTGTGCGCGCAATAGCATTCGGTCGATAGCTGAGTTTTTTTGCTGCTGCAAGTACCTTTGATCGAGTTTTGTCCGAAACGCTCGCGCCCGGTGTAAAGGTACGACTTACCGCGGACTGCGATACCTTCGCCAGTTTTGCCACATCGTCTGACGTGATATTTTTCTGTACCATCGATCGAACTCAGCTATCCATCTACCTACAGTACCGACCCCAATTCCATCCTGTCGGCATTAGATTGGTAGGTTCATTCATGCTCATTATTCAAGTTGCTACTGTTTTCGATCGGGTGATTCAATTGAGCTAAGGCAGTTTTGCAAACGCATGCATAATAACTGGGGCCAAAAGGAAAATACAAGATATTCACCAATAACCAACAAATGCTAGAGATGAATCTAGCTCTGATACCACACCATCGATTTCCTATTCTTGGATGAGCCTAGTAACAATAAAGAGACCGACGGACTGCTCCACTCAACACTGGGATCGATTTCAAACTCCAATTTGAAGTTCCTTGTTAGTCAAATCACTGTGCCCAGAATGTGCCCTAAATGTGTCCACTCCAGTCGTCTCCCATCCGTTCAGGTCCGTTTGCACGGAATACCTGCTTGTACCCAAAGTGAACGGACCTTAAAGTCATTCAAATAGAAACGTAGACTACAGCCTGACAACACCATTAACGCAGAATACTAACGATGAACATACCCAAAGAAATTCAAGACTTCACCAATGATCTGATTGACTGGCGGCAAGACATTCATCGCAACCCAGAAATCGGATTTAAGGAATCCAGAACCTCAAAATTCGTAGCAGAACAACTAAAATCTTTTGGCTGCGAAGTCCATACTGGAATCGGAGGAACCGGTGTGGTTGGAGTGTTGCGTCATGGTCAAGGCAACCGGTCGATCGGATTACGTGCCGATATGGATGCATTACCCATCCAAGAAGAAAACACATTCGACCATTGCTCGAACCATAATGGTGTTATGCATGCCTGCGGTCATGATGGACACACTACCATGCTCCTCGGTGCTGCTCGATATCTTGCCAAGAAACCTCAGTTTGACGGCATTGTGAATTTCATTTTCCAGCCCGCAGAAGAAGGACTCGGCGGAGCACTGGCAATGATCGACGATGGGCTATTTGACCAGTTTCCCTGCGATAGCATCTATGGCATGCATAACTGGCCAAGCATGCCAACAGGCCAGTTCGGTATAACCACCGGTCCCCTACTCGCCGGCGGTGCCTTATTCGACATAACTGTCCACGGACAGGGTGCGCACGGTGCCTTCCCCCATGACAGCAGAGACCCGGTGCTAACTGCCAGTGAAATCGTAGTCTCTTTGCAGCAGATAGTGGCGCGCCGATTCAACCCCTTAGAAGCCGGTGTGGTCAGCGTTACAATGTTCAAAGCCGGTGATGCTTACAACGTGATACCCAAAACCGCCGTTATAGGAGGAACCGCTAGGGCATTCTCTCGCGAAAGTCTCACGATCATAGAAGACGAGATGCACCGCATCAGCAAAGGAATTGCGGAAGCTCACAATGTGACTGTAGACGTTGATTTTCGCGTTACCTTTGCACCCACTGTAAACGCAGAACGTGAAGCTGGAATGATTGCTGACGCAGCCTCTGAACTGGTCGGCGAAATTAATGTCGAGCGAAATCATTACCTGATTTCGGGATCGGAGGATTTCTCATTCATGCTGGAAAATCGCCCGGGTGCATTCATCCTCATCGGCAACGGCAAAGACGCATCTCCGGTCCACACACCCAGCTATGATTTCAACGATGAAATTCTGCCACTTGGGAGTGCATTGTTCGCTAGGGTCATCGAACGTGAATTGCACGATCATCGTGCCAGCTGAATCACTGGTTTTCCAACGAATCGAAAAGCGAACAGGTCGTCGCACTCGCCGGGAACCTTACTCAATTTTAGGCAAAGAGGTTTAAGCGCTTTATTCGCACCTACCAGACAAGAGGGTGGGGCCTCCCGCAGGAATAGATAAATGCGCCTGACACTTGTTGATACGCTATCGACGATCCTGTTTTTCACCATTCTGGCCGCATTGACGGAACTTTATGTGGCCGGAATGGAGCCCACCGACGTCCTGAAAACACGGTTGATTATGGTTCCACTGATGATCCTAACAGGAAGGCCCTACGGTGTATGGCGCGATTGGTTTTTCGCGGGAACCAAGCCAACTGTCTCATGGAGTAAATCCCTGATCGACGGGCTAGCGTTCTTGACCTTTCAGCTTCCAATCTACGGGCTAACGCTGTGGATCGCAGGGGCCGATTTTGATGAGGTCAGCACACTTCTTGGGTCAACCGCTGTCTTGATGCTGATTGTAAGCCGACCCTTTGGATTGTTTCTTCAAGCCATGCGAAAACTTGCTGACATCAGCACATAGTAGCTCATATGTTTTCGCTCCAATTCCTTAAAGCAGCCATCGGTGCAATACATCGCGCAGGGTGCTCCCAAGAGCAAAAGCGATCGTTGCGCTGCGGTCGGTTTTAGTAGATGTTCGAATTCGCGGAACTCGATTACCAGGAGACACCACTGGGTGCGATCAGCCTGCGACGGCGCTCGGAACCTAGGCTGGGTGGCAAGATCCTCTACGAGGTCAAGCTTGGTGAGGAATTTCTGATGTCCAGCCTGTTTGTCGAGGCGGAGGAACAACTCGCCGCCCTCGCGCTACAGTCGCTCGATGCCGAAGAACTCGACGTGGTTGTTGGTGGTCTAGGTCTTGGCTATACCGCTGCAGAGGCGTTGGAAAATGAAGCAGTTCGCTCGTTACTGGTCATCGAGACCATGGCGCCCGTGATCTCGTGGCACCGGCTTGGACTGGTGCCGCTAGGGGACAAGCTTGCACTGAATTCGCGCTGTTCCCTGGTGCACGGAGATTTCTTTAAACTGGCCGCGTCATCTGGCGGTTTCGACCCGGATAACCCGGGCCGTTTGTTTCACGCCGTGTTGCTCGATATTGACCATTCTCCCAGCCACTGGCTAGACACGGGGAATAGCGCATTCTATACCGGGGCTGGCCTTACTGCGCTGGCGGCCTCGTTGCATCCCGGCGGTGTCTTCGGCCTCTGGTCCAACGATCCGCCGGATGAAGCGTTCAGCAGTTTGCTGGCCGAGGTATTTGCATCTGCAGAGTTTCACCTAGTGACCTTTCCGAATCCATACACGGGTGGTGAATCGTCTAACACTATTTATCTCGCTTACAGAGCCGGATGAGTGTCAGCACCGTGGTTCCTTTACCGGGGAAGGATTTAACGGAAGCCATGGATCCACGGCGGGCAGACATCCTCACATTTTTGTAGTTGCCATTGCCGTTCTTCAAAATGGCGATGTATGGTCAACTTGGTGGCAATATTCTGGCACACCAATCGTTTGGGAATGACTTCCTCCAAAGCCTGCTGGAGCTAGAGTCTCAAATGTACTTATGGTCGCCCTTGCTGGGAACATTGCTTTACAATGTGTTGCTCTAGCAGTATGAATTCGCCCAAACCTTTTTCCCCTTTATTGCACATGAAAGATGAGAGGTAAAAACG
>Ga0208747_1000370_pt1 | contig 13678 bp, 14 predicted proteins | sample Knorr_S7_td_AAIW_FD_185597 | JGI IMG/M metagenome (GOLD analysis project Ga0208747, IMG submission 185597) | Marine microbial communities from Southern Atlantic Ocean transect - Knorr_S7_td_AAIW_ad_750m_LV_A (SPAdes) (version 2) | ecosystem: Environmental > Aquatic > Marine > Oceanic | place...
CAAAAAAATGTAAAAATGTTTATTATGCCTTTGGCCATCAACATCTTGGTTTATCTTTGGCTGCTATTACAGGTAAAGTAATACAATCACTAATTGAAAACAGAACTAGTAATATTAATATAGACGCCTTGAATCCTTATCGATTTTAAAATTTACTTTTTTTATTATTGTTATATTTGCAACTAATAATTGATAATATTTAAAAATTAATTAGTACAAAACCATGAATTCATTACTAGGGCTCATCATTCAAATAATTAATTTATATCAGTTTGTGTTGCTGATTTATATCATTGCAACATGGTTAATTAGTTTTAATATTATCAATACATCCAATCATTTTGTCTATAGTGTGATGAAAGCCCTTTATCGTTTATGTGAACCTAGTTTACGATATATAAGACAATATTTACCAAGCTTTGGTTCAATTGATATTTCTCCTGTAATTGTTTACTTGTTATTGTGGTTTTTAAAAAGTTTATTAATTGAGTATTGGCCGAGATATTAATGACACATATTATTGATGGAAAGGAAATTTCTCAGAATCTTCGTGATAAACTTAAAAAAGATATCAGTGGTCTTAAAAACAAATACAATGCGGTTCCAGGATTAGCAGTAGTACAAGTTGGCAATGTTGCAGCAAGCAGTGTGTATGTGAAAGCTAAAACAAAAAGTGCCCATGAAGTAGGAATTGAGGTTATTGATCATCACCTAGATGAATCAACTTCGCAGGATCAATTATTAGAGTTAATTAATACACTTAACAATCAGGATAATGTTAACGGTATATTAGTTCAATTACCCTTGCCCAAACATATGAACGAACAAACCATACTTGACTCTATACACCCCGATAAAGATGCAGATGGTTTTCATCCTTTTAATGTTGGAAAATTATCTATTGCAAGCCATAATGATGAAAACCTACTTATACCCTGCACACCGTATGGATGTCTCTTAATGTTAAAGGGTCTTAAAATTGATCTTGTGGGAAAAAATGCCGTTGTCATAGGAAGATCAAACATTGTTGGTAAACCTATGGCACAATTATTAATAAAAGAATCTTGTACTGTCACTGTTGCTCATTCTAAAACAAAAAATCTACCGGATGTTTGTAGAAATGCCGATATATTAGTGGCCGCTGTAGGAAGGCCTGAAATGATTAAAGGAAATTGGGTAAAGGAAGGTGCTATTGTAATCGATGTAGGAATTAATCGTATTGCAACACAAAGAGATGGTAAAACAAAAACAAAACTTGTGGGAGATGTAGATTATAATGAAGCAAAAAAATTAGCTTCGGCGATTACTCCAGTTCCAGGTGGTGTAGGGCCAATGACTATCGCTTGCTTATTAAGAAATACAACAATAGCGTTCAAAAATTCTAAAAATTTTTTTCATTAATTTTAATTTTTGTTTTTGAATCTAAGTGAATTAATTTTAATAAAACCTTCGGCATCTTTTTGATTATAATTTCCTTCTTCATCAAAGGATACCAAGCTTTTATTATACAATGAATCTGGAGATTTTCTTCCAATGACTATTACATTACCCTTGTAAAGACGTAATTTTACTTCTCCATTTACTTTGTTTTGTGTTTTGTCAATTAAAGACTGTAAAGCTATCCTTTCTGAAGAAAACCAAAAACCATTATAAATATATTCAGCATATTTTGGCATTAACTCATCTTTTAAATGTGCTTCACCTTTATCTAAAGTAATACTTTCAATCGCTCTATGAGAATGTAATAATATTGTTCCTCCAGGTGTTTCATAAACACCTCTTGATTTCATTCCCACAAACCTATTTTCAACAATATCAATACGACCAATGCCGTGTTTGCCAGCAATAGAATTTAACATTGAAAGCAATTCATGAGGTTTTAATGGTTTATTATTTATCGCAATAGGATCGCCATTTTTGAAACCAATAATAATCTCCTCTGAATTCTCCGCTGCTTCTTCAAGTGATTTTGTCCGTGAGTAAACGAATTCAGGTACCTCAATCCAAGGATCTTCTAGTATTTTTCCTTCAGACGAGGTATGCAGTAAATTAGCATCCGTACTAAAAGGAGTCTCACCCCTTTTATCTTTTGGCACAGGTATTTGATGTTTCTCTGCAAAATCTATGAGTTCATTACGTGAATTAAAATCCCAATCCCTCCAAGGGGCAATAATTTCTATGTTAGGATTATTGGCATAATAACCAAGCTCAAAACGTACCTGATCATTTCCCTTTCCTGTTGCTCCATGTGCTACCGCATCAGCACCAACTTTTTTAGCAATTTCTATTTGACGTTTTGCGATAAGCGGTCGCGCGATTGCTGTTCCTAGTAAATAATTACCCTCATATAGAGTATTGGCTCGAAACATCGGGAAAACATATTCTCTAACAAATTCTTCCTGCAAATCTTCTATGAATATTTCATTAATGCCCAATGATTCTGCTTTTTCTCGAACAAGTTCAAGCTCTTCTCCCTGACCCAAATCTGCAGTAAATGTAACAATGGGGCACTTATATTTAAGTTGTAACCATTTTAAAATTACACTCGTGTCTAATCCTCCAGAGTACGCAAGAACAATTTTTTTTGGCATTTTTAGCAATCTTTAAATAATTGATTATAAGCTAAAGTAAAACCTGAGAGAGTGTAAGTATCAATTGTATCAGTTCCTCTTGAAGATTGCCCTTTTACAATTAATTTATTTCCCTTTTTCATAGCATAAATAATCTTGTCTTCATCATTATTTTTTGTCCAGGAAACGTCATCGTTATCTACAGAGTGAAATGTAAAAGTTATTTGATTATCTATTATAATCTCAATGTCCTTATCCTTTTTATAAGAATAACCAGCTCTAACTTGAATCTCTGCATTAGGACTTTTATTAATTCTATATACCAAAATATAGGTATCTCCTCTTTTCTTGCCTTCAGGCATTTCGGTCTTTTCTGGTGCGCTTATAATATAACAGTGATCAGTTTCTTTAACAAAATCCCAATTTTCCTTCTTCGCATCTGCATAGGATGAAGTAGCAAATGCCAATGTGAGTATAAATACAAGAAAACCAAGATAATTTTTCATGACAAATTAATATATTAATTAGTATACCATAAATAAATAAATTTAAAGAAACATAAAAATCAAATTATAAGAATAAAGACTATGTCAAAATTAACAACTTTTGTTACTAGAGGAAATATCATTGAAAGTATTCATGGAGTGAAATGTGTAGTTCAAAATTTTAACTATAAAATAATATTTACAACTGGTCACGAATTGGATTTAGTTTATCCAAGATCTGCAATAAAAATTTTTCAAGCAATTCCTTTTATTCAATCTGAGGCACATAAAAAATATAAATTATCAAAAAAAGAAATTGCCATTTCTTGTTCGTCTCATTGTGGTGAAAAACAACATATGATTGTTTTACATAATTGGATAAAAAAAATTAAAATTAATAATAATTCTCTTAAGTGCGGTATTCATAACCCTCTTAATCTTGATTCATCTAATAAACTTTTATCAAGTGGAAAAAAACCCAACCAACTTCATAATAACTGTGCAGGCAAACATTTAGGAATGATTTCTGGCTGTCTCTCCAATGAAATGGATATTAAAAATTATTTAGATTTTAATCATCCATATCAAAAATTAATTCGTAATTCTCTAGAAAATATTACAAAATACAAAATTACAAAAAAACAAGTTGGCATAGATGGTTGTAGTGCTCCTCAATACGCTTTTCCACTTCAAAACCTATCTACTTCAATGGTAAATTTAATCAAAAACTACATTGGCAATGAGGACTTTTCTACATCAATTAAATTGCTACTAGACTCTATACTAAAATATCCGCAATTAATTGGAGGAAGTAAAAAATTTGACAGTGAATTAATGAGGATAACAAAAGGAAAAATTTTTTCAAAAGGAGGGGCGGAGGGTGTTTTGCTTTTTGCTCATAAAGAAAAAAAAATCGGGGGAGTAATTAAAATCATAGATGGTAATGAGAGAGCTTTACCTTCAGCTACGACTGAAATTTTTAAGAAATTATCGCTAGTTACTAAAAATGAACAGCAAAAATTATCTGATTGGAATAATCAACAAATATATAATCACGCAAAAATTAAAGTTGGAAAAATTTATTCTCAGCTAAAATAATGAATGCGGCTGCTAATAATCAAATTGTAAAATTTGTTTCAAATCAGCAAATTATTCATAGAACTGTATTGTCTAACTCATTTAATATCATTTGTGAAAAAATCACGCTTGACGATCAAGTGTGTCTTGTTGCGAAATATTATAATAAAAAAAATTTAACTTTTAATGCTATTAAAAGTGAAGGGAATTCTTTAATTTTCATGAATAAAAAATTCCCAAATCTTTTCCCAACTGTAAGATTATTAACAAATGATGTTTTGATTATGAGTTTTATTGAACATAACAATATAAGATCAAATGACTATCAAAAAATTCTTGCTAAAGAAATTCTAAAAATACACTCTGTAACTAATGATAAATATGGCTTTAAATTTGATTCTCAAATTGGAGGACTAAAACAACCCAATAGCTATAGTTCAAATTGGATTAATTTTTTTCGAGATCATCGATTAGGTATAATTTTTGAATTAATTAATCAGAATGAGCCTATGCCATCACTAATTAATCGAAGGCTAGAAGCCGTAATAAAAAATTTAGAAAATTTCATACCGTCAAAACCTAGGATTTCCTTATTGCATGGCGATTTATGGAAAGGGAACATTCTTTTTCATAATAAAAAATTGGTTGGATTAATTGATCCAGGAATTTTTTTTGGCCATAATGAATTGGAAATAGCTTATCTTAGATGGTTTAATGAAATTAATACTAGTTTTTTAGATTATTATTCTGAAATAATTAAGATAGAAAAAGATTATCATACTTATGAGCCAATATACCAAATATATTATAGCTTATTAAATGTACATTTATGGAGTAGAAAATATATTAGTGATGTAGATAGATTATTAAGTAGTATATTTAATAAAAAATAAAAATTTTCTGTGCGACATATCAGGTGTAATTTTCAAAACAAGATTTTCGGATAAAGAAAAAATTTAGAAATTACACACATGGATTTGGATCAGATAAATGAATATCCTCAATTTCATGTAAAATTTCATTTGATAAAGTTATATCAATACTATCAATATTTTCTCTGAGTTGCTCTATTGTTGTCGCACCAATAATATTACTAGTAACAAAAGGACGGTCATTGACATATGCATTTGCAAAAGTTGATGGTGCAATATTATATTTTTTAGCTAAATCCACATATTTAGCTATGGCCATTTCTCCACGCACTGTATGATGACGATCAAAACGACTTGGCCATAAGGTATAACGGGCGTTTGTTGGTTGTTGATTAATATATTTTCCACTAAGACGTCCTCCTGCTAAAGGAGAATATGCTAACAGACCACAATTTTCTCTTATTGATACTTCTGAATTAGCTATATCAAAAACACGGTTAACTAAACTATAGACATTCTGAATAGACATCATGCGAGGCAAGTTTTTCTCTTTTGCCACTTGTAAAAATTTCATGACACCCCACGGGGTTTCATTAGATAATCCGATATAACGAATCTTTCCGGACTTAATTAAATTATTTAAATTGTCTAATACCTCTTCAATTTGAGTCCATTCATTATCATAAGGATCATATTCAAAATCCAATTTTCCAAATTTAGGAACTTTTCTTTCAGGCCAATGTAATTGATACAAATCAATATAATCTGTTTGAAGACGCTGCAAACTTGCATCAATTGCTGCATTCATATTTTTTTTATCAAAACCTAGTTTCTCTGCGCCATCTCTAATCCAAGTCAAATCATTCTCAGTCTTAGAGGCAATTTTAGAGGCTAAGATAACTTTGCTTCTATTTTTTTTTTGTTGAAACCAATTTCCTATTATTTCCTCTGTCTTGCCATATGTTTCTTTTCGGGGCATAACGGCATACAGTTCTGCAGTGTCAAAAAAATTAATACCCCTTTCCAAAGCATAGTCCATTTGGTCAAAACCCTCTTGTTGAGAATTTTGTTCACCAAAGGTCATTGTTCCTAAACAAATGACGCTTACATCAATGTCAGTTGTACCTAATTTTCTATACTTCATAACGATTTAATAAATATTTACTTCAAAATGTCTTGAATTTGACAGATTTATAGCGATATTAGAAATTATTAAAAGGAGAATTTATGGCTTTAGACTTTAATCAAAGATCTTTTACAAAAACAACTGATCAGGTAGTTATTGATGAAGGCTTGAGAGCTTATATGCTTAAAGTCTACAATTACATGACTACTGGATTGTTATTAACTGGTTTGGTTGCTTATTTTTTTGGTAAGGCATCAATAGTAACTGGAGAAATGGGGCAAATAGTTGGGGTTACCTCTATTGGCGCATTACTTTTTGGCTCACCTTTAAAATGGGTAGTTATGTTAGCTCCACTTGGGTTTGTTTTTTATTTAAGTGCAAAGATAAATAAAATGAGTGTTTCTAGTGCTCAGATTACTTTTTGGATATTTTCAGCAATAATGGGTTTATCTCTTGCTTCGATTTTTATCGTTTATACTCAAGCTTCTATTGCAAGAGTTTTTTTTATTAGCTCAGGTACTTTTGCAGCTATGAGTTTGTATGGTTATACTACTAAAAAAGATTTAACCAAACTTGGTGGTTTTCTTTTTATGGGTCTTATAGGTATTATTATAGCAAGCTTAGTAAATTTATTTTTTCAAAGCAGTGCTCTTCATTTTGCAATTTCTGTCATCGGAGTTTTAGTATTTGTTGGTCTGACTGCCTACGATACACAAAGTATTAAGAATATGTATTATGCTGGTGACTCTGAAAGCGTAGGTGGTAAAAAAGCTCTTATGGGCGCCCTTAGGCTCTATTTAGATTTCATCAATCTTTTTATCATGTTATTGCGATTATTTGGTCAACGCAGATAAATATTTATTATTTCTTTTACATATACTCGGCCTTAAGGCCGAGTAAGTTATGAGTATTCCTGACAATAATTTTATAAATAATGTAATTAATGAATTTGTTAGTGGCAACAAAGAAAAAGCCCTAAAAAAATTACACAAGCATATAAAAAAAAATGATGGTGATGTGCTGGCTAAATATAATTATGCTTACATGCATCATCAACTTGGCAATATTAAAACAGCAATACAATGTTATACCGAGGTAGCAGAACTAAGCAAAAACCAGTGGAAATCCAGACAAAATTTAGCACTCATATATTTAGATACGAAACAATATTCTAAGGCTTTAAAGTTTATAAACGAAGTTTTACTAATAAAAGAAAATTATCAACCTGCTCTTCGGGACAAGGCACTTATTCTTTTCCAATTAAATCAATTAGATGAAGCTCTAATAAAGATAAAAGAATCTATAAAATTAAATAATAAGGATTACATCGCTTACAATACCATGGGTTTAATATTGTTGCGCATGTTAAAAAAAGATGAAGCAAGAACAATTTTTATTGAGGCAATAAAAATAAACAAAGATTATGCCCCATCATTTAGTAATCTGGGACGATGCTATGAAATGCTCAACATGCCAAAAGAATCTTTGAAATGTTTTGAACAGGCTATAGTAATTGATCCAAACTCATTTATTATTTTAAATAATTTAGCAGGCTATTACTTGGATAAAGGTTTATATAAAAAAGGATTACAACTCTATCAAAAAGCCAACTCAATCAATGCTTTAGACCTTACTGTTCTTGCTAACATTGCTGGATCATACTTTTATTTAGATAATTATGAATTAAGCATTAAATATATTAAACAGTGCTTGAAAAAAGATCCTCAGAATGATGAATTTAAAAAATTATGCTCTCTTATACTATTTAAGGTGGGTGAATATGAACAGGCATGGTCATATCATGAGGGTAGATTAAGATTATCAACATATTTTTATAACGAAGACTCACAAAAAATAAAAAAATTTCTTACTCATAACAAGGAATTGCTACCAGAAAATAAAATCTTAATAATAAAAGAACAAGGTATAGGTGATGAAATTTTATTTTCTTCCATTTATCCTGAATTATTAAATAATTTTAAAAATGTTAAAATTGAATCAGATCCGAAATTAATACCTTTATTTAAAAAAAGTATGTCCATGTCAAACAATAATATTTTTTATCCTTTAGGTAGTTTTTCAAATAGTGAAGAAAAATTAAAGAAATTTGATAGAGTTTTGTATGCTGGTAGTTTGGGAAAAAAATTTAGACTAAAAAACTCTGATTTTTCATCGAAGCCTTACTTAAATACAGAAGATGACGAAATAAAAAGAATCGAAAATGAACTAAATAATATAGATCATAATTATAAAATTGGAATTTCATGGAAAAGTTTTCGCATAAAAAAATCAATTGGCTTGATAAAATCAATGGAGCTTAATGATTTTCAGTCTTTAATTAATTTACCTAAATTTACTTTCATCAATCTTCAATATGGAGATATTAAGAAAGAAATTATAGAATTTAACAAAAACAACAATAAGATTCACACAATAGAATCTGTTGATATGTATGATGATCTTATTGCTTTGGCAGCTTTACTAAAAAATCTTAACTTATTTATTTCCACTAGCAATACAACAGCTCACTTAGCAGGAGCGCTAGGCGTTGAAACATGGTTAATCAAACCAAAAAATCATGCTTCTCTTTTTTATTGGAATCAAGTATCAGATCAAACTCCATGGTATGGTAGTATTAAACTATATGATGGTAATAAAAATACAGATAAAATTGTAGAGGATATAAAAATTGACTTGTTAAAAAAATTTAATCTTAAATGATAAATTTATTCTTTAAATATAGATCTCTTTCTTGTAGCCACTCTTTGGCAAATTCAACATCTTGCCATTCATCAAACCAAGGACCCCCTCGTGTATAATGAACAGCATAAGGATGCGACTTATTAGAATTAGAAGTCCATCCCTCTAACCAATTCCATCTTTCATCCAATGAACCTATTTCATCATCGCTTAACCATTTGAACTGGTGCAAAAAAGATCCTGATTCAGAATTAACAAGATCAATATTTAATTTCTTATTGCTAGGATGTTCACAATTAAAAACTATAAAACTAGACCAATTTTTTCTTGGATATATGGTTTGTTTTTGCCCATCCATTTTATGTCTTTCTTTTGGTTGATAATCATGCTGAACACAATAAACAGCTTTGGAATCATCAATGTGTTTAAAAAGAACTGCTATATCTTCCATGAAAATAAAATCACAATCACAAAAAATAGCCCATCCTTTATAACTCATTAAAGCTGGTATTAAAAAACGCGTGTAAGTAAATTCAGTTGAGGCTAGTGGGTCTTTTGCACGATGATAAAAATTTTTTGCTATTAGCTCATCAATTTTTAATGAAATAATTTTTAAATTAATTGAGGATTTTCTCAACAACGAATTTTTACAAACTCTATACGCAATATCTTCTTTAGAATCATAGCCGATAAAAAAATTTAAATTGTTAATTTCCATTTATTTTTAATCCTTCATATATTTCCAATGAATCTAACATTATAGGTTGTCGCCATTCAAGAGAATTAAAATATCCTGCTTCAGAAACAGAAGACCATGTCTGTTGGCTCTTTTTTGAAATTGTACAAATCCAAATATTATTTGCTGCACCGTCTTTAGCTCGTTGAGTCCAAGCATTAATTTTTTGAACATCGCTGGAATCTCCCTCTTCAATTTTAGCCATTAATAAACATACTTCTTTTTTTGGTCTAACATCTAATAAATCTTTTATTTGATTTCTTGCGTCATCCCATTTTTTGCTTTCAACAAATGCCTCAACCATCAATATTATAGATTCCTCATTTTTGTAAGAAGTGCCGGCAATATACTCTACTAATTCTAGCATTTCAATTTCAAGGTGTGCTGCTAGACTTAATATTGATTCCTTGTATTCTGCATGGGGCAGTTCATTCCATGCTTTTTTAATAAATTTTTTTGCAAGATTATAATTTTTATTCTGAATTAATAAATTAATATATAATTTTATATATGGAGGAAAATTTTTTCTAAGCTTAAGGGCCTTTTGCATATATTTCAAAGACTCTTCTATTTCACTTAGCTGTTTAATTTTTGCAATTTCAAAAAATCCTATAGATTTATTTTCTTCATAAACTTTTTTATCTATTATTTTTTTTGAAAAAGCTCTATCGGAAATAATTAAAAGCTGTTGCCAATTATTCGTTTTAGCTATTATACTTACCAAGGTATCATATATTTTTTCAATGAACGGATTATTATTAAATAATCTTTCACCATATATAAATGCATGATGATAATCTTGTACTCTGAGATATTGCTCCATCATACCTCTATAACCTAAATTTTTAGTATGTTTATTCTTACTCATATCTTCGTATACAAGACTTAATTCATCGTATTTTTTTTCAACCTTAAAAATTTCCGACTTAAGAAGAAGAGCCAACGATGGATTATCATCTAGATGATTAGATATTTTTTTACTCTCTAAAATTGCTCTTTTGTAATCTTTATTAGCTAGTGCAATCATCCCACTTACAAAAGCGTTGTATCCTTTTTCTTTATTTTGAAGTTTTTTTATTGCTATAAATTTTGAAAAACTAAATTTTGTTTTAAAATAAAATGTCTGTAACAAAAAGATTAATACAAAAAAAATAAGGAGGGGTATAAATATATAAGTGGATGAAACTGAATATATAAAATCTTTGATTTCAAAAGAAATAATAAATGAATTATTAAAAACAGCTAAAACTAAAATTAGTATTATAGATGTCTGAACTGTTATAGAAAGGATTCTAAACAAGTTAACTTACCTTTTCAATTAAAGACTTAAATTCTAAATAAATTTTTACTTGTTCAACCCATTCAGTAAAAAACATATCATTTTCTTTAATAAGCAAAATTTGGTCTAATGATTGTTGAATATTTCCAATTTCTAAATTCTTTTTAGCTCGCATTAGTATATTTAGATCTTCATTTTCATAAATTGTCAAATTGCTTGGTTGAATACTTACAAACTTTAATAAAAAATTAATTACATAATTTTGATTATTTTTTGCAAATTTTGTTTTTACAAACCCTCTTGCTGAATCATCAAAAATTTTTTCAAGATTCTTAAAACCATAAAATTTTTTTAGTTCTAATAAACTGATTTTTTCAAATATTTCTTCTTTATTTGGCTGTAACAAATCTTCTAATAACAAAATTTCATTTCTTACACTCTCCCCATTTTCATATTTTATAAAAATAAGTTTAATAAGAGTAGGAATTTGTCTTGATTCAATTGAACGCGAATCGGTATTTACTTCATTATCAATATTTTTTAGATTTAATGTTAATTTATCAACTTGTTTTTGTAATTCCTCATTCAATTTTATTAAATTTTCAATGTCTTCTTTATAATTAGCGTTCTTTGTATCAATATTTTTTTGTAAAAGAATTTTTTTGATTTCATCTATGGACTTGTCGGTATCATTGATTTTCTTAACAATTTTTTCAAAATTGTTATAATTAAGCATAACGTCGCTCGATAAAGAAGATATTTTATTTTCTAAATTTACATTATTGTCATCAATTCCTTGATATGACTTAAAAAAAGCGTATCCCATTACTATAATTATTAGGAATAATACTAAACTTGTTGTTAACTTAGAAAAAATATAGAAATATTCAGTAATTTTAGTCATATGGAGATTATTTTACCATTATTGCTTGGTTGTTTCACAGTATAAATTAAAATGGTTCTTATAAAATGCTAGTATTTGCAGTAGAAACTTCGTGTGACGAAACCTCAGTTTGCATCTTAAACAAAGATAAAAAAATATTAAGTCATATAACTTATTCACAAGAAGAACATAAAAAGTTTGGTGGCGTAATACCCGAATTGGCCTCAAGGGCGCATTTACAAATCCTCCAACAGATATCTAAAAATGCATTAAATGAAGCAAATATTGATATTAATGATATTGATATATTTTGTTCAACGTGTGGACCTGGTCTTATTGGGGGTTTGCTAGTCGGCTCAACCTTTACCAAGTCTCTTGCAATTGGATTAAACAAACCCTTTGTTCCAATTAATCACTTGGAGGGACACCTATTATCAACAACCTTTAATAATAAAGTAAAATATCCCTATATAGCCTTTTTGCTTACAGGCGGCCATACACAAATCTATCTCATAAAATCAATTAATAATTATATATTATTAGGAGAGACTCTGGATGATGCTGTAGGTGAAGCATTCGATAAAGTAGCAAAACTTCTTAAAATGCCCTATCCGGGTGGACCAGAAATTGAAAATAAAGCTAAATCAGGAAATAAATCAGCATTTGATCTTCCGCACCCACTACATAAAAACAAAGGCTTAAATTTTTCTTTTTCAGGAATTAAAACAGCTATCAATTTAATTGTTAGTAAAAATAAGAATATAGATGAAAAATTTATATCAGACGTAGCAGCTTCTTTTCAAGAAATCGTAATAAAAATTATAGAATCAAAATTTTTATTAACATTAGAATATTTAAAAAAAAGAAAAATTAATATTTCACAAATATCACTTGTTGGCGGGGTTGCGGCAAATCAATTTATTTATGAAAAAATTAAAAAAATTGCACATGATCATACATGTTCTATTATTATGCCTCCTAAATATATGTTAAGTGATAATGCAGCTATGATAGGATGGGCATGCATACAAAAATATTTATTAAATGGATTTTCAGATCTGTATTTTAAAGTAAATCCAAGATTAACTATAAAAGACTGTAATTAATGAATTATTGGCTTTTAAAATCTGAACCGAGTACATGGTCATGGGATGATCAATCAAAAGTTAAAAAGGAGATGTGGGATGGTGTGAGAAACTACCAGGCTCGTAATAATTTAATGAAAATGAAAAAAGGTGATTTATGTTTTTTTTATCATTCTGTGAATGAAAAAAAAATTGTTGGCATTGTGGAAGTTGTAAAAAAACATTATCCTGATCCTACTGACATAACAAACAAATTTGTTGTTGTTGATATTAAAACCAAAAAGAAACTTAAAAATTCAGTTTCTCTGAAGCAAATCAAGTCGCAAAAAAAATTATCTCATTTAGCTTTGATTAAACAAAGTAGATTATCAGTGATGCCTATTGATGAAGAATCCTGGTATCTTATTAACAAAATGGCAACTTAATCTCAGACCTATGTCTAAAAAAATCTTTTGGATAGCCTCATACCCTAAGAGTGGGAACACTCTTATGAGAGCTATTTTAGCTTCGTTATTTTTTACTAAAGATGGCATTTTTTCTTTTGAAATTTTGAAAAAAATTTTATTATTTGAAAATTTCCAAAGATTAAATTTTATTAAGAAAGAAAATATTCAAGATTATAAAAAATTATCAGATTTAAAAATTCTATCTAAATATTGGCTAAAAATGCAGACTAAAGAAAATCTAGAATTAAGGGATGGGGAGTTTTGTTTTCTAAAAACACACAGTGCTCAATTAACTTATTTTGATAATTATTTTACAGATATTAAACATACACTTGGTTTTATATATATAATTAGAGATCCAAGAGACGTATCAATATCATATACTCATCATTCAATAAATAGCTTGGATGAAACCATAT
>Ga0208747_1000371_pt1 | contig 13629 bp, 13 predicted proteins | sample Knorr_S7_td_AAIW_FD_185597 | JGI IMG/M metagenome (GOLD analysis project Ga0208747, IMG submission 185597) | Marine microbial communities from Southern Atlantic Ocean transect - Knorr_S7_td_AAIW_ad_750m_LV_A (SPAdes) (version 2) | ecosystem: Environmental > Aquatic > Marine > Oceanic | place...
AGTGATCAAAAACCGGTCGACAAACAACCGATCCATTCAGAGTGTTGACCTCGACCTCACCTTCGAGAAGCCAGTCGGGTAAAGAACCGCCTGTAGATACCGCCCGGCCTAGCAGCGCGGGGGCTGAACACGCTTGATCCCAGCCTACGCAAGCGGAGATAGATCCGTTTCGAGAAAGGTCTGCTTCGACCAGCAACCGCTTTTCCTTAGAGTGAACCAGCGCCGGACCATTGCTTTGCCGACGCAAGAAGTCGGCGTCGTAGTTGCCTTCTGCAATTATCAGATGGGCAAGGCCGAGTGCGAGCGCGCCGTCGGTACCGGGGCGAACCTGCAACCATTGGTCGGCCTTCACTCCAGGTCCGCTTCGTCTAGGATCCACCACGATAGTGCGCGCCCCACGACGTTTGGCGTCCGCGAGGCGTTGCGCCTGTGCCAACCAGGAGCCATTCGGGTTATATCCCCACAGAAGAATACAGCCAGCATGGTCAAGGTCAGGCACGCCAACACCGGTGCCAAATGTGTAAGTAGGTGCCACATCTTTATGCCAGTTACAGATCTCCGTCCCGTAGCAGTTGTTAGCGCTGCCAAAGGCGTGCATCAACCGCTCGACCCAGTGGATAGAGTCCGATATGGCAGTACCGCTCGGGGTAGTAATGGCAAAGGCGACGCTCTCTGGGCCAAATTGGCGGGCGTTTTCCAGCAACTGCGACGCCGTAGTGTCGAGTGCCTCATCCCAGCTGATGCGAGACCAGCCCGGATCACTGTCCCCTTTCGGTCGGGTCCGTTTCATCGGGTAAAGTATCCGATCGGCACTGTAGACCAGTTCCGGTGCCGCCTGACCCTTGGCACACAGTGATCGGCCGGTGGGGTGGTTGCGATCCGGCTCAACCGCAGTCAATCGGCCATCGCGGATTATCGAAATACACCCGCAACGTGACCGACAAAGCGCACACCAGCCGTGTACTCTACGGTCCGCGTTAATGCTGTTTGCCACTATGCTCACTTATAGGTCGTTTTGAGAAAATAACTCAGCATCCTATTCAGATTTGCGAACGCAAATTACTACTACTGGCGGATGTTAACTGACCCGCCTGGCCTCGCGCTATATTGCGGACCCTTGCGTCAGACGCTCTATGCACATCCGTGCCACGAGAATGCGGCTTTCCAACAGCATTAACAGCAAAAGCCCGCCAAACGGCTTAGGCATGCGGCTCCTACTCGTTACCAGTTAAAAGCTTTGAGAGCTAAATCTGGAGTCTCAGAATTCCCTCCGTTGTGTGGGGACAATATATGCAAATAAATGAGAACTCGATGGGGGTGGGTACACCCCTCAGTTAGTGTGCTGAAAACGTGCTGAAACTGGGTCCATTCCAGTCCTCTCCAGTCCCTTCAGGTCCGTTTGCGTGGAGTCGGAGCCTGTTATTTAAGGGGTTTTAGGACTGTTGGTGAGGAGCGGTCTGCCTTCTGGAGGCAGGGGCCGGAGGTTCAAATCCAGCCGCGCCCACCATTAATTCAACAACTTAGCGTTGTTGGAATTTGAAATACTGGATTTGTGGGACAGAATTATTGTTTCCTCGCTTTCCACTATTTGAGTTTGATTGGGTTGACCCTGTGAAATATCCACCATAAAGAACATTGGGCAATTTAGAACTCGATACGTATAACTACAGTTTCTCTGGCAAAGCTTCCCGTAACGGTCGTATATATTCAATCTCAAAACCACAACACCCACCAATAATCTGCGCACCCTGCTCCACCCAATTTTTGGTGATTTCCATATACGCTTCGGGTGAAACCGCCGTCTCGGTTGTCGCGTCACGATATGTTGCGACATAATCGCTACGGTCCGCATCTGGATAAAGGCCAATCGGCCCATCCCAGTGCTTTTGCATTACAGGCAAGGCCGCGGAAGTCGCTTCTACGGTTGAATGGAAAATGGTTGCCACTTCCGCACCCAATGCCAACAAAGTGTCCAGAGAAGATTCAAACGAATCTTCCGACCGATAGCCAACCTTCAACTCGCCATGTGAATCGAGACGACACTTGAATCCTGCCCAGACAGGCAATCCCGTGGATACACAGGCTTCAATCACCCAGTATCTTTGCTCTGTACTGCCAGTGGCTTCCGCAACCAGCAAATCAACGCCCGCTTCAGCCAGTATCTCTGCTTGCTCGTGTAAATTAGCTTGGGCCTGGGCATCCGAAGTCTCAGAACGGCGATTCATCACCCTTTCGTTTCGAACGAACTCTTTCCATCCCGCCTCTCCGCCAGCGATCAGACCAAAATTTGATACCGATCCAGCAATGTAGACAGGCCTGTCTTTCGCACAGACATCTCTCGCATCCTGAGCGAGCATCACGGCACGTAGGTTCAGTTCTTCCAGTTTATCCGTTAAGCCGAGCGGCTCCAGGTTTTGACGGCCCGCCGAATAGGTATTAGTTGTAATCACATCGACACCGGCATGAATATAATTCTCATGCATTTTACGTACGGTAAATGGATGTGTCTCCAGCGCAGCTGCAGCCCATGCCTGATTGTTCATGGGCGCATGCATGTTCTGCAGCTGGGTACCTATTGCGCCATCAAGAAGAATGACTTCTCCACTGTTTATACGAGCCTTGAGAGTGCTGTAATTCGACATTGTTCCTCGCTATCTACCAAATAGATGGTTATTACTATAGTCCTAGGCAAATATATCTGAATACCAGGGCAGTGCCTCAGTTTTTGGCTACTTTAGGGGGAGAAAGGAACACAATAGAACACTGTTAAACACACTCACGCAATCGCAAACTCTACAATATATAGAGTGGGACTCTGCCTTCTGGAGGCAGGGGCCGGAGGTTCAAACCCTCTCATCCCGACCATTTCCCACTGCTTTTTGGGCCATTTCCACTGGCCTCTTTCTGCTCTGAATTTGTCGTGTGCTGAAAATGTGCTGATAATTTTTGGGCACAGCAATTACATGGATATCGATAGCTTGGAACGAATAGGAAATCTTCCAGAGAATGAAATCCAAAGACGTTTTGCTACAACGCGGGAAATCCTCCAAAAGGCCGGCGCTCATTACGTAATTGACACGTTTGACCAGCTGCCCGAGGTGATTGACCCTATCAACCTTCGCCTAAAAGACGACGAATCTCCCTGCAACAGACAAGTTGGTAGTCGGGAGCCCGCTGCTGAGATCGGTTAGTTGTATATGCTCTCCTACAACGTTTTTGGTTAAGCAAAATGGCAAGCTACCGAATGCCCTCCACTTAGTTCACGCCATAGAGGGACCTCGCTGCGGCAGCGCTCTTCCGCTAAGGAGCATCGTGTGTGGAACTTACAGCCGGACGGCGGGGTGACTGGGCTTGGAATTTCGCCCTCCAGTTTTTGCGCTTTCCCGCGAACGTCGGGATCGAGAGACGGAATAGCCGACAGCAATGCCTTTGTATACGGGTGCCTAGGATTTGAAAAAAGTGATCGGGTAGGGGCCGATTCGACCAGAGTTCCAAGGTACATCACCGCAACAGTGTCACAGATGTGGGCGACGACTCTGAGATCATGGCTGATGAAGAGGAAGGTGTTCATCAGTTCTCCCCGCAACGACTCCAGCAGGTTAAGGATGTCGGCCTGTATTGAGACATCCAGCGCCGCGACGCTTTCGTCGGCTACCACGAACCTTGGGCTGCAGACCAAAGCACGGGCGATGGAAATTCTCTGACGCTGTCCGCCCGAGAACGCATGGGGAAAGCGGCGCAGGTGCTCAAGGTTCAGACGGCATTTCGAAGCAATTTCCCGGACACGGTCATCGGTTTCAGCGCGGGTATTCGTTATTCCCATCACCTCTAATGGTTCAGCAATGATGTCTCGCACCGTCATCCGCGGGCTGAGCGCCGCGTATGGGTCCTGAAAGATCAATTGCGCACGCCGCCGATAATCCTTGAGCTGTTCCTTGGCGATGTTATTCAGATCGTATTCAACTTCATCGTCACGGTAGAGAATTTGTCCCGAAGTAATCGGCGCGGCTCTCAGGATGGCGCGTCCCAGGGTAGTTTTTCCGGATCCGCTTTCTCCCACCAGTCCGAAAAACGACCCTTTCGGGATTTCAAGTGAAACTTCGTCCACCGCACGAACAACCGGTGGTTTACCAAACAGTTGGCGCCCCAGCACGAAATGTACAGAAAGGTTGCGTACCGAGATGTGGGATGATTCGGTCACGCTGTTCTCTTCTGGTCGATACCCGTCCATTCCTGAGTCAGCGCGAAGCAGGCGGCGGTATGCCCGGAATCAATTGGGAACAGGTCCGGAATGGATTGGTCGCAGACACCGGGTTTTGCCTTGGGGCAGCGTGTGTGGAAAACGCATCCGGGCGGGCGTTCCAAGGGGCTCGGAATGTCCCCTGCAATCGGCGTCAGAGGCTCGTCCAGCGCATCGAGCTTTGGAAGAGAGTTTAGCAACCCTTGAGTGTAGGGATGTGCCGGAGTTTGGATCACTTGCCGGACTGTGCCTGTTTCAAGGATCCTGCCAAGGTACATCACCGCCACGCGATCCGCGGTCTGTGCGATCACGCTGAGATCGTGTGTGATAAACAAAATGGCCATTCCAAACTCCGCCACCAGTTCTTTCATCAGGTCTAGCACCTGGGCTTGAATGGTCACATCGAGTGCCGTTGTCGGCTCGTCGGCAATCAGGATTTTCGGTTTGGTCGAAAGCGCCATGGCAATCATGGCCCGCTGGCGCATGCCTCCAGAAAGTTCGAAGGCGTACTGGTAGAAGCGGTGTCGAGCTTCGGAGATGCCGACCCGGTCCAGCATTTCCATCGACAGCTCTGCCGCCTCCTTCTTCGACAGCGAGGAGTGAATCAGCAACTGCTCCACCATCTGGGCCCCGATCGTAATGGCAGGTGCGAAGCTTGCCATCGGTTCCTGGAAGATCATCGAAATGGCCCCGCCGCGCACAATCTTCAGTTCACGCGAGCTTTTCAGCGATAACACGTCCACGACATCGCGGTCTAACTCCAGGTAAATTTCGCTTCCAGCTCCATACACCGCGTTGGATGGATTGAGATGCATCAACGACTTTGCCGTGACGGACTTTCCGGAACCCGATTCTCCCACCAGCCCCAGCACTTCACCTGAATTGAGTTCGAACGAAACGTTGTCAACGGCGGTTATCCGGCCTTCGTCCGTATCAAATTTTAGATCTAAGTTTTCGACCGTCAGCAAAGTCATTTTTTTGCACGCGTATAAGGATCTGCCGCGTCGCGTAAACCATCACCGACAAAGACAAAGGCTAAGACAAAGGCAATGAAGAAAAGAACCGGGATAAAGTACCACTGGTAGTTCAGTAAAACGTCGGCCTTGGAGACATTCTGCATCATTGACCCGAGGGAACTAACAGGATCAATCAGGCCCAGGCCAATAAAGCTGAGCGCGGTTTCGAGCCGCACCATGTACGGAAACGTAATCATCAAGTCAACAATGATATAGCTGGTGAAGCTGGGCAACAGATGGCGGCGGATAATGTGGCTTGGAGATGCACCGCAAAGCTCAGCCGCGAGGACGTATTCCTGACTTCTTTCGCTCAACAGGTGCGTGCGGATCCGGCGGGCCAGGGTGGGCCAACCGATCAGCCCAAGTATCGATGAAATGATGAAGAATACTGCCTCGGCGCTCCATTCTTGCGGCAAGAACGCGGCCAGAGCCATAAACAGCGGCAGCGGCGGCACGGTCCGGATCGCGTCGGTGATCATCTGCAGAATCGAATCGATCCAACCGCCGTAAAAGCCAGAGATGCCGCCAATTACAAGTGCCAGCACAAACGCAATAAAAACACCCAGTGCCCCACACTTAAGAGATGTGAAGATAGCGCGCAGTGTGCGCGAGAAAATATCCTTGCCGCTGGCATCCGTTCCGAAGAGATGGACGCCGCCTTTGTCCGCCCCGAATAGATGGGTACTGAAGGTCAGGGTAGTGAAGTCGATATCAAAGGCGTCACCGGGCAGATTCAATTTCAAGTCTATGTAACTGTACTGCCAGCCCTCGACAAAAAAGCGCAAGTACCGTCGATCTTCACGATCAACCGTGATCACCCACCGGAAATTCGTCTTGATCGATCGCTCACGGCTGGTTCCGTAAATGAAGGGTTGCAACGAGAAACCGTTCTCATCCCAGAACTTCGGTATCTGCGGTGGGCCATTTTCGTATTGCTTGTCGCGGCCGGCCATAGTCGGGGCATATGGAGAGAGAAATTCGCTGAAAAAACCAACCAGAACCATCATGGTCAGCACCCAGCCCGCCACCATCGCGGTGCGGTTGCTCTTGTACCGTGCACGGATTAGCTGGGCTTGGGAAGCTGTGAAATAGGCCTCCTTCAGACTCTGATCGGCTTCCGTTGGCTTGGCTTTGGAGAGAAATCCCATGGTTTATCCCATCAACCCCATCCGGACGCGCGGATCCATCAGAGCCAGGATGATATCGGTGGTGAAGTTAACCAGCACAATAGAGGCGGTTAGCACAACAAGGATCGCTCCGGCGAGCTGTTGATCGTTAGAAAAGGCAAGCGCATCAATCAATAAAGCGCCCATTTCGGTGAGGGTCATGATCAGGGCGACCACCGGCAAATCATTGAAAATACGATTAAGGTCAAAGCCTAACGAGTTGATTACTGGACCGAGTGAATGGCGTGCCGGATAACGCCACAACAAGGTGCGCCCGGAAATACCCCGCGCAGATGCGGCGGTCACATAGAGCTTGTCAATTTCATCAAGCATCAGCGCACGCACTGTCTGTAACGCGAACGCAGTCGCAGCCCAACCGAGAATGAAAATCGGCAGCCAGGCCCTCGACATAAAATTCATAAATTTCGCAAAAGACCATGCCGCATCTCGATATTCTTTAGAAAACAGACCTGCCATTGATTCACCGAACAGCACGGTCGTTGTCAGCATAATGATCAACGCGAGTAGGAAACTTGGCAAGGCAAGACCCAGGTAGCTTATAAAACGCACCGTGTTATTGGCAAACGGATTTCTGGTTACGGCTGAATAAATACCAATGGGAATCGCAATGAGATAAGAGAGGAACAGTGCAGCAAGACAAATGCCGAGACTGATCCAAACCTTGTCACTCAGCAGATTGTTGATGTTGAGACGAAGAATGCAACTGTCTCCGAATTGCCCTTTGAAGAATACATTTCCAGCCCACGTCCCGGCTCGGATGATAAATGGTTTGTCCAAGCCCAGGCGTCTTTCTTCCGCCTGGATGTCTTCGACCGTGATCACTTGGCCTTGGGTGTTCTTGAAGGCAATGTATCGTTCGGCGCAGTTACCCGGCACCAGTTCCATCAACGAAAACACAATCAGTGACACCAAGAGCAGTGTAAACACGGACATCACTGCCCGCATCAACGCGAATTGCAGAAACTTAAACATGAATGACAACAGATTGAGTGAAAAAAGACCGGGCGATTGAATCGCCCGGTCTGTTCACTTAGATAGCAAAAAAACCTACTCGTCCAAATACCACTGCGTACCCCGGTAGGGATAGGTTCGATAGTACTCGTAAGCATGCGCCTTGAACTCCTGAAAGTTCTTTAACGCATTGCGGTGATAGATTGGCGCAGGCGCCTGGGCAATGCCGATCTTCAGCAGATTTTCGGTCATGTTCTTAACCATCCGTTCACCCAACTCCTGGAACCTTGCTGAACCAATGGCGGAGGACTGAAACTCCGTGACGTCTTCAATCAACTGCTTGACGTAAGCTGGAGGTTCCACGCCCTTTGCGCCGTTTGACTCATAATATTCGGCCCAGAGCATACCGGTACGGTGTCCGAAATAATTTTCGAACGGTGGCACCCAAAGCTCATTGTTGCCGAGCACGATGGCCAAAGGCTGGCTGGAACGCCACATGCCAACATCGAGCTGATTCGATGACTGAGCGGAGCGATACTCGTCCGGCGTGACTTCCTTCACCGTAGTCTTGATACCGACCTCGGCCCAGTGCTGACCGACCAACTCTACTACTTGACCGGGCATACCCTGGGTGGAGTACTGCATGTTGACCACGAGCTTGTTGCCATTTGGCAGCTCGCGAATTCCATCACCGTCGGTATCAGCCATGCCGATCTCATCCAGCAGCGAATTGGCCAGGGCCGGATCGTACTGAATCATGTAGCTTTCCCATTTTTTGTCGACAAATGCCGGGGTCGGAGAGAAACCGATGTATTGTTTCGGCTCGCCCAGACCAAAGAAGGCCACCTCGTTGATTTCGTCACGGTTGATCGCTACTGACATGGCCTGGCGGAAACGCAGATCGCCGAAAACCTGACGTATATCCAAATCAGGATGGGTCACGTTGAACGATATATTCGGCAAGGTGATCTCAGGCCGCAGATCGACTGTGTAGTCCCCTTTTTCCTGGTTTTCCAGCAGTAGAGGGGCTGACGGCAACTGTAATGATTGCGCTTTGTAGTCTGCTTCAGCGTTGATCAGTTTGAGAATACGAATCTCGTTGTCGTTGATGTACACCTCATCCTGCTCGTTGATGTAAGGCAGTTGGTTGCCCTGCGTGTCCACGATGTGGAAGTAGGGGTTGGCAACGAGATGCCGGCCTTCCGTGGTGTCGGTGATATAGATATGGCTTTCGAGCGTGGGGATGACGTCGGCCGGCAGGTTCGCGACCTTATTCGGGGAATTCAGCAGGGGCGATGGCGTATCGGTCCAATCTGAATTGCCGAAGTAGGCCTTGATAACCGCGAGGCCATTTTCGAATCCTGCTTGTTGAGCCAGCTTGTCCGCATCCGCGTTGAGCTCGGGATGATACGGTGCCAGAAAATGTTTGGGTTGGAACCCCTGCGCAAAAGAAAATGCAAAGTGCGCCAAGAGGCCAGGCTTCGGCGCAGGCAGGTTGAAAACCACCGTCTGTGGATCAACCACTTCAACCGTCATCGGCTCGCCGCCCACTAGCACATAATCCTTCGGTTTCTCCATAATCATTGGAGACAGCGCAAGATGGTCATACCAGAACTTGACGTCTTCGGCAGTGAAAGGAGCGCCATCAGACCACTTATGGCCTTTGCGTAGGTAGAAAGTCAGCTGCGTATAGTCACTGTTCCACTCCCAGTCCTTAGCGATGTTCGGCACAATGGTCTGGAGATCATCGGAAAAGCGGACAAGGTTGACGTGTCGCACGGACAGAAAGTCCGACGTCCCAGCCTCTGTCGCGTTCGACAATACGTCCAGCGTGCCTCCGTACTTGCCAATCGAATCATAGGGCGCATAGACCAACGGCTCAGATGGCAGCCGGTCTTCGACCGAAGGAACGGTGCTGGGGTTGCCCCGAATTTGGGCGTTGAGCTTGGCAATATCCGGATTGCCTTGGAAGGTCAGCGTACAGCCAGCATTTGCCTCGAACTCACTGAGCTCAAATTGCTGCGGGTATTTTCCAGCACTGACGCCCTTCATGTCCGCCACCGTGGCAGCAGGACAATTTCCAGCCAAGGCGGCATTACCACTGACGAGTAGTAGGAGACCGGCTATCGCTAGACTGGCTCCCGAAAACAATCGATACAGAAATTTGGAATCGCTCATCCTTTTCTCCTTAAATAGTATTGTCTGATCATTCTAGTTGTTTCGATGCAAAGTAAATACAGTACGATAAGAACATTATTCCCATAATTACGTTAGGGAAAACCAGTCAAGGCCGCCGTGCGGGATGGTGTAATCGTTGATTTCTGTAAAATTATAGACAATGAGTCTGATTTCTTTGGTGCGTCGGTAAAATTCTTTTGCTTGTCGGGACACATGGCAGAAGCAATTGTCGCCTGTATTTAGAACTATCTCGACCAAGGCCATCATGATAGGCCTTACGAAGATACAATTCATGATGTGATGGGAGCTTCATCGGACACTGGATTTAATTTTGGAGACATAACCGGATTGCCACGGATTAAGATCGACTTTACCCGTGATATCGAGCAGGCCAGAAACGTGATTCTACCGTGCATAAGAAAGAAACTGGGCGAAGTACTCCGTGTCGGAGTCGGTAGAAAGTTGATCGCCAGTTCGCAGTCTAATCAGTGAGCGCCACCGAATTGTTGTTTTTCGATCCAATCATCTCTGGACTGATCGTAGCAGCCCTTTACCTGGCGACCTATCTGTCGCTGGTGCATCTGTTGAGATATCCAAGGCAATGGCAACGGCCTCCTAACCCCGCTTTGCTCACGACTGCGGGCCTGGCCACCGTTTTGGTTACCTACATCTCGTTCTCAACAGATGGCCTCGACATCGCTACACTTACGGCATCAGCCAGTTTCTTGGCCGTGTTACTTCTCCTCATCGCCGCTCCTGCGATCGAATTGAATCACGCAGCCGGATTTGCGTCGCGCCCAATTCAATACTTGGCCCGGCATGGCGATTACTCGGGCCTGTGGATGTTGTTACCCGCGCTCGTAGTCAGTTTCACGCTTACGGACGTCAAGCTCCTGGTATTTCTCGCCATAGCCCTATTGATTGAAACTCGATGGTTCTTGCGCCAGCGTTTAGCCAATCGACATCGGCCGCTGTATCCCATTGAGGACCACGATTTGGCGATTCTCCGAGCACAGGCACAGGGTGATATCCAGAGGTTCGCACAACGCCATGGTATTTGGGAATTGGTTGTTTCAGATGATGCCGTGGCCTGGCGGGGTTGTAACAAGGAAACACGGCCTTGTCCCCTCAATCTTTACGTCAACCGTCTTGGCCTGAATACGGCGCCGTGTTGTCGCGAACACTTGCAAACGCTTTGCCGGTACGTCAGCGCCTGCCTCACAGAGATGAATCTGGAGCACTGGCTTGATGGGGGTACCTTACTCGGGGCAGTCCGTGAAAACGGTGGTTTGCTGGCGTGGGAGGATGATATCGACATCGCAGTGTATTTGGATGACACCGCCACCTGGCGTTCGTTCGCAGCGAGTTTTACCAAACGCGGGGCAAGAGATGGCTATACGGTCGAAGTTTTCGAGAAAAGAGGATACCTGTCAATTTCCTTTAACTCGCCAGGGCGTTGGCCTTTTCATTGGGAGCGCAATCGAATGCGCGGTGAGATTCGGCTCGATCTGGTCGTCTACCGGCTATCCCAAAGTTACGACGAATGGGTGCTCGAACGGCGACTCAAGAAAGGCACGATGCCTTTGACCGAAAGCGGGGGTTACGGTGTTCCTCGAGACATGGTGCTGCCCGTATCCAAGATTAATTTTCTCGGCAGTAAGATGGGGTGCCCCAGCCAACCCGATGCCTATCTGCGTGTTCTCTACGGTGATTACGATAAGCCAGATTACACCTACCTTGCCACTGCCTCGGCCACGACTCGGCAACGAGTGGATAATAAAAATCGCCTGCCCGTACGCTGATACCGTATATTAGTTTCGAGGCATACGCCCAAGTTGTGGCATCTGATTCATACCGAGATCTCATCTTTCTCAACCAATAGCCCATGTTGAATAATGTTACCGAGGCAGATCTGTATGCCTCGTTTGCTTTGGGCATTTGATGGAGAGACTAGGTGAGTTACTCCCAGCACTCCACTGCCAGAACTTCGGCTATGTACATATTCGTACAGCCACCTTCAATTGTCCGATTTTTGGGGTGAACTTCCGGTTGCTGGAAGTTGCAGGATCAAACCATCTGGACCTCCGCCCATTAAGGTTTGAGGATAGGCACCATCCCATTTGGCAATCGCATTATATTTAATTAATGAAGAGGTTACTGATTTGGCCAGCACGGTGTTTGCCCTGGCTTGAGCATCAGCGAGTTTCTCAATCTGATAAGCTTCGGCGTCAGCGAGTGTGCGTTTAGCATTAGCATCTGACTTCGCTGCCTGCTCACGAGCTTCCGCCTGTTTTACCTGCTGTTGAGCTTGTTGTTCAACAATGCGCAATTGGGCTTTTTCTCGCTCAAGCTGTTCCTGACGTTCCTTAGTCTGTATTACTGCACTGGTCACCACCTGAGGAAGAGTAATGTCCCGGAACAAAACCGCCTCAACGGTAATGCCTTTTACAGCCATGTGATCAGTCAGACCATCTTCCATAAACGCTTGTAAATCCCGTTGCGTGGTATCGAGATAAAAGTCCTGGGATTTTGCGACAGATTTCCCAGCTTCTCTCAATAAGGAGCGAACCTTGGGTGTCAGCAGCTTAACAACGACATCATTGAGATTTCCTGTTTCCCCCAGCATGGTTGGCGTATGCGATGGATTTATCTTGAAAGTCACCGAGATATCCATGGAGGTTTTCAGCTTATCCTGAGATGGCACTTGCACCTTTTGCCAGGTTTCAGTGTGTACCCGCAGATCATAGGTATAAAACTTCAATAGTGGATTAACGACATGAAAACCTTCATCCAGCGGTTCGGGACGAATATCACCAAATAATGTGGCAACTTTGTTATGACCCGGTGAGACCGTGGTGTAGGAATTCATTCCCACCCAGGCCAGTACAAACAGCACTACGACAGAAATAATTGTTTTTATATTAAGTTTTAGATTCATCGTCTTTTCTCTTGAGAGGTAATTTGGAATTGATTTTTGCAAATTCCAGGATCGTTAATGAGGTTAGCATCGCTGAAGACTAATGGACGAATTCTACTTGAATGGGAAGAGTAGGTTCCTGATCCATTGTTTCCATTCTACGCCGTTAATTTTCAAAATTTTCGATTGGTCTCCATCGGTCGATTTATCGGATTGTGGCTCGGCACTCTGACCTGAAGGTTCATCTTCAGTTTGTACTCTGGCATCTACATCTTCCCTGGCAGACACTTTCTTGATTTTTTCTTCTATTTCCTTTTTTGCAACTTCTAGTTCTTTAAGTTCTAACGTGGCGTCTTCCGGATAGGGATTCTCAAACGTAGCGTCCTCGGTCGCATTAGCGGATTGTGTGTCGACAATCTGATCTGAAAGATCGTTAGCGGATGTCTTAGATTTCTTTCCAGAGCCTTTCGATTTTTTCCCCCCACCACCAGTCAGTTCTTTGAACGTACCCTTGGGAAGCATCAGTGCAATCGCATGTCGCTGAACCTGGACATTGACGCTCTTGATGCTGACGCCCTGCGCCACATCGATCGTCACAAAGTTGTCATCCAAAGCTGTTAACTTACCCAGCAGTCCGTCGCTGGTGGCAACCTCATCGCCTACCTTCATTGCCGCCACCATATCTTTGTGTTCTTTTTTCTTTTTCTGTTGAGGGCGGATCAAAAGGAAATAGAACAGTCCAAAAATTAGGACCAGTGGCATAAAACTGAGCAGGCTACTGCCGCCACCCTCACCTACTTGTGCCCAGGCGTCGGCAATTAAAAATCTCATCATTTTGGAACCGGTAATTTTATGGAAACCAATGAATTATCCCATAATACCGTTGGTCCAGGTTGTGAAGCCGCTAGATCCGCGTCTGCGGAATTTTATCTTCGCTCCGATTCGGTAACCGAACCTGTCAACTGATTAGGGCTGAGAAAAACCAACGCTTAAAGATGCGAAAGATCTTCAAAGCCTAGCTATCATGCTGGCTCTGCAATTCTGACACCTACGGACCATGGCACACCGATGCGCGTCTGTGGCGCTATCGAAACGTACCTGCCTATGTCTACGGCCCGCCGCCGACAGGGATGGGCACCT
>Ga0208747_1000372_pt1 | contig 13627 bp, 13 predicted proteins | sample Knorr_S7_td_AAIW_FD_185597 | JGI IMG/M metagenome (GOLD analysis project Ga0208747, IMG submission 185597) | Marine microbial communities from Southern Atlantic Ocean transect - Knorr_S7_td_AAIW_ad_750m_LV_A (SPAdes) (version 2) | ecosystem: Environmental > Aquatic > Marine > Oceanic | place...
GCCTTACGACTATCTTGTGGTTCTCCCACAGGCGCTCGACCACCGGCACGGGCTCCAGGTCGGCGACCGCGAAGGTTATTAGCCCAGATGAATCGCGCCGCTCGGAGGGCGACAAGACCGTGACGCCTGGTATCTCCGAAAGTTTAGCCTTCGCCGATACAGCCAGGTCTAGGTTACGTGCCTCAATGTTCCGAATGCCGGTCTCCTCGATGAATCTTGTGGCTTCCAAGAACGCCGCTTGCACCGGAACACTAACGGAACCACCCAAAAACTTCTCCATGGTGCCGGGCTCCGGTTGGAAGTTATGCGCTTCAGCCGGACGGGCGATGCCACGGCCTCCGGTATGGGCCGGATGTATACGCTCCAGATGCTCGCGGCGAATGAACAAAGCCCCGGATCCTTCGTAGCCCAAGAGCCATTTCTGGCCAGGGATAGAGTAGAAGTCGAAGGGCGATCGCGCCATGTCAAGCTCTATATGCCCGCCGGTCTGGGCGCCGTCCAGCATCAGCAGGATTCCCCGATCCTTGGTCAGCCTTCCGATCTCGTCCGCGGGCATGCGGCGCCCGGTGGCGTACAGGATGTGGCTCATGAAGACCATTCGTGTCTTGGGCGTGAACGCCGACTCGATCTTGGTTACGATCATCTCGCTGGAGTCATGGACTTCGAGGTCCACCACTTTCACGGCCACCCCGTAGCGCTGCCCGATTAGTTGGGCCGGCGCAATCACGGAGCCGTGCTCCATGTCGCAGATGATGATTTCATCGCCTTGCTTCCAGTCCAACCCGCTGAGTACGATATTAAGGCCCTCCGTGGTGTTGCGGGTGACCAGCACCTCATCTACTGTGGCGTTGAATATCCGTGCCGCGGCTTCCCGGGTCTGGGCCTGTATTTCCCTGCCTGCTTCAAGGACGTCAGGCATGATTGGACCCTGCTCCAGTTCCAGGTCTATCCGGTCCTTCATGGCCTGGGCCACACGCCGCGGCGGCGGGCCCGACCACCCAGTATTCATGTATGCGGTGTGCGCCAACACGGGTATCTGACTTCGTATCCGGTCTACGTCCACGTTAGTCGGACCTCGGTTATCGGTTTCTTGTCGGGAATTTCCTAAAATTCACATCGGCCCGAACCGTAAAGGTCCAGGCCGATGCATGTTCACCACTCAAAACGCGGCGGTCACCTTGGCGAGTAGTCAGTGAGACGCAGTATCGAGTGCTTGGACACCCGAACCAATGCGCCGTTCTCTTCAGAAGCGGCTCTCGCTTTTTGCCAGGCCGGGTCTGACTGAAAGCCTGACCAGCCTTTTTCCCTTGCTGCTAAGTCTGGGTAACCTAACAAGTAGACCAGCCGGTTGCTGGTTCCCACGTCCTCGGTCCAATAGGCCACATTCTCTATACCGTGCTTTTCAAACAGGCCCATGGTGTGATTGGAGAACCGGTTGTGCAGGTCCGGCAGTTTGCCGGGCATGGCCTCGTAAATCCGCTTCTCGTGGAGAGTCGACTTGAAAGAAGGTTGGGGTGAGTAAGGAGTCAAACTCATGAACGAGTTGATCACTTGGGCGACGATCGGGCCTTCTTTCTCAGTCTCTGCCCGGACTTCCTGCCAAGGCTTGTGAGCGCCGAAGGCCGCCCACTTCTGCTCCCGGTCGGCCATGCTGTCAAAGCTGAGGATGTATGTCAGTTGGTTACTGGCGCCGATCTCATCGTTCCAGAACCCGACGATGCCAATTTCGAACTCCTCGAAGAATCCGATGGTGTGGTTGGCGAACCGGGCGTTGATCGCCGGAAGTTTGCCTGGCACAGTCTTATATATCCTTTGTTCGTAGATCAAGTTGTCTCTCCTAACGGTGTTTTCTACCGGTTATTTCTTCTCGATGAACTCAAGCTGAACGCCATCGGGACCCTCGAAGAACACCACGCGGCGGTCGCCGGAGACTGAGGTCTCTTCCAATATCTTGGCGCCGTTGGCTTTGAGGCTGTCAATCATCCCCTGGATATCGTCGGCGTCAATGGCGATGTGCTCGATACCGTATTTCTGGTCTCTTGTCTGAGTCTCGATGTGCTTGGTCACGTTCAAGGTCAGCCCGTGGAGGTCCAGGCGCACACCGATGTCGCCTACATCAGCGATCTTGGTTGCGCCCAAGGTGTCGATGTAAAACTGGGCGGTCTTCTGAGGGTCTGGTGTCTTCAGATGGACGTGGTTTAGGCTCAGGCCCATGATGCGCCTCCATTAGTAGTAGCAGTTACAGGTTCAGTGCGGATTCCGCCAGATTAGGAGCAGAATAGCTCTCCCGCCAAGCCTAGTCAAGCTCGCCAAAGCAGCTTAATCCGGAGCCCGACACGCACGCCCGGAATTCGTATTATAATTCCCCAGTAATTCCAGACCCACAGTTAGCAGCCGGCTGTAAGAAGACTAATTTAAGAGGAGGGGGACATGCCCATAGAGCAGTTTGCCCCAGAACTGTCCAAGATTATCTCGACCGAAGAGCCCATCTTGGATCTGGCCGATGGATTCGGCGGTGACCAAGGCCCTTGCGAAGGGCCGCTATGGTGGAAAGAGGGCGGCTACCTACTATTCAGCGACATCCACAACAACAGGCGGATGAAACACACCCCCGGCGGAGACACTACCGTCTTCCAAGAGCCCACCAACCGGGCCAACGGTCTGACCCGAGATCTGCAGGGACGTTTGGTGTCTGCTGAGCACGACAGCCGCCGCGTCGCCCGTCAGGAGACCGACGGCAGCGTCACAGTCATAGCCAGCAGCTTCCAGGGACGACGGCTGAACCGCCCCAACGACGTGATTGTAAAGTCGGACGGCAGCATCTATTTCACCGACCCGTGGACCAGTCCCTACGCCGCGGAACAATGGGACCTCACGTTCTCTGGCGTATACCGGGTTAGCGCCGACCTAGGGACCATGACTCTATTGATCGGCGACTTCGTAGTCCCCAACGGACTGATGTTCTCTCCGGATGAGAGCATCCTATACATAAACGACTCCCGGCGAGGCCACATCCGCTCCTTCGAAGTCATGCCCAACGGCACCCTGGCCAAACAGAGCGACAAGATATTGATCGACGTCACGGGCGACGAGTCCGGAGTGCCTGACGGTATGAAAGTCGACATAGAAGGCAACATCTATACGGGTGGTTCAGGCGGCCTTTACATCTTCGACCCATCGGGCAAGAAATTGGGAATCATCAGGCACGGATATACCGCCACCACCAACCTGGCCTTCGGTGGAGACGACTGGAAGACGCTCTTCTTCACCAGCCGTAACCAACTCGGCTCCGTAAGAGTAAACATCCCTGGCAATCCCGTCCCAGCCGTAAAGAAATAAAGCGGCAATCCAAAGGAGAAACAAAAATGGCTAGACTACCAGCCGTAACCCGCGACCAACTGGCCGCAAAAGACCACGAATATTTCGACTCCATCGTCGGCACCCGCGGCAGCATCCGCGGTCCCTACGGTGTATTGCTCCACAGTCCCAAACTGGCCGCCCGCGTCGCCGACACCGGAGCCTTCGTTCGCTACGAATTCGGCATACCCGAGAATCTGAAAGAGACGGTCATAATAGCCACAGCCAAAGAGATGCATTCCCAGTACGAGTTCTCGGCGCATGCCAAGCTTGCCCGGACCGCCGGCGTCTCCGATGAGACCATCAAATCCATCGCGACCGGCACCGCTCCCGGCGACCTCTCGGGAGACGAGGCCCTACTCGTGGCTTATGTCCATGAACTACTGCGAGACCACAAAGTAAAAGACGCCACATATAAAGCCCTGGTAGACCGCTTCGGCGAGCAGGACACCCTGCACTTGGCAGTGCTGGTTGGACACTACCTCCTGGTTGCCCAAGTCCTGATGACAGTAGACGTAGAACTTGGTGAAGGCATGGTCGCCGAGATCCCAGACTAGGTATCAAACCGTAGGGACTAGCCTGATCTTCCGCGGAAAGCAAACGGGGCGGATTAAACATCCGCCCTATTTTGCATCTACCGACTCTCGGAAAGAGGGAACCTCCACCACCCCAAACCCCTCATAGTGAAGTTGTCGATCCACGGCTCCGCAAGAATGATACCCACCGAAGCCTTAACTCCTTAATTTCCTTCGACCGGCTCAGGGCGAGCGGTCATTTAATATCTATAGTGGGATAAATCTATCGCAAAGTATCAGTAAGCGTAACCTGCAGTTCTCCGTCTAGCCTGAACTCAAAGGAAACAGGGCCTTCAGCCGGGAACTCGTCTCGGTCCACCGTAACCATGGTCATGGGAGCATACAGGTAGGGATATTCCCGGCCCTGGGCGTCCACTTCCAACTCTAGGTCTACCACCGCCCTGTTTCCGTCAATCTTCAGGCCCACCACCGACAGAGGGTCACCCTGCACCGGAAGCCACAGCAGATAGGCCGCTAGGACCACCGAACCCGGAAATTCGGGGCGGCCCAGAGTTGTGCCGGTCCCCAACGTCCGTTTGCTGATTACCATGCGGTTGAACTGGTCCATCTCTTGGGCGCTGGTGATCACGGCAACCCTCAACTCTCTGGTGAACGCATTGGTGGACTGCTCGTTCACCGGCGACACCCAACCGCTATTCACGTAGCGCCACAGGGGCGGAGAAACAGCCACTTGGACACCTTCGGATTTTTCGGTTTCCGAGCGCTCACCGCTAGGCGTGGCCGTATCGCCGCCGCAGGCAGCGATGACAATCGTAGCCAATATGGCGACAATCACCACCAGAAATATTCTTGGCATTCGCCCTTCTTTGGAAAAGTTCTAACGGGCCCACGGACAGGGTAGGACCAAGCCGAATCCAGCCTTACATCCGCCCCATACTCTAGCGACGTATCATATCAAAATCGGGGTTTCCAGCGCACGCCGCCATGGCTGTAACGATCGTTCAGTGAAACCACCCGTACGATGCATTAACCAACCCTTGTAAATCCAAAACTCCACTGTCAAACTAGAAACATGCGTATCGGTGATTTCGAATTTACAGAGCCTCTGCCCGAGCTTAAAGACCCCCATGTGTTGGCGGTCCTTAGGCCCTGGATCGACGTAGGTAACGTTGGCACCCTCTCGATGCGGCGTTTGGAGCGTCATCTTGAGTCCAAGGAGATCGGTCGCCTGGTCAAGCCAGGACGATACTACGACTTCACTCGATACCGCCCCAAGTCGATCCTGAAACAAGGTGTTAGGGAGTACAACATCCCCTCCACCACCATCAGCACCTCGGTTCGTGAGCACGGGCCTGACCTAATCACTCTGCACCTGCTGGAGCCTCACCTCTACGGGGAAGACTATACAGATTCCGTGATTGAAGTCCTGAAGTATTTCGGCGTCAAACGCTACTCCATGATCGGAGCGATGTACGATATGGTGCCCCACACCCGGAAACTGTTGGTCTCCGGCGGCACGGTCGACGCTAAAAACGAAGAAGAATACAAGCTGGTAGGCGTTCGACCCAGTGATTACGAAGGTCCTACCACCATCACCTATCTCATCTCCAACACATTGGAAGAGATGGATATCGAGACACGCATCTTCGTGGTCCATCTGCCCCAATACTTCCAGGTCGAGGAAGACTTCACAGGCACGGCTCGGTTGATGGAGATACTGTGCACCCTCTACGGGCTGCCCAGCCGCCTAGCTGACCCGGAACGGGGACGCCAACAGTACGCGTCACTGCAGAACATAGTCTCCGACACTTCAGAAGTCGCCGGCCTCTTGGAGCGGCTTGAAGAGCGCTATGACCGAGAGAACGCGGAAGGCGGTGCTTCAAGCAGCCCTCTTTCCCCGATGGTGGAAGAATTCCTACAGGGCCTCGGTTCAAAGATCGATTTGGACCTAGACCTCGACTTTGACGACGACCCGTCCGACGAATAACTGGCAGACCTCCTCGGTCTTCACTGGCCGGAATAACCGTGTCCACCGATTTCGCTTCTAATCCCGCCTATCTGGACCCCATCGCCCTGACCCAGCCGCTAGTGAGTTTTGACACCACCAACCCCTGGGCAACGAAGTCCAGTGCATCGAACACATCAAGGCCCTGCTTGACGACGCCGGCATCCAGAACCAAGTGATGGCCAAAGCTTGTAGCCTCCCCAATCCCATAGCCCGGCTGTCCGGCGATGGCATAGCCGGACCTTTGCTGCTTCAAAGCCACATCGACGTGATGCCTGCAAACCCAGAGCGGTGGCGGCATCCACCCTTTGGTGGCGACCTGGTAGACGGGTTTCCCTGGGAATGGGGTTCGCTGGACATGAAGGGCGTCATCGCGATGATGCTTCACGCCATTCTACGGGCTAAAACCGACGGAATGGCCTCGGCCGGCGACATTGTTCTGGCCCTCGTCTCTGATGATGAGTCAGGCGGAGACCAAGGGGGCCGCTAGCTGGTCAAAAACCATCCGAAGCTATTCGCCGGAATCAAATACTCCATCGGCGAGGGTGGCTGGTTCAGCTTTCAAATTGGGGGGCAGCGGTTCTACCCGATCATGGCCACCGAGAAGCAGGTCTGCCATCTTCGGGCGACCTTCCGGGCCACCGGCGGCCACGCATCGCTGGCCACACAACACAACCCAATGACAGAGATGGCCCAGTTCCTACAGCGGGCAATTTCTGACCCACGTAACGTCCGAGACCCGAGTAATGTTCCAGGCCATCGGCAGACATGTCTCGCTGCCTGCCCGGGCAGGAATAGCGGCCCTGTTCAATCCACGATTCACGGCCTCGACGCTGAGGGTGATGGGCGCCAAGAGGCGTACATTAAGCCCATTGTTCCGAAATCCCGTCACTCCCACATCGGTACGGGGCGACGACCGAATCTTGCCCAACCTCTCGCCGGAGCTGTTGATGTCCGAATTAAGAGGGATCGCTGGCCCTGCTTCTGAGATTGAGGTATTGAGTCACGACTCGGGCCTTCAACGGCCTGATTTAGGGTTGTTCGAGACATTGAGTGATGTGTTGAAAGAGAGCGACCCGGACGGCATCCCAGTGCCCATGCTCATACCTGGGGTCACTGACGACAGGTTATTTGCTCGTCTTGGCATCCAAAACTACGGATTCCTGCCAATGTTACTTCCAAAGGCATTCGATTTCGCCGCAAGCATCCCTGGGTCTGATGAGCGTGTGCCGGTGGCCGCAATCAATTTTGGATCAAGCGCGATTACCGCTTGCTCCAAAGGTATGGACGCTCCCTGTAGTCCTGCCTGGGCCATGCCTGAGTCTGTTTGACGTTGTATAGGGGGTATGCTAGAGTTAACCGTCCTATCTTTGACGTATTTGATGAGGATTTTATCGGAGGTACCAGAGCATAGCTAGACAATATCGGGTAAACGAGCGGATTACCAGCCCCCAGGTACGAGTCATCGGAGACGACGGTGCCCAGCTTGGTGTGATGGATGTCGCCAAGGCGCTCCAATTAGCGCGCGACGCGGACGTGGACCTGGTTGAGGTGGCTCCCAATTCCGAACCCCCTGTCTGCAGGCTACTGGACTACGGAAAACTCCTATACCTGGCCTCTAAGAAAGAACGCGAGTCCAAGAAGGGTCAGAGAAGCACCGAACAGAAAGAGGTGCGCTTCCGGCCAAATATCGGGACTCATGACCTCGACGCTAAGACCCGCAAGATTCGCGAGTTTATAGGCGACGGGTCCAAGGTCAAGCTCACCGTTCGTTTCCGCGGCAGGGAAGCCGCTCACCAGCAGCTGGGCCTTTCGGTCCTGAAGCGGGTGGCCGACGAATTAAAAGACGAAGTGCGATTAGAACGCCCACCGACCATGGAAGGCCGGGCGTTGTCCATGGTGCTGATTCCGGCTCTGGTCAAGACTGAAAAGGGTGAGGAAGGCAGCCCAGAAGAAAAAAACCAGGACCAGGTAGAAGAACTGGCTGATGCCAAAACTTAAGACACACAAAGGGGCCAAGGCCCGCATACACATAACTGCAACCGGTAAGCTGATGCGCCGGAAGCGCATGAGCAGCCACCTAAGGCGCAAAAAGCCTACAAAAGTAACTAGAAAGTTCGCCGATAAGTTGGCGGTAGATAGTGCAGACTTCAAGCGCCTGCACAGAATGCTTCCCTACGGGTAGGCAACCGACTTAATCTAAGTAACCTCAGTCCGGAGATTATCCCTTGTCCAGAGTTAAACGTGGCGTCACGAAGCACGCCCGCCACAAAAAGATAATGAAGGCCGCCAGGGGCTATAGCGGAGCTTCGTCCCGCAGCTACAAGTGGGCGCATGAAGCATTGATGCACGCCTGGGCCTACTCCTACCGGCATCGCCGCGAACGCAAAGGCGATTTCCGACGTTTGTGGATTATCCGCATCGGCGCAGGCTGCCGGGAAGCGGGGACCACTTACAGCCAGTTCATGCACGGCCTGAAGCTGGCCGGTGTGGGGCTGGACCGCAAGATTCTGGCCGACATGGCAGTCCAGGATTCCGAAGGTTTCAGCAAGCTGATTGCGCTAGCCAAGGAACAACTGACCGCAGCTTAGCCTTACTGAGAAAAAAGAAAAACCGGGGCGTGATTTACGCCCCGGTTTTTTTATGCTGATTTGATGCCGGAAATCTACTTCCTGGCAAACCCATAGTAAGTATCATTGTCCAGAATACGGAGCAGACGTTCCTCGGTTATGACAATGGGCCGGATGGGTGTGGCCCACTTTTCCGTCAGCTCATAATGCAGATCCACTAGGGACATGGGCCGGTTGTTCCGGGCCAGCAGCGTTCGAAATATGATCTCCTGCACCGGCATGTCTGAGCGTATAAAGCTGGAGTCGGTCTTGTAATTCTGGTAAATCTCACGAATCAGGCTCTTCACATCGCCCATCTCGTTGATCGGCTTGTATTTCGACGGACTGGCGGCGGCCAATCTTCCGGCCACCAGGTGGATCGGAGAGCGCTCCAATTTAGCCAACCGGTCAACACTGATCAGGAACAGAGGGTTCTCTTTTCCCGGTTCATCTACTATTTCTTCTATCGACGCTTCAGCCGACTCTTTTACGATTTCTTCGGCATTGGGTTCTTGCGTGGTCATACTTGTACCTCTTCGTTCCAATCCAACATGATAATCTGTACCTGTTCGCCTGCATCCTTGCCAGCCAAGTCCTCTGGGCAGATCGCCAGACCGTTGGCTCTGGACATGGATGTCAGGATATTTGAGCCCTGCGGGCCGGTAGGAGTGGCTTGGTACACGCCGTCTTTCAATTCAACTTCCACCCTAGCATATACCCTGCGTCCATCCTCGTTCCGGATGGGGCCGTTCAGCACACCCTCAACCATCGGCCTCGGGATATTCGCTTTGCCCAACATAGTGCGGATCGCCGGCCTGGCGAACATCTCAAAGGCCACCATGGCGCTCACCGGGTTTCCAGGCAGGCCCAGGAGCGGGATGTTCTTTACGCCGGGACTGATCAAATGCCCAAACGCCAGGGGTTTGGCCGGGCGCATCCGCACCGACCAGAAATTCATCTCCCCTCGCTCGTTGAGTACATCCTTCACGATATCATAATCGCCCTTGGAAACGCCCGCCGAAGTGACCACCAGGTCCGCACCGGCCGTGGCCTCAAGCTTGGCGTTCAAATCCGTCAAATTATCCCTGGCTATCCCCAAGAGTCTAGGGACTCCGCCGCTTGCGGCGATCGATGCCGCCACGCTGAAGCTGTTGGAGTCGTAGATCTTGCCGCCGGAAAGGGGCGTACCGGTGTTCTCCAGTTCGTCTCCAGTAGCCAGTACCGCCACCACCGGACGGCGTATGACCTTAACCTTGTCCATTCCAAGAGACGCAATAACGCCAACTTCGGCAGCCCGGATCACCGTCCCTTTCTCCAACACCAAGGTGCCGGCGCTTACGTCCTCTCCGGCTGGGCGCACGTTGCAGCCGGTGGGCATATCGGCGAATATCGCTACCTGGTCTAAGGGCTTTCCCTCACGCTTTCGCTGTACCTCGTCGGTCTCTTCGAAGGGCACGACCGTATCCGCGCCGTCTGGCACCGGGGCTCCGGTCATGATCCGGATTGCCGTGCCTGGAACGACCGCCTTGTCAGGCATCTGGCCGGCTGCCACGATGCCGATGACTTCAAGGTTGCTAGGTTTCTCTTGGGATGCTCCTGCGATGTCGCTGTGGCGCAGGGCGTATCCGTCCATCCCAGAATTGGCCAACGGCGGAAGCGCCAGAGGCGAAGTGATATCTTCGGCCAGCACCTGACCCATGCACTCCAGCAGGGGTTTTTCTTCAGCGTCTAGGGTCTGGAAGCTGGCCAAGACACGCTCGTAAGCCTGCTCAACGCTAAGCATATCTTCAGTGGTGTGGCCATGGCCGTGGGAATGAAGGGGTTCATGCCCGCTATCGTGATTTCTGGCGTGATGTCCGTGGTTGTGATTAGTCATTTGTCTATCGGTCTGGGCTGTCTAAGCCCGGAGAGTTACTTTTAGTTCGCGTTCCAGGGTCCGTAGCAGACCGTCCAGAGAGCGGTTGACCTCTTCGTTGGTCAAGGTACGGTCTCTCGCTTGAAAGTATACGTGAAATGCCAGTGACTTGGTGCCTTCGGCGATGTTCTCACCGGCATAGATGTCGAAGAGGTCCGCCCGGTCCACACCCCGGTGGCACAATATCAATCGAGTTACCTGCCCGGCATCGACATCGGTTGGCATAACCAAGGCCAGGTCACGGGTGGCCGAGGGGTATCTTGGCAATGGCTCAAACTGCTGTTGCCCAGCGGGTAAAGCTGCCAAGATAGGTCCTAAATATAGTTCAAATGCGGCTACTTGCGGCGATTCCAGACCCAACCGATCCATGACCACTGGATGGACTTCCCCCACGACGCCAATCACCGCATCCGCAACTTTAATGACGGCGCAACGACCGGGATGGAATGACGGGTCATCAGAGGGTTCGTAAGTCGCCGAAACCCCCAGGCGGTTGAGGACGAGTTCCACAACGCCCTTTGCATCGTAGAAATCCAGCAGACTGTCATCTTCCAGCCAAGAAGGCTCATGGCGAAGCCCGGCCAGCACTCCGGCCACAGTCTCCCGTTCATCGGGCAGGTCGCCTTCCTTAGGCCAGAAAACCCTTCCAGCTTCGAACAACCGGAAAGACCCGGAACCGTGGCCCTGGTTGGCGGCGAGGGTGGCCAGCAGGCTGGCCCGCAGGGTGGTACGAAGATACTCCCGGTCGGCGCTCATCGGGTTCGTCACCCGCATCGGCAGGTTGGCCGGGTCCAGTTGTTCAACTTGGTCCAACTGCTGCAGGGTTACTAGAGGGTAGTTAATCACCTCTTGGATACCCTCGGAGGCCAACAGGTCTTTGATCTGGTCGCGAAGGCCCATGACCGGCACCGGCTGTTGGAACGGGATGGGACTGGAGAGCATGGTGGTCGGAACCAAATCGTAACCGATGGTCCGCACTACTTCTTCAACCAGGTCCTCCTCAATGTTTACGTCGTTCCGCCAATAGGGGACAGTGACTTTCAGTTCGGATTCCCCGGCAGACTCCCAGGTGAAACCCAGAGCATCGAGAGTCTCTTGGACCCGCTTTTGGTCCACTTCCATCCCCAGCATCCGCCTGATCTTCTCGCCGGTCAGCGGCACTACCGGAGCATCAGCTCCTTCGTCGGACAAAACGTCCACGATGCCCGGCGCTACTGTCCCGCCGGCGACCTCCTGGATCAAGCCGGTGGCCCGGCGCAGAGCGATGGGCGCTAGCTCCGGGCGCAAGCCTTTTTCGAACCTCAGAGTGGCTTCGGTGCGCAGTTCCAAAGTCTGGGCCGTCTCCCGGTTGTTGGCGCCGTCGAATGTGGCCGATTCCAGAAGCACGTTCACCGTGTTGACGCTGATCTCGCTGTTGGCCCCGCCGATGACTCCGCCTAGGCCGATGGCGTCGTCTGCGTCGGCAATGACCAGGTTCTCAACTGTCAATTTCCGTTCGACGCCGTCTAGGGTGGTCAATATTTCGTCTGGACGCGCCCGCCTAACTATGACCGTGGCGTCCTTGATCAGGTCATAGTCGAATGAGTGCAGGGGCTGGTTGTACTCCAACATCACGAAGTTGGTGACGTCCACCACGTTGTTGATGGGCCGTAGCCCCGCCCGGGTCAGCCGGTCCTGTAGCCATTGGGGCGAAGGGCCAATCTTGACGCCCTGCAGCAGGCTAGCTGTATAGCGGCGGCACAACTCCGGGCTCTCCACGCTGATATAGATCTGCTCGGTAATCGGCGCGCCCGCTTCTTTGTAATTCGTTTCAGGCTCTTTGACGGTTTTGCCGGTCAGGGCAGCCACTTCGTGGGCCACTCCTAAGACCGATAGGCAATCGAGGCGGTTGGGGGTAAGTTCCAGGTCTAGGACAGTGTCGCCCAGATAATCGACGAGCAAGGCCCCAACAGGTGCGTCCTCAGGCAGTTCAATGATGCCCGAGTGGTCGTCGCCCAGACCCAATTCAACTGCGGAACAAATCATACCCCGGGATTCAACACCCCTGATCTTGGCTGCTTCCAGAACTTCATGCCGCTCGGTGTGCGTGTTGTAGATGTTGGCACCCACTTTAGCAAAGCAGATGTTCTGGCCGGCGGCCACGTTTGGCGCGCCGCAGACCACTTCCAACTCATCTGAGCCGGTGCTGACCACACACAGGCGTAACCGGTCGGCGTTGGGGTGAGGACGGACGCCGGTCACTTGACCGACGAAAACCTCGCTCCAGCCACCAATGACCTCGACTTCGCCGACCTCTATGCCGGCCATGGTCAGCCGGTGGGCCAGGTCTTGTGCGGGCAGGTCAACATCGACGTATTGTCTCAGCCAGCTTAGGGGGACTTTCATCTATATCGCTCATCAACCGCAGGTTCCAGCGTTAGCTGGGCCTGCGAAGCGGCAGCCCACATCCTGCCAGGTTTATTTCTCATTAAAATTGACGCAGGAACCGAAGGTCGTTGGAATAGAAATGGCGTATGTCGTCGATCCCGTATTTCAGCATGGCGATGCGCTCAGGTCCCATGCCAAAGGCGAAGCCGGTGTACCTCTCGGTGTCGTAGCCCACACCTTCCAAGACCTTGGGATGAATCATCCCGGCGCCCATTATCTCGATCCATCCGCTGTCACGGCAGATTCGGCACCCGTTGCCGTCGCCTTCGCAGGCAAAACAGTCGATGGACATATCGACGCCGGGCTCCACAAAGGGGAAATAGTCGCAGCGAAAGCGTATCTTACGTTCTTCGCCAAACATCCGGCGGGCAAATTCATACAGTGTGCCTTTGAGGTCAGCGAAAGTGATGCCTTCGCCAACGGCCAGGCCTTCCACCTGGTAGAAATGCCATTCGTGGGTGGCGTCGGTAGCCTCGTACCGGTAGCACTTGCCAGGCACGACCACTCTTATAGGCGGTTCCCGGTTTTCCATAACCCTGGCCTGCATCGGTGAGGTATGGGTCCGCAGCAGCATGGCTTGCTCGCCTGTCGGGTCCTCATAGTCCACCCAGAGGGTGTTCCACATGTCCCGCGCAGGGTGCCCTTTGGGGATGTTCAGCATCTCAAAGTTGTAATGATCCCATTCGACCTCCGGCCCCTCTACAACGCCAAACCCCATGGCAACGAATGCGCTGCAGATCTCCCTAACGATCTGGGTTGTCGGGTGAAGGCGGCCCTC
>Ga0208747_1000373_pt1 | contig 13609 bp, 15 predicted proteins | sample Knorr_S7_td_AAIW_FD_185597 | JGI IMG/M metagenome (GOLD analysis project Ga0208747, IMG submission 185597) | Marine microbial communities from Southern Atlantic Ocean transect - Knorr_S7_td_AAIW_ad_750m_LV_A (SPAdes) (version 2) | ecosystem: Environmental > Aquatic > Marine > Oceanic | place...
CAAGAATGGGGACGTATTAAAATAAATACTTTCTGGTGCATTTACATTGGATTTACCAAAGCGACCGTTCGCTCGGATGAATGGTCTTACTGAAAAAGGAATATTAGGAACAAAGATATCAAATCCTGCACCCAAATGAAGACCGCTGCCATTGATGGACCCAAGTCCTGCCATTAATGAAAATTTACCAAACAATTTGATATTTGTCGTTCCATAAATACCGACACGATCATTCCCGGATTCAATTCCTAATCCAAAACCTATCATAAATCGGCCCGCACTTATTGTGATAGGTGACGTAATAGACAACCCTATAACTGGCGCATATTCTCCTAGTTTATATTTTTCACCAGAATTGATTGTTTGGTTAAAAGACCAGCCAACGGTAAAACCACTCAATTTATCAAAAGTTGGTATGGTATAAACAATTGGTTCCTCGCTGGCTACTTGAGGTTCTGAATCTTGCTGCTTTTTGTTATCAGTTGCAGTTTCGGCATTTTGTTCGGGAAGTGAATCTATCACTGTTTCTGGCGGTGGTTCTGTTGCAGTGATATCTTGTACTTGCCCGTATAAAGAAGGAAATGCAATTAAGATAATTGAAAATATTCTATGAAAATTATTCAAACTCATATTATCCTTTATTCTGTATTGCCGTTACAATCCCATCTTCCAGATAAATGTAGCGATAATCACCCTCATTGTAAACCCATTGTTCCCTCACATAATAGGAATAAGTCGTACGGTTAACGCTGTCGGGCCGGCCAATGGCTTCTTCAACCATAGCCTCAGTAAATCCGATCTCGATAACACCATCATTGATTTTGTGACCCAATTCATCACCCCATTTATCCAATAGAATTCGTTTACGGTATTCTTCTTTTTTCTGGGCAAAAGTTAAATCCTCAATACTTTTAGCAAGATATTTTTCTTCATGTATCCTTTCTTTTTCTCGACGCTTAAAACGATCACTCTCATTTTCAAGGTTAAGGTTATTCTTTTCTCTAATCAAGGCCCGTTCTCTAGCTTCTTGGAAATAGGGCGGTAAACCAACCTGATCATAAAATGCTGAGCTCATGTAACCTATCGTATCATTAAAAGATATACGGATGAAGTCCTGAATATAATAGGGGTAAAATATAACTTCCGCGCCTTGCGGAATGTCAATACGTTGCCCCATCAACGGTTTATTAATCCACATACCAGCAAACGCAGCCCGGTTAATACGAATAAACGCCTCACGTTCCAATAGTAAAAATTGTTCCCTTGCATAAGATTCTTGTAAATCTTCAATAAGATTTTGCAGACTGTCGAGTCTTATTACAGTATCAATAACTAGTGTTTCATTAAGTTTGATTAAACTATCCAAGCTGTCCAATTTTGTCTGGGCATGCAATAAAAACACATTACAGACCATGAACCGAAGAATGTTTTTCATAATTTTCTGTATTCTGTTAATAATTCGAAAAAATTATTTTCCAGATCCTGATTAACTTTCTGGCAATTATTGATAACTGCTTCTGCCCAATCAACATATTCAATACAGCGTTTTTGATCCCATTCCGGTGGAGGTGTTTTTATTACGTCAGAAATATTTGATATTTTATCTGCAATTTTAACAAGAGTAGCATCTTTGGATAAGTGCGGAGCATTATCGATTTGCATTTGTTTACGTTGCGAAAATGTTAGCTGATTATTATCTGTCAACTCCTCTACAATTATCCTGACCCTGGATCCAAATTCTTTGTCGAGTTCATGCGCAGATGTATCTGTATCTTCAATGGTGTCATGTAGAAGTGCAGCTGACAATATTTCCGGATCATCAATACCGCCAATCTCTGCTAAAATCATTGCTACTGAAATCGGGTGAATTATATAGGGCGTCTTACCATCTTTCCGTCGCTGATCGCAATGTTTAAGAGCTGCAAATTGGGTTGCTTTCAGGACCAAATTCATTTAAGCATTATTTCAGTTGTATTTCAAATAAAAAGTGGTCAATTATCCTTGCTAGTCTCATCAGTCATATTTTCTAGATAATGTTTCTCAGCGATAGGACGCCAATCATTCCGTGAATTAATTGCCCTTACAACTGCTACTATAGTTAGAATAACCAGTAATCCAAGTGTACTGTATATACTATTATTACTAGAGCGATCAAAAGTAAGAATAAGGATAATAAGGATCAGCCAGAGGGATTTGTATACGATATTGACTATGCGATTAATACTCATTTTTGATATGGTAATAGTCGCACAATCCGTCCCGGATCCTCTAAAGCAACGTAAATTAAACCATCCGGCCCGATCTCAACATCCCGCACTCTACTGCCGGCTTCATAAATAATTTCATCCTTTACCATATTTAAACCATCCATTTCAACACGGTGTAATCGTTCAAATTTTAATGATGTTGCCAATAAATTATTGTTCCACTCTGGGAATTTATTACCCTTATAAAATGTTATCCCGCATACAGCTATGGAAGGTGTCCAGTGAAAAACAGGTTGATCCATGCCCTCTTTATGGGTGTATTCTGAGATAATAGTACCACTATAATTTCTGCCATAGGTAATTACTGGCCAGCCGTAATTGTGCCCCTTGCTTACAATATTTATTTCATCTCCACCTTTAGGCCCATGCTCTGCTTCCCATATTTCGCGTGAAATGGGGTGCAGCGCCAACCCTTGAGGATTACGATGACCATAGGACCAGATTGATTTAATGGATCCTTCAGTATTATAAAATGGATTATCAATTGGTATACTACCATCATCATTTAAGCGGTACATTTTTCCATTAGGCATTGCTAAGCTCTGAGCCTGATCCCTATCACCCCTATCTCCTACACAGAAAAATAGATACCCTTCGTCATCGAATAAAATTCTTGAACCGAAATGATGTGATTTTTTGGTATAATATTTCTCATCTGCCTTGAAAATAGTTTTAGTATCAATTAATTTATTATCGACAAGCTTGGCCCTTACCAATACCGTATGTGATTTATTTTCGAAAATATCGCTGAAGGATAAATATATATACGAATTATTGATAAAGTTAGGATGGATCTCAACATCCATCATTCCACCTTGCCCTTTTGCTCGGACAGCAGGTATCTGACCACTAACTTTTACCTTATCTTTACCATCACTTGATACAACCCATAGATCTCCGATTTGGTCGGTTACAAGCATCCTTTCATCTGGCATAAAGGCCATTCCCCATGGGACTTCAAATCCTGCTACAAATCCCTCAACTTCAAAGGATAGTTTTTCAGTGTTATGGATTCCGGCATCCCAGTCAGTTTCATCAGCGCTTACCCAGAAATTCAAAAGTAATAAAATCAATAATAATCTATGTAGAGCGGTATTGTTCATATTTAAGTCTGACCTATTTTAATATCCAATTTTCGATTAAATCTGCCGTCATTTTTGCTCCGCGACTATTCAAGTGTAAAAAATCTGTAAGTATAAGAAAACCATTATTGGACGCAATCTTATCAAAACTGGTTCCCAGTAGTAAATGAGAAAAAATACCCTTTATCATGATCCCTCTAAATCCATTATCGTATGATAATCTTGGATGCTGTCCTTCCGCCTGTATGTACTCAGTTATTTTTTCATGAAGTGGTAAATAATCTACATTATTTTTCTTTGCAACAGCATGTATTATCCCACTGTATTCCTTTGTTCGTTGGTAGGCTATGTGATTTATATCCTCACCGATGGGCGGTAGCGATAATATGGCAATTTTTGCATTTGTTCGTTTTTTTAACTGGGATATAAGTTCCTTAACGTTTTTCCTGAAAAATTCTGCATTCGGTTTATCAGGAAGAGCCATGTCTCTCATGTAGCGCGCACTATTTTTTTCGCTCAATGACGCATTTGCATCATTGGTACCAATGAGAAGGGTTACATAATCCGGATCGCACTCAATAATCTTACCTAATCTTTTTACCACATTATATGCCAAATTTCCATTAATTCCTGCATTTACAAATTGATAACCATTATCACTCAGACGCTCTGACAAAATATTTACATAATTATAGCTCACTTGACCATGAGTTATACTGTTACCAACACATACAACAGTTTTTTGATTATTATCCTGTGCTCTATCTTCGAGGAAATTTACAGGTGAATTCAAAGGCAATTTCTGAGCTTTTTTTAATGTATAAGTAATAGCAACGATCAGGATAATTATTAGAACACCAGACAACGCAATGATTCTAATAATCATTCTATAGCCTGACTAAAAGCGTAGATGACTAAAAACAATATTGCCTATGAATTATCATACTTTTTTGGATATTCATAATACGCCAACCTGCCGGAACCAAAATCAATATCTGTCCAGGAAGAAAACTCAAAATCAATGCGGACAACACCGCAGGTCACTACATTCATTATATTACTACCCGTAAGCAAATTAACGAACGATGTAAAAGTCGGATTATGACCAAACAGCATGATCGATTTATGTAGGTCATCCTGGTTTTGCACTAATTCCAATAATTGTTGCGCCCCGGCACCATAAATGGTGCGATCAATAATAATATCATTTTCTACCAAACCCATAGCTTCCCCAAAAGCTTTCGCCGTCGAAAACGCACGGTAGGCAGGACTGGATATGAGTAATTCCGGTTTTTCACCTTTGTCCACGATCAATTTGCCCATGAAAGGCGCCGCTTTTTTCCCACGTTCATTTAATGGACGGTCTATATCGGCTAATCCGGGATTACTCCAACTGGATTTTGCATGTCTGGTAAGAAATAAATATTTCAATAATATATTAACCAGGCAATAATTCTGGATTCAAAAGATTTTCTTCCATTATCTTTATTTCGTCAATGCCGGAAATAACAATTTCAGGATCATATTCGAGTTTCTTTTTAGAAATTTTCCCTTCATAATCTACATTTACCAATATACTCTTCATACAATTGAGGCGAGCCTTTTTCTTATCATCTGATCGTATAATTGTCCATGGTGTGAGTGTCCGATTGGTGGCATTTAACATTTCAAATTTGCGGATTGAATATTGATCCCATAATTCCTGAGCCTGTTTATCTACAGGCGACAGCTTATACTGCTTTAACGGGTCAGTTTCGCGTGATTTAAAACGGTTTTCCTGCTCTTTCTTAGAAACAGAAAAATAAAACTTGAATAATTGAATACCACTCCTGACCAATAGTTCTTCAAACATTGTAGCATACTTCAAGAATCGTTTATGTTGCTCATCCGTGCAATAACCCATAACTGGTTCAACCATTGCTCTATTATACCAACTCCTGTCAAAAAGCACTAATTCTCCACCGGCGGGAAGATGGGTAACATAGCGTTGGAAATACCATTGTGTTTTTTCTCTATCACTTGGCTTCTCAAGTGCGACAACTCGTGCACCGCGGGGATTCAAATTTTCAGTTATCCGTTTTAAAGTGCCACCTTTACCAGCAGCGTCACGACCCTCAAAGATGAGCGCTATCCGTTTGCCATGTTTTTTGACATGGGACTGCATTTTAAGTAACTCAATCTGCAGTATTTCAATTTCTTCATTATATTTCATTTATTTACACCTTTCCCCCAGTTCACTATTTGATTTGGTAGCCATAATATAAACGAAAATTTCCTGAGCGCCAATTCAGGAATGCCTTACTTGATAAATCAATTCTGTGTTTTCATTACACGCCAATCTTAGTTTACTGCCATGCAACTACCTATATGGCAGCCTTTTATTAATGAATGGTACACTTTTGTTCTTTTCTTCATATTCATTTTTATTTTAATAGGGATCAGTGAGGCTGCGCGATCAATGCTGCAATGGAGTCCGGAATCGAGCCGGAAACTGGTCCATCTAATCGTAGGTACACTGGTATCAGCTTGTCCATTTATATTCAAATCAAATATACCACCAGTCTTTTTGGCCGGCGTCTTTATCTTTGTTAATGCTCTTGCACTGAAGACGGAGAAGTTCAAGGGGATGCATTCAACAGATAGAGTAAGCTATGGGACGGTGTATTTCCCCATTGCATTTCTTATTTTAGCGCTATTTTGGTGGGATAAGCCGATCACCTTGATCCTTTCAATAATGATAATGACTTATTCAGATACAATTGCTGCGGTCACGGGCGAATTAGTTCATCGTCCAAGAAAGTTTCAGGTCTGGGATGATACCAAATCAGTAGAAGGTTGTTTGGGTATGTTTCTTTCAAGTTTCATGATTATTTATATCGGAACAGACTTATTTGCATGGTTATTTGGCGCAGCTTTTTTTGTTCCACTAACTGTATTGATTGGTGTAAGTGGCTTCGTAGCAATGTCAGCAACTTTATCTGAGTTAATAAGTAGCCGCGGATCAGATAATTTTTCGGTGCCTATTATAGCTGCACTGAGTTATGACATGTTCCTGATAAACTATACCCATGGTACACTAAATAATCTTCTAATTTGGACAATCGTATCAGCTATCGCATTTTATGGTTTCTATCAGCTACAATCACTTAATAAAAGCGGAGTTATTTCTGCATATATCATGGGATTGATAATTTATGGTACAGGTGGTTTCAAATGGATTATACCAATCTTAGTATTTTTTATCTTATCGTCAGTTCTGTCAAAACTATCAAAGACAGGAAATACCATCCAAAAAGGTTCACAACGAGACATAATGCAGGTAATGGCTAATGGCGGAGTCGCTACAATTGTATCCGTGCTGAATTTCTATTACCCAATTGATCAGCTTTTCATTTTATACATTGCAGGAATCGCTGCTGCAACTGCAGATACATGGGCAAGCGAAATAGGATCATTCAGTAATCGGGATCCAATTCATGTTATTAAACTGAAAAGAGTAATAAAGGGTACTTCTGGAGGGATTTCAGCTATTGGTACACTAGGATCGGTACTAGGCGCAGCAATTATTGGAATTACAGGTTATTTATTGGGTTTATCAGGTTTATTATTAATTATAATCATTATTTCGGGAACAGTCGGCAGTTTGATTGATTCATTAATCGGTGGTTCGATTCAAGCGACTTTTCAATGTCTAAAATGCAAAATTATTACTGAAAAAAGAAAGCATTGTAAAATACCATCTAAGCACGTATCAGGTCTTTACATTGTAGATAATGATATGGTTAATTTTTTGAATACATTGTTAGTAATTATTATTGTATTCATATTGGTATAAAGTAAAAGGGATCCCCTTCGGACCCCTTTTCAAATAGATTATTGTTCTAGGCTTAAATCACTTTATACACTAATAGACCAACCATTACAATCAGGGAAACAAAAATATAGGCAACACCCATATTTCCTTTTTTTATTTCTTCCCATTCCTCAATGTCGGCTGATAACCAATCAAAAACCTTGATAGCTAAACCGACACCAAATGAAAAGCCAATGGCCGCAGTGACAGACCAACCAATAGCCCGTCCATATTCAGCAAGTAAACCAGAAAAACTAGTAGGGTCTAACATAATTCCTCCTTACAGTGTTTGAATTGAATCTTTTATTTCTCTCATAAATTCAGCAGTATCAAGTGATCCATCTGCTAATTCTTGTACCAAAAAGGCATTGGCTTCAGCTGAGAATATTGTATCACCACGTCCCATTGGTACAGTAACAAAAACGCTTACCTGAGCTGGTATTACAGGATTATAATTATTTATTGTTCCTTGTAAATGTTTCTGATGAATTATAGCCTGACCTGCTGCTGCAAAACCTATTATCATTATCATCTCAAAATTATTCCGTCTGCTAGTGAGATTTATTGTAAAATTATTACTATCCATATTTAATTGCATATTATCAGAGGTAATATCAACACGGTATGATTTACATGTTGAAGTAACCTTACGATAGAAAGCATAATTCGCATGCAGTATTCCAATGCTATTAAGAACTAACAAAAAAACAATTAATAACTTCTTATTGGATTTCATTTACCTTCACTAAAATGCAGGCGTGATTTTACAGGGATAACTTTTTCTAATCAAGGCTTATAACTAAACTGCCATTCTTAATTACATTTTGTATTGGGACAGAGGCCATATTATAAGGAATTTCTTCTGGGGTATCCAGGTCCCAAATAATCAAATCAGCTTTTTTACCAACCTCTATTGACCCAACATTTTCTTCTACATTGAGTGCGCATGCCCCAGTCCAGGTAGCAGCTTTTAATGCTTCATCTATTGTTAAACCTAAATAAAGACAGGCCAGGCTGATTATAAATGGCATTGATTGGATATGGCAGCTTCCAGGATTATAATCAGTTGCCAGTGCAATATCAATACCTGCATTAATCATTTTACGCGCGGGTGCATATGAATGTTCACCTAAGAAGAAAGTTGTTCCAGGCAGTAAAATTGCCGTAACCCCAGCACGTGCCATTTCCTTTATACCTTGGTCACTTACTTTCATTAAATGATCTGCGGAAATAGCTCCTATCTCTGCAGCCAAACCCGCTGCTCCAGAATCTGTGAATTCATCTGCATGAAGACGGGGAATTAGACTATATTGCGCAGCAGTTTGAAGGATTATTCTACTATCATTTACATTAAAATAGCCTTCCTCGCAGAATACGTCACAAAATTTTGCAATTCCCTGTTCAGCTACAGCTGGAAGCATTTCTTTGCATAATAAAGTGAAATAACCTTTTGGATCACCATTGAATTCTGGTGGAATTGCATGCGCACCAAGAAACGTGGAAACAATATCAATTGCATGCGCACTGTTTACATGATCCAATACCCGTAGCGATTTCAACTCCGATTCAGTATCCAATCCATAACCGCTTTTTGCTTCCAAAGTGGTTGTACCCATCTCGATAAATTTATCCATACGTTTAATTACGCGGTCATATAATTCAATTTCAGTGGCATTGCGAACAGCTGTTATGCTGGCATTGATCCCGCCACCCTGTTTTGCTATATCCTGGTAGGAAACACCTGCCAGTCTCTTCATAAATTCATTTCCCCTACCATCGACAAATACTGGGTGTGTATGCGCATCCACAAAACCCGGAGTGACGAGCCTTCCATTACAATCAATGGATTCATTTCGACTAAGGTCCGCACCATTTATATCAGTAATAATTCCATCATCAATACTAATGGTACAGTCATGTGTTCGCTCGAGTGCAAAGTTTTTAGAATTATAAGTTGCTAGAAGTCCAATATTAGTAAGGTTTAGCACTGGTCTAACTGTTTCCCATGGGGATTTCTAGATCCCATTTATTTGCATTGGAAATTGCATCTTCATATCCAGCGTCAGCATGTCGTAATATGCCAAGTCCAGGGTCATTGCTCAGTACGCGCATAATTCGTTTTTCCATTTCGGGTGTACCATCAGCACAAATTACTTGACCAGCATGTATTGCCAATCCCATACCAACTCCGCCTCCATGGTGAATTGACACCCAAGTGGCGCCGCTTGCTGTATTTATAAGAGCATTTAGCAATGGCCAATCTGCCACTGCATCAGAACCGTCTTTCATTGACTCAGTCTCCCGGTATGGTGATGCAACTGAACCAGTATCAAGGTGATCCCTACCAATGACTACTGGAGACGATAGTTCACCGCTAGCAACCATTTTATTTAGTTCCACACCAAATTTTGAGCGTTGCATATAGTTAAGCCAACAAATTCTGGCAGGTAACCCTTGAAATTGGATTTTATCGCGAGCAAGTTTTATCCACCGTACCAGCGTTTTATCCTCAGGAAAAAGTTCAATTACTTTCTCATCAGTTTTAAAGATGTCTTCCGGTTCACCTGACAATGCTACCCATCGAAAAGGGCCTTTCCCTTCGCAGAATAATGGTCGTACATAAGCTGGTACAAAACCAGGGAAATCAAATGCATTATTTACACCCGCTTTTTTCGCCTGCCCTCTTAGATTATTACCATAATCAAAACAAATAGCACCCTTTTCCATTAATTTCAGTATTCCCCGACAATGTTCAGCCATTGCTTGGTAGCTTTCTTGTACATATTGTTCTGGATTAGATTTCCGCAATCTAATGGCTTCTCGATATGTAATTCCGTTGGGTATATACCCGTCCAATTCATCATGCGCAGATGTTTGGTCTGTAACCAAATCAGGAATAATATCCATTTGGGCCATTTTTGGTACTATATCAGCAGCATTTCCCAGCAAACCGATAGATAATGGTTTTTTACTGTTTACCGCGTCTTGAACCATTTTTATAGCCTCATCGAGAGATTCTGTAGCTACTTCAAGATAATTCGTTGCTAAACGCCTTTCTATTCGTTTAGAATCAACCTCTATGGTTAGAATGACGCCATTATTCATAGTAACAGCCAGTGGCTGGGCACCTCCCATACCACCCAGACCGGCCGTCAAAACAAATTTACCAGATAAATCACTGTTGAAATGCTGTTTTGCAGCTGCTGCAAACGTTTCATACGTTCCCTGTAATATTCCCTGTGTTCCAATATAGATCCATGATCCAGCAGTCATCTGTCCGTACATCATTAACCCACGTTTATCCAACTCATTAAAATGGTCCCAATTCGCCCATTCAGGAACGAGATTTGAATTAGCTATTAAAACACGTGGAGCCGTTTCATGAGTTCTGACAACCCCAACTGGCTTACCTGATTGGATTAATAACGTTTCATCTTCATTTAATTTTTCAAGAGATTCAATAATCGCATTATAACAATCCCAATTACGGGCTGCTTTTCCTTTTCCACCATAAACAATTAAATTTTTAGGGTCTTCTGCCACTTCAGGATTCAAATTATTTTGGATCATGCGATAAGGTGCTTCAATCTGCCAGTTTTTGCAGTTTAAGCGATTTCCTTGAGGTGCTTGAATTATTTTTCCCATTTAAGTGTTTTTATTAATCATTTTCAAATTTATCTATGCTTATCAAACGCAAGCAACAGAATGACCAAAGTATTAATGATTTTCTTCATCAAAAACTGAAGTATATCTATGGTCCTTAATCATTATATTATATGAAAATATAGATATTCGGGGAAATTGTCCTAAACGTGAAAATTGTATTTTCTCAACCGCTTCACTTGGTTTCTGATTATGAAGCGCAATTCCCATAATTATTTTTTCACGGTATTTTTTCGGAAAATTATCATTTATAACATCAATATTTCTTGCAAATTCACGCATCTTTGGTGAATAATTCATCGGAACTACCCAATCCATATAACCCGCTGCAAGCCAGACATTCCATTCCTGAAAATACCGCTCTCTGGCAACATATAGATTAGGTTTCACTGCAGCAGATATTATGCAACCTGGTCGTACTTCATTAACCAATGCTCGTGTGTCCTTAACCAAAGAAGTGACTGCTTTGCGTTTGAAGTTATTCCACCGTTTCATATTGCCTATTAATCTGGGACTAGCAATTGTACTGCGTTCCATCTCTAGAAACCACGGACTAGGATCATTTCCTGATTCGTTTTTAAATCGGGCAATTGCATACGGATTCCTACCGTACTCTGCATCCTGATATCGGATATAATCCAGATGCAAGCCATCAATATCATAATTGGTAATTAATTCTCGAAATACTTTAATTAAGTATCCATTCACATCTGGGTGGTTTGGGGAAAGAAATAATCCCTCGCTACCATTATTTTTAACTGTTACCATGTTCAATTGTTTTTCAACATCCACTGGCCATTCTTGTGTAGTATCTAACCATTCCTGCCGCATATGTAAAATATGTCGCTCATGGTTAGGTAATGATTTACTTGACCATAAAACATAGACGTTTACCCAGGCGTGAATTTTAATTCCTTTACCCTTCGCTATATCCAGTAAATATGCCAGAGGATCAAACTCACCTTCACTCAGTATTTGACTTCTGGGAATGAATTCAGATTCATAAAAAGAATATCCACGTCCTCTTACCTGCACAAAGAGGTGATTAATGTTTTTTTCAATCGCAAAATTGACCATATCATTTATGGTCATTTTGGACTTCAACACATCACGGGTAACCCATAAACATCTATGATCTAATGGCGGTACTTCATCTCTTTCACCAGCAATAAGATTGGGGTGTGATATTGACATAAAAAGAAGGGCAATCAAAATGATTGCCCTCAATAAGACACGGTTCGAATTATTTAATGCTAATATAATATGCTTTTTACTCTGTCTCTTGTATTTCTTTGGATACGGGTGTGCTTTCAATCTTTTTGGTGCCTTCCATATCCACAAATTCAATAAGTGATACAGATGCGCGATCATTATCTCTAAAACCAAGTTTTATTATGCGTGTGTAACCACCATTCCTATTATCATACACCGGCGCAATGTCATTCAATAATATGTCTAAGATATTCTTATGGCGTATTTTCTTTGCGATCATGCGAATTGAGTTCAGATCACCTTTTTTTGCTTTGGTTACAAGAGGTTCAATATAACGACGCAATTCTTTGGCCCTCGCATCTGTTGTTTTTATACGCTTATGGATTATTAAATTTTCAGCCATGTTAGCTAACAAAGCGCGTCGATGAGATGGATTTACACCCAGTTTCTTACCTTTTCTACGGTGTCGCACTTTATTATACTTCTTCCTTTAAGTATTTATCAACTTCCATACCAAAGCTAAGACCCATTTGATCTAATTTTTCAACCAATTCAGTTAGTGATTTGCGACCAAAATTCTTGTATTTCAGCATCTCATTCTCTTCTTTACTCACTAATTCGTAAATAAACTTGATGCCTGCAGCTTGTAAACAATTATGACTGCGTACCGAAAGTTCCATTTCATCTATGGTCAAATTCAACAATTTGCGGATTTCCATCACTTCTTCACTAATAGGTTCTGATATTTCAAGTACTTCAGGTTTACTAATTGATTCTACAATTTGTAACTGTTCAATTAGAATACTTGAAGAATAACTAACAGCGTCCTGTGGCGTAATTGATCCATCCGTGCTTACCTCTAGCGTAAGAATTTCAATTGGTTCTTTCGCGCCCGGTACTGGTGTTACATTATACTTTACCTTTGTAACTGGATTGAATATGCTATCAATAGCTATCGTACCCAATGGTGCATTTGGAAGTTCATTTGATTCTGAAGGTGCATATCCTTTACCCACACCAATCTTTAATTCTATGTTGAATGTTGTACCTTCATTGATTTCTGTAATGTAATGTCTTTTATTTAACACCTTAAATTCATCACTTGCTTTTTGTATATCATTAGCAGTGAATTTGCAAGGTCCTTGCAGTTTTATAGATATCTTTTCAGGGTCATTTTCATCGAGCTTAAAACGCACGCCTTTTAGGTTTTGTATTATATCTGATACATCTTCTTGCACACCCTCGATACTTGAGAACTCGTGCAACACACCATCAAATTTTGCATTAGTGATTGCCGCACCAGGTATGCAAGTAAGCAGTACGCGTCGTAATGCATTTCCAATTGTTATACCATATCCCCGATCCATGGGTTGTATCACAAACTTACCAAATGTATTGGTAAGATTCTTTTCATCAACTTTTATATTAAGGTCGAGTTTCTTAGTCATTTATTTATTACCCTTTAGTTTATTATTTTGAATACAATTCTACTATGAGCTGTTCATTAGCTATCACGCCCATATCTTCTCGTG
>Ga0208747_1000375_pt1 | contig 13552 bp, 12 predicted proteins | sample Knorr_S7_td_AAIW_FD_185597 | JGI IMG/M metagenome (GOLD analysis project Ga0208747, IMG submission 185597) | Marine microbial communities from Southern Atlantic Ocean transect - Knorr_S7_td_AAIW_ad_750m_LV_A (SPAdes) (version 2) | ecosystem: Environmental > Aquatic > Marine > Oceanic | place...
ATTGCTGCTCAAAGAATCAAACAATCAAAAATTTTTGATAATGCTACTAGTTGCTCTTCTGAAAACAATTTAATTATCCTAGAAGAAATTTATGATGATATGCTTTTAGCGTTAAAATCTGAAGGAGGTTTATTATTTAATGATGAACAAAAAAATATTCTTGAAAAATCTCTCTGGCAGAATGGGCAATTAAATAGAAACTTATTAGCAAAGTCTGTTGCTTTTATATTAAATCAAATTTCTATAGATGGACTGGATAGTGAAAATAGTAAATTTATCATGATTGAAGAAAAAGGAATTGGGAAAAACTCACCTTTTTCTGGTGAAAAATTATCTCCCATCCTAACTATTTATAAGGCAAAAAACTTTGTAGAGGCTAAAAATATTGCCAATGAAATATTAAATTATCAAGGAAAAGGTCATTCTATTGGAATTCATTCTGAGGATGAAAAAAGAATTTTAGATTTAGGTTTGGAATTACCTGTTTGCAGAGTCATCGTTAATCAATCACACACATTTGCAACAGGAGGAAGTTTTACTAACGGCCTTCCTTTTTCTTTATCAATGGGCTGTGGCACCTGGGGAGGTAATAGCATTGATAATAATTTAAATTATAAACATTTCCTCAACATTACAAAAATTTCAAAAACTATTCAAGGAGAGGAACCGTCATTAAGAGATTACTTTGATGAGTATTGTGAAACTTATAGTCCTGATGATTCTAAACTTTTACAATAATTTAATAGATGAAAGAGCAAGACTTAAAAACTGTTAAAGATTATATACAGTTTAACAAACAGAAGAATCCTGAAAAATCTTTTATTATTTGTCCTCAAACGAAAATTGAAATCACAAATAATGCTTTACATACAAGCGTTAAAAAAATTCATTATTTACTAAGATCAAAAAAACAAAAAAAAGGCAGTGTTATTTGTACATTGATTGAGAATTCATTAAGCAGTGTTCAATTAATGTTAGGTATTATGAGCGCAGGATTGATTCATACTCCTTTGAATCTTATTGCTGGCGAAGATCAACTTTCTTATATTGTGGATCATTCTGATACAAATATAATATTTGCTTCGGAAGGACAATATCAACTAGCTAAGAAAATTTCATTGAATTGTAATAGAGAAATAGAAATTATAAAAATTAATAAAGATACGTATGTTGAAAATTTAGACAATAATTTTGAAAAGGAGGAAGAAAACATTGAAGAAAATGACCCTGCTTTACTCATGTATACCTCAGGCACCACAGGCAAACCTAAAGGAGTAATTCTTTCACATAAAAATATTATTTCTGGAGGTCACAATGTTAGAATATCGCATGAGTTAAATCATTTGGACAAAGCTTTATGTGTACTTCCCCTTTTTCATATCAATGGTTTGATTGTTACTGTACTTGGTCCTCTTGTTAGTCAAAGTTCAGTCGTATTATGTGAACGTTTTTCCGTTACAAATTTTTGGATTTTTCTTAGTAAATTTAAGTGCACGTGGTTTAGTGTTGTACCTACAATTATCAGTGCTTTACTCAATAAATATGTTGAAGATGAATTTAAGAAACTGGATTTAACGAATGTGCGATTTGGGAGAAGCGCTTCTTCCGCTTTAGCACCTGAAACTCATAAAAAATTTGAAGAAAAATTTAATATTATCATGATTGAAACTATGGGGTTAACAGAAACTTGTGCACCCATTTTATCAAATCCCTTACCTCCTGGTAAAATTAAACATGGTTCTCCAGGTTTAGCCTATGGCAATGAAGTAAAAATATTAAACTCAAATTTTAAAGAAGTAGAAATAAATACTATTGGTCAAATTTGTGTCAAGGGCATGAATGTGATGAAAGAGTATTATAAAAATTCTGAAGAAACAAAAAAAAGTTTCCATAACGATTGGTTGTTGACGGGAGATTTAGGATTAATGGATGAAGATCAATATGTATTTGTTCGTGGTCGTATCAAAGAACTGATAATTAAAGGAGGTGAAAATATATCACCAAGAGAAATAGATGACGTGCTTTACCAGCACAAAGATATTGTTGAGGCAGCTGCTTTTGCGATGCCTTGTGAACATTATGGAGAAAAAATAGAAGCTGGCGTTGTGTTGAAAGAGGGATCTAGTATAACTTCCGATCAAGTTGTTGAACATTGCAAGACTCTAATAGGTGAATTTAAATCACCTTCAAAAATTCATTTTCTTAATGAATTGCCAAAAGGACCGTCTGGCAAAATACAAAGATTTAAAATAAAAAATCTAATTTAATCTCTAAACTATATTTTTACTAATAATTTTTTTTAATCATAATTAAACTATCGCTGTCAAAAGTAACCCAAACCTTTTTATTATCATTTATTAATTGATTTATCTGCGCTCTATTAACATTCTGAGATGACACGGAAACTGTTTTTGAAAGCCCATCTATTTTAACGTAATAATGACTTCTCTCTCCCAAATAGGAAATGTTTTCAACAATACCCTCGATTATCCCTGAATCCTGTTCTGGTTTATTGACATGTAGATTTAATTTTTCGGGTCTTATTCCAACTAATACCTCTTCTCCGGTTGAATAAACATTATTTTTGCAATTGGTTTGAATCATGCCAAGATATTTTGATTTAAGTGAGCAGTTCTCATTGTTTATGGAAGAAATAGTTGCGTCAAAAAAATTGATGGTTCCAATAAAATTTGCAACTTCTTCGTTCTCAGGTTTTTCATACAGTTCATCCGGGGAAGAAACCTGGAGTATCTTGCCGTTAGACATGACCGCCACTCTATCTGACATGCTGAGTGATTCTTCTTGATCATGGGTGACAAACACAAATGTAATTCCCACGTCTTTTTGTAATAATCGGAGCTCAATTTGCATATTGGCTCTCAATTGTTTGTCCAAAGCTCCCAAAGGCTCATCTAGTAATAAAACTTTTGGTTGCATAATTAAAGCTCTGGCTAAGGCTACTCGTTGTCGTTGCCCTCCGGAGAGCTGGTCTGCCTTTCTATTACCGTAACCTGATAATTTTATTAGTTCTAAATAATGGTCAATCCTATGGTGTAATTCTTTATTTGATAATTTTTCTTTTCTTAGTCCATAACCAATGTTGCTTGCAACATCCATATGGGGGAAAATTGCATAATTTTGAAAAACCATATTTGTTGGTCTCTTATTGGGAATTAAATAAGTGATATCCTCCCCTTCTATAAATATTCGACCCTTATCAGGTTTCTCAAATCCTGCTAACAATCTCAATAACGTTGTTTTGCCACAACCAGAGGCTCCCAATAGGGAAAAAAACTCTCCTTGTTTTATTTCTAAATTAATATTGTCAACGGCTACAACTGATCCAAAAGTTTTGGTGATTCCATCAACCATTATAAAATCATTATTTTTGTTCATTTAAATATCCCATAGATTTTTTTAGTTGTCATACCCCTTCCTCTAATCCATTCAGAAAAACTGATTGTAATGAAAGACACGATTAGAATAATTGAACCAAGTGCAAGCATATAAGGAATATTTTTTACATGACGTAATTGTCCATAAATATAAATTGGCAATGTAGGATCTTCTCCAGAAAGAAAAAAAGCAATTAAAAACTCATCAAAAGAAATTGTAAAAGTTAATAATAAACTAGCAAGAATTCCTGATCCAACAATGGGAAAAGTAATTCGATAAAAAGTCTGCCACGCGTTTTCACCCAAATCTAATGAGGCTTCTTCAAGACTTTTATCAAAACCCTCAAATCTAGAAATTAATATTACAACTGAAAAAGGCAAACATATCAAAATATGTCCGGCAGTAACAGTAACTAAACTTAATTGCATGCCTGCAAATATAGCAAAAATCAATAACCCAACTCCCATGATAATTTCAGGAAAAACCATTGGCAACATTATGAAACCCAATACGGACTTCTTAAAAGGAAACAAATATCTTGTCATAGCTCTTGCAACTAATATGCCTAAAATCGTACTAATTACAGAAGCGAAAATTCCAACCTTAATACTAGCAAAAAGAGCGTCGTGTAATTTTGTTTTTTTCCACATAGTTACATACCTTTCAAACGTCCAATCAGTTATGGGAAATTGCATGTATTGTGACTCACTAAAAGAAAAGAGAGGCAGAAATAAAACCGGTATATAAAGAAAAGATAAAAACAAAATTGCATACACTGTAAGAAAGCGGTCACTTAAAGAATATGAGGAATATATTTTCATTTTATTCTCGAGATGAGCCATCTTGATATTAAAACAAAACAAATTACCAAAACGGTAACAATAGTCATAGTAACAATTGCAAGCGAAGATCCAAGAGGCCAATTATTCGCTTTGCCAAACATAATTTGAATGAGATTTGCTACCATAATTCCTTCAGATCCTCCTACCAATTTTGGCGTTATATAATCACCAGTCGTTGGTATAAAAATGATCAAGGCCGCTGCCAACACGCCCGGAAATGAAAGGGGGAAAGTTATTCTCCAAAACCGTTTAAATGCACTATCACCCAAATCAGATGCTGCTTCAAGCAGTGATCTATCTATTTTTTCCAATGACACATAAATTGGCAATATGGCAAAAGCGGACCATGCATGAGCTAAAGTTACAAAAACAGCAAATGGATTATAAAGTAAAAACGATAGAGGGTTTTCAATGATGCCTAAATTATATAAACTTCCATTAATGACTCCATTATAGCCAAGAATTAGTTTCCAAGCAAAAACACGAAGTAAATAGCTTGTCCAAAAAGGAATGGTCAGCGCTATGAGCCACAATAACTTACGATCCTTAACGACAAATGCTACATAATAAGCCATCGGATATGCCAACAAAACAGTTACAAGAGTGGTAAGCGATGAAATTACAAGAGAGCGCTTTATAAGAGTGTGATAGGCTGATTTATTTATAACAGTCTTATAATTTTCCAAAGTAAGAGTTGTGTCGACAGTAACATAGTCCTGAGTCCAAAAACTATACGCAATTAAAAAAAATATTGGAAAGGCAAAAACAAAGATTAACAACAACAAAGAAGGCGAAAGTAAACTATAAGCCTTAGTGGAATCACTTCTTGAGAATATGTTTTCTAAAGTACTGGCCATAAGTTGAAAAATTCAAATACCAACCTCACATAATTAATAAGGAGGTTGGTATATTTACTTAAAATTAAAACTAATCAACCTTTGCTCTGATCAGTTCCCATTCTTCAACAATTTTGTCCAAGTTGGGCATTACCTCTTGAAAGATAGTATTCGCCAACCAAGCATCTACATCACTCGTATCAACTATTATTAATTCAAGTGCTTCCTCACTAGCAACCCCAAAACCATCAGCATTGGCTGGTGCATAACCCCAGTCTTCTATCAAGAATTGCGCTGCCTGTATTGAAAGACCTGAATCAATCAAAGCATATGCTTTTTCAATTGGTGCTTCATTTCCAGCTGTTGAACTGAGAGCGAAACCGCATACCCAAGAGAAAATTTTCTGATCTATTGGTTGCATGTATTCTACCGGATCAGTAAATTGTTCATCCCAAATCAGATTGTTATAACTGTCATTCCAAGCTTCCACTGCCACAACTTCCCCTTGAGCCATCGCACTCTCAAGTTCGCCGGTAACGTTGGTAATGATCCTTGCTTGATCAACAAGTTCTCTTAGTTTAACTTTAACTGTTTCCCATTCACTGTCCGTCATGTCATATGCATTAACACCTATGTGAGCAGCTACTAAAGGTATAGTGTCAACAGCTCCCGCCAATATGCCTACTCTACCTTTGTATTTTGGATCCCAAAGAATGTCCCAACTATTTTTATCTCCAGCATATTCAGGAGCTAGTTTGGTGTTAACTATAACTGAGGTATTGCCAAATAAATGCGGTATAAACCACACTTGACCTTTGTCATCATAAACTCCGGGCATATTTCTAAGAGATTCAGGAATTTTTTCCCAATATTCGAGTTTGCTTACATCAATTGGTTGAATAAGACCTGCGTCTCTCCAGCGAGGAATTTCATATGAGCAAGGGCCATAAACATCGGCTGAGTATCCTGCTCTTAATTTTGCAAAAGCCTCATCTTCATCTTCAAATACTGAAGTTTTGGGTTCAGCTCCATATTTGTCTATATAATGCTGGATAAAGGGAATGTCATCTTGATCTACCCAAGTAAACAAATGAGCTTCCTCCGCGTTCACAGCAAAACTAACAAAAAAAAGAGTTGAAATGAGTATATCTCTAATAATTTTCATTAATTGCCTCCATAATTTTATATATACAATACTAAACTGAATAATTTAAATAAACACCTTTTAAATAATTAAATATTAAATTTTAGTATAAAAATAATAACATTATTAAAATGACTCCTATCATGATACCAAAAAATAAGGGCTATCAAATGCCTGCTGAGTGGGAAAGACATGAATGTTGTTGGATGCAATGGCCACATGATAATTCGAAATTTAATAGTTATGCCGAAGTGCCCACTTGGTCGCATTTTGACATAGAAAAAGGAAGGATAGCTTGGGCAAATGTTGCAAATGCTATTTCAAATTTTGAACCTGTAAAAATGATTGTTCATCCTGACAATATTGTAAATGCAAAAAAACTATTAAATGAAAAAATTGAAATTCTAAAATTTATAAATGATGACGCTTGGGCAAGGGATAGTGGCGCAATTTTTTTACTAAATAAAGAGAAAAAACTAGGTGGCATAGATTGGGAATTTAATGGATGGGGAAAATTTTCTCCATATGACTCAGACAACAAAATAGCACAATTTATGATTGAAAATGCAAATGCAACATATTTTAAAAATGATATGATTCTTGAAGGAGGTTCAATCCATACAGATGGAGAAGGAACTTTGCTTACTACTGAACAATGCTTATTAAATAAAAATAGGAACCCTGAACTTTCAAAAGAACAAATTGAAGAAAATTTAATAAACTATCTCGGAGTCAATAAAATTATATGGTTAAAAAATGGTACGGATGAAGGAACAGATGGACATGTCGATAATATAGCTTGCTTTGTTGCTCCTGGAAAAATTTTAGCGCTATCCTGTTCGGACAAACAAGATACTTTCTATGATCAAATCAACGAAAATTTGGAAATACTAAAAAAAACTGTGGACAGTAAAGGTAGGGCATTGGAAATAATTGAATTGGAGATGTCATATAAAAGACTAATTCCCAATGATGATGAGCCCAGTTCATACATAAACTTTTACATTGCCAATAAGGGAGTAGTAATGCCTTCATTTGATGATGAGAAAGCTGATAAAAATGCTAAAAAAATTATACAAGAAACCTTTCCTGATAGAAAAATTGTTGCTATTAATGGAATAGATATATCAATGGGCGGTGGAAACGTTCATTGTATTACTCAACAACAACCATTAAGTAATTGAAAAATATGAATATATTTATCAAGTCAAAAAAACACTGTGATAACGCTAATGAAAGTTATTTTAAGCACATGTTTGTTGCTATTGGTATTTCTTTTAGCCTGTTAAAAGCGTCTTTAATGGCAGCAACACACTCTTTAATTCCCGCTTTATTTGAAAAAGGGGCTAGTAAAAAAATCATAGAATTATATGAGTACTTAGAATTTAAAAAAAGAATGGATCAATGAAGGTTACAGTAGCCGCTACCCAAATGACTTGCAGTTGGGAAATAGAGGAAAATATTACCAAAGCAAAAAAAATTATAAATGATGCCGCAAATAAAGGGGCTAACGTTATTCTTTTACAAGAATTATTCCAAACACCATATTTCTGCATTGAATATGATGAGGAAATATTTCGTTTAGCCAAACCTTTTGATGATAACACCCTCTTAAAAGAAATGTCTGATATTGCGAAAAAATTACAGGTTGTATTGCCCATTAGTTATTTTGAAAAAGATAAAAATGCATACTTTAATGCAATTGCGATTATTGACAGTGATGGAACAATTCTTGGAAACTATAGAAAATCTCACATCCCCGATGGTATAGGATACTTAGAAAAATATTATTTTAATCCAGGAGATACTGGCTTTAAAGTATGGGATACTAAATTTGGAAACATTGGTGTTGGAATTTGTTGGGATCAGTGGTTTCCAGAAGCCGCAAGAATTATGGCTTTAAAAGGCGCTGATATACTATTTTATCCAACAGCAATTGGAGATGAGCCACGAAGTCAGTATGATAGTTCGGGAGCGTGGCAAAGAGTAATGCAAGGTCATGCAGCAGCAAATGTAATGCCGGTGGTAGCTTCAAATAGAATTGGTTTTGAAAATGTTAAGGGACAAACAAATGGTTTTTATGGGAAATCATTTATCTGTGATCGTAGTGGGGAAATTTTATCAGAAGCAAGTAGAGACAAAGAAGAAATTATTACTGCTGAGATTAACATAGAAGAAGATCATCTCTTCAGAAGAAATTGGGGCCTGTTTCGTGATAGAAGGGTGGAATTATATAAAGAATTATTAACTTTGAATGGAGAGATTAAAGATTAAGATACCACTTGTACTCCAAATCAGAAATTTCAGCATTAAAAGATTCCTGTTCCTTCCTTTTTAAATCAACAAAAATTTTTATATATTCATCAGATAAATAATTTTTCAATATTTGTGATTGTTCTAACAATTGCAGTGCTTCTTCAATATTATTTGGCATTTGAGGATCCCGGTCAACACAAGCATTATCAGTGCGAGATTCTGACAAAGGTTTAAGTCTGTTTTTTAAGCCATAATGAATACCCGCTAAAATTGCAGCCAAAACTAAATAAGGATTTGACTCCGCACCAGCCACCCGATGCTCAATACGTCTTGCTTGCTTTGATCCAGTTGGTATTCGAAAAGCAACTGATCGATTATTCGGTCCCCAAGAATTATTTACAGGCACAAATTGATCAGGCTCAAACCTCCTGTATGAATTTTTATTAGAAGCAAAAATAGCGAAAGCCTCGTACATTGTACTTTGTAAACCGGCGATAGCATAACTTAATTCTTTACTTCCCTCTTCTTTTGAACTTTCAAATATATTTTTATTGCTATGATCAAATAGACTAGCATGAACATGCATGCCACTCCCTACCTGATCAACAAAAGGTTTAGAAATGAAGCTTGCCTCATATCCATGTACTATGGCCGTCTCTTTTACAACTCTGCGAAGCAAAGCTGAATCATCGGCGGCCTTCAATAGGTCGGATGTATGATCTAAATTAATCTCAAACTGTCCTGGCGCAAATTCTGAAGAAGCCGTTGTTGCTGGAATATTTTGATCTGTGCAAAATTTGTTTACATCCTCAAGAAAGTCATAAAAATCATCTAATTCACTCATTCCATAAACCTGAGTGCCTTCGCTTTTTCTTTTATTGCGTTTTGAAGTTGGCGCCTGGGGTTTCTCGTTCAAATTTTTTCTTAAATCGAATAAATAAAATTCTAACTCAAAGGCAACCTTTGCGGTTAAATTCAAATCATCGAAATGTTCCCAAACTTTTGCCAGAACATTTCTAGGATCTACAATGGAATTGTAGCGAGTATCATCCTGAATAGTGATCATTACTTGTCCCAAACTGTCTTTATGCCAAGGCATTGGCTGCAATGTTCCTGCTATTGGGTAAAAAGTTGCATCAGGATCGCCATCAGTAAAACCTCTTCCTTCAGCATTAGGGCAATACCCCGAAGCGTCTAACAAAAAAGTAGAATAACAAAATTGCACTCCTGAGATAAAAAGTTTTTTTGCGTCTTTAGCAGGCATTCTTTTTCCTCGAATAATTCCTGATATGTCACATAGAACAGCGTCTATATATTTTGTTTGAGGATATTTCGTAATGTAAGACTCTAATTCATCAATAGAGGCGATCTGAACTTTTTTAAACAATGACGGCATTACAAATGTATATGAAAAAAATAATTGAATGTCTATAGGCATCCAAATAGTCGGGAAACCATATGAAGATATGTCTGTTTTCCAAGCAAGCTTTAATATAGAGTAGGTGGAGCCATGGTTTCTTGACCCAAAATACAAACCTAATTTATAAATACTGTTTATTTTTATTGAATTATCATAAAAATTTTGATCTTATGTCCAAATAGAAAAATTTTTGGGGGGATTATGCCTAAATATGATTTAGCGAAAAAAATTGTCAACCGTGAATTGTCACGTAGACAAATGATTAAAGCACTTGGTGCGGTTGGAGTAATGACAACTTTGTCTCCAGTCATATCAAAACCCGCATTTGCAAAAAACCAGGTTGGTCTTTTCACTTGGGGCGGATACGATGATGATGGTCTTTATCAAGGCTACATTGATAAACATGGAGGAGCACCTGAATACACAACTTTTGGAGACGCTGAAGAAGGTTTGCAAAAACTAAGAGCCGGATATGTGACGGATGTCATTCATCCTTGTAATTCTGATCCGCCTAGATGGCAAAAAGCAGGTGTGATTCAACCTATAGACACGAGCAGATTGGCAAGTTGGGGAGATTTATTTCCTGAACTTACCCAAATGGGTACGATTAACTTTGATGGCAAGCAATGGATGGCTCCTGTTGACTGGGGTGATACATCTTTAATTTACAATCCGGACAAGGTTACATGGATGTCTCCTGGTAATGAGAGTTTAGGTTTATTATTTGATGATAGAATGGAAGGCAAGCTTGCAGTTCTAGATTCAGCAGCAGATACTTGGTATCTTGTTGCAATTTATCACGGTATTGATGTTACGCGAATGGAGCATGTTACAAAAACTCAAGTTGACAGCGTTTATGCAGCTTTAAGAAAAATGCGTAAAAATGTGAAAATATTCACAACTGATACCGCATCAATGGAACAAGCAATATTGGATGAAGAAGTGTGGGCTGCATTGAGTTGGAATGAATCATCATGGAATACAGGTTTTCCAATGATGAGTCCTGTTGAAGGAACTTTGACATGGTCATGTGGTTTGGTGATTCATAAAGATGCGCCTAACATTGATCTTGCTTATGATTTGATCGAGTCTGCCATTAGTGCTGAAACATCTGAATATCTGCTTAATGAATGGGGTTATGGTCATTCAAATAAAAAAGGATATGAAACAATAGATGCTGCTAGTTTGGCTGAAAGAGGATTAGCTCCTGATCCAATCGCGCATTTAAGTAATGGTAATTTTAGCAATAGTCCATCGGATGAGATTACCGACTATATTGAGCAACAATGGGCTGAATATACAGCTGGTGGTTAATCATTAATAATAGAAATTAATATTTTTGACCCATAATAGATATTATTATGGGTCAATTTTTTTGAATAATTCTAATATCTTTTAAATTTATATTTAAATAACAATCTGAATTATGTGACAATCCTTCGAGCACATCTGATGTTGATACCATTATTGGCTTTGATAAACCTTCTATTTTGACATAAACATAAGTCATATTTCCATAAAAGGAAGTATTTACTATCGATCCTTTAATGCAGATATCTGAATTTTTTTCATTGGTTTTACTAATGATAATTGTTTCAGGCCTTATTGCGCAAACAATAGATTCATTCTGACTAAGATTATTGTTACTTGTTATTATTTCATGCTCACCCAATTTATTAATTAAAACTTTTGCATTATTACCTTCAATTTTTACAATTTGAGTATCTAAAAAATTAATTTGCCCTATAAAATCACCGACAAATAAATTTTTTGGATTATCATACAAATCTCTGGGAGGGGATATTTGTAATATTTTCCCCTTATTCATCACAGCAACTCTATCAGACATTGTCATTGCTTCTTCTTGATCATGGGTTACAAAAATAAAAGTAATACCAATACTCCTTTGGAGGTTTCTCAATTCTAACTGCATTTCCTCTCTTAGTTTTTTATCAAGTGCTCCAAGAGGTTCATCCAATAATAGTACTTTTGGTTGTTTCACTAGCGCTCTTGCTAAAGCTATTCTTTGACGTTGACCTCCTGAAAGTTGATTGGAATAGCGATCTTCGTATCCCTCTAATTGGACCATCTTAAGGGCATCTTGAACCCTTTTATCCAATTCGTCTTTTGAAAGTTTCTCTTTCCTAAGACCAAACTCAATGTTCCTTTTTACGTTGATATGCGGAAAAATTGCGTAATTTTGGAAAACCATATTTGTCGGTCTAAGATTTGGGGTTATATCAGTTACATCAAGATTATCGATAAAAACTGATCCTGAAGAAGGATATTCAAAGCCGGCTAAAATTCTAAGAAGAGTGGTCTTGCCACAACCTGATGGACCCAATAAAGAAAAAAACTCTCCTCTCGCTATATCTACATTTATATTATCAACAGCTACTACCTCTTCAAAATTTTTAGATACATTTTTAATTTTAATAAATTCTTTATCGCTCATTATATTCCACCGATGTTGCTTTTTTTATCCGAAGGACTACCTAAATTTCTTAACCAATAAGATAGCATAACTATAATAGATGTTGCGACAATAATCACTGCTCCCAATGCAAGTACATGGGGTAATTTTTTTGGAAATCTAAGTTGACCCCACATGTATAGCGGAAGAGTTTGATCATGAGATGATAAAAAGAACGCTAATATAAATTCATCAAAAGAAATAACAAAAGATAATAATAGTGAAGCTACAATAGCTGGTAAAGCTAAAGGAAATGTTACTCGCCAAAAAGTACCCCATGCGTTTTCACCAAGATCCATAGCGGCTTCTTCCAAATTTCTATCAAACCCCTCCATTCTTGATATCAGAACAAGCATGCAAAAAGGTGTGCAAAATAAAATATGTGAAATTGTAACCGGAACTAAGCCTAATTGAAGACCCATACCAGTCCATAAAACAATTAATGATACCGCGATAATTATTTCAGGAATGACAAAAGGGAGAAGTATTGCGCCGTAAGACAGCTGTCTTAATTTGACTTTATATTTTGTGAAAGCTTTTGCTGCCAACAAAGCTATAAATGTACTGAAAATTGAAGCAATTACGCCCACTTTAACACTGTTCATCAGAGCTCTATGTAATCTACTTGAGTGTATCATTTGATCATACCATTTGAGTGTAAAGCCTTTCAGTGGAAAAACCATGTGGATGGCATCATTAAATGAAAATACAGGCAATAACATTACCGGGATATATAAAAACGCAAAATAAACAATTGCATAAAAAAATAAAATATTATTCTTGTTATACATTAGGACATCCTAAGGGAGACTTTTCTCGTTATATACGTAACAACAACAGCCACAAAACTAACCGATAGTAACATAAGAACAGCTGAAGCGGCTCCTAATGGAAAATTGTTTGCTCTTCCAAAAAGACTTTGTATCATGTTGGATAACATTCTACCGTCTGTACCGCCAACAAGTTGTGGAGTTACATAATCACCAACAGTTGGAATAAAAATAATTAAAATAGCGCCAATAACCCCAGGCAAAGATAGCGGAAAAGTCACGCGCCAAAAAGTTTCAAATTTCGTATTACCTAAGTCATACGATGCTTCAAGCAGTGACTTGTCAATTTTATCTAAAGAAACATATAGGGGTAATATTGCAAATGCCGCCCAAGCATGCGCCAAGGTTAATACTA
>Ga0208747_1000377_pt1 | contig 13525 bp, 12 predicted proteins | sample Knorr_S7_td_AAIW_FD_185597 | JGI IMG/M metagenome (GOLD analysis project Ga0208747, IMG submission 185597) | Marine microbial communities from Southern Atlantic Ocean transect - Knorr_S7_td_AAIW_ad_750m_LV_A (SPAdes) (version 2) | ecosystem: Environmental > Aquatic > Marine > Oceanic | place...
TCTTTCCTTATTTCTGGTCCGCGAGTTTCACCTGCTAAGACAACTTTATTTGTAGTGACTAATGTTTCACATGCTACTCTTGATTGCGGTTCAGCCTCTAAATAAGTGTCAACAACCATATCAGAAATTCTATCACATACTTTATCTGGGTGTCCCTCTGAAACTGATTCACTTGTAAATAAATAATTTTTTTTCATTAACTCTCTTTTTTATAAATTAAAAAAAATAAACTAATATAAAATATAATAAAATAAAAGAATATCTTATTACCATATTTAGAAAAAAGTGTTTTTTTTATATCTTTGTAATTATTAACTTCAATTACTCCCTTTTCGGTTGACTCTTTTTTGTTAACTATTATTCCATTACTATCTATAAACGCTGAAATTCCATTATTTGAAGCACGAATAACGTTTTTACCTTCTTCAATTGCCCTAAAAATAGAATGTGAAAAATGTTGATAAGGTCCAATAGAATTACCAAACCAACCATCTTCAGAAATATTAATTATGAAACTGGTATCATCTAATATTGGATAAATTTTACCAGAATAAATAATTTCATAACATATTAAAGGAATAAAATTAAATTTTTTGTCATCAATAAATATTAATTCTCTACTATTTCCTGAACTAAATGATTGATAGCCTTGTGTAACTTTTTTTAATCCAATTTTTCCTAAATATTTTTCTAAAGGTAAAAATTCACCAAAAGGAACTAATTTATTTTTATTATACTCATATAACAAATTCAGCTCATTATCTAAAACAACCATTGAATTATATATTTTTAATGAATTGTTCTCTATTTTTTCTGTATTAATGCCCATTATAATTGTGTGTTTATCTGAAAATTTATTTATAAATATTTCTTTAAAATGTATCAAATTATTTAAATTAATACCTGCTAAAGCACCTTCTGGAAAAATAAAAATACTTTTTTTTGAAATATCAGGATTACTTAACTCAACCAATTCATCAATTATAATTTTTTCATTATTTTGTTCAAAAAATCTATCGATTGATATTCTTGGAGAAATAATTTTTATATTAAAGTTTTCTAATTTTTTATAAAATTTCTCATCACTTTTTATTTTCCAAAATCCATAAAAATTATTACAAATTAAAATAAACAATAAAAACGCTGATAATAAAATTTTAAATTTTTTATTTTTTTTAAATATAATTATTAAAGGAATGAGAAAAATAGTTATCGATATTAAATTTAAAGAATATGTTCCAATAATTGACAATATCTGTAAGGAATTTAAATAATTAGTCCAGCTATATACAATTAAATTCCATGGAAAACCTCCAAATATAAATCCTCTAAAAAATTCTGTTAAACCAAAAATTAATGAAAAAATTAATATAGATGAAAAATTTTTTCTCAGTTTAAACCTTGAAACTGCTAAAGTTATGAATCCATAAAATAAACCTAAAAAAGATGGAATTAAAATTAAAGCAATTGGTATAAATGGCTTAAAAATATCCTCAAAAGTAAGTGAATAAACTATCCAATAAAGGCTGGAAAGAAAATATGCAGTACCAAATAACCAGCCAACTTTAAAACTTAACCACGACGAATTCATTTTTTCTTTAATTTTTATTAAAATATAAAGGAGGATAGGAAAAGTTATAAAATTTATTAAAAGAAAATTATAAGGTGGTAAACTAAATGAGGTTATTACACCCAAAAACAGGGGCAACAAATAATAGTATATATTCTGATTTTTGCTATTGATCAATTTTTTTATAAAAATAATTTAATATTTTATCTTCTAATTTTTTCATTTTTTTAAAATCTTTTTTTTTTTTATGATCATGACCTAGCAAATGTAAATAGCCATGAATCCACATTTTATCAAACTCTAAAAAAAAATTAGAATTTTTTGACCTTTTATTAATAATTTCATAACTAATTGCAACATCACCTAAATATATATTTTTTTTATAATTTGTTTTTTTTTGAAAAGGAAATGACAGAACGTCAGTTGGGTTATTTTTATTTCTAAATTTTTTATTTAAAGCTTTCATTTTTCTATTATTTGTTAAAAAAATTGTATGATTTTTAGGTTTTTTTTTAAATAAATTTAGTTTACTTAATTTTTCTATCTTTTTTTTAATATAAATTTTTGGATTTTTAATTTTCTTTTTCCAAAGATAATGATCTAAAATAACATCTACATTAGTCATTATTTTGATCTGCGTAAGCCTTAACTATTTTTGAAACTAAAGGATGTCTTACTACATCTAAATGATCAAAATCTACAACGGAAATTTCTTTTAAATGACCTAATAATTTTTTTGATTTATTAAGTCCTGATAAATTTTTATTAGGCAGGTCTATTTGTGATGGATCTCCATTAATTACAATTTTTGAATTTTCTCCAATTCTAGTTAAAAACATCTTTATTTGTGTATCAGTAGCATTTTGTGCTTCATCCAAAATTGCAAATGAATTTTTTAATGTCCTACCTCTCATAAAAGCAAGTGGTGCAATTTCTATATCACCTATTTCAATTTTTTTTTGAATTTTTTCATAATCTAAAAGATCATATAATGAATCGTATAGTGGTCTAAGATAGGGGTCTACTTTATCTCTCATGTCACCTGGCAAAAATCCCAATCTTTCGCCAGCTTCAACTGCTGGCCTTGATAAAATTATTCTTTCAATTTTTTTTTCTAATAGCATTGTTAGTGCAACTGCTACAGCTAAAAAAGTTTTTCCTGTTCCAGCTGGACCTGTTGAAATAACAACATCACTTTCTTTAAGCGCTCTTACATAATTTTTTTGTCTTTCAGATCTTGGGATAACTGATTTTTTTGGTGTTTTAATTATGTATTCAATATTTTGATTAGACTTATTATTTTTTTCTTCAATCATAAATTTACTTATTGAAGAAAGTATATCTTTTTTTTCAATTGATCCATTATTAATAAATTGTTCAGCTAAAAACTGTATTGCATTTTTAATGATTTCATTTTTTCCTTCTTTGCCCTTAATTATAATTGAATTACCTCGAAAATATAAGTTGGTATTTGTTATTTTTTCTAACTCTTGAAGATTTGAATTAAACTCTCCCACAACGCCCATTAATAAATCATTATTTTGAAATATTACGCTTATAGAATCGTTATCTGAGTAGACAAACTTTAAATCTGAACTTAATTTTTTTAGTGTTAAATTTTTCAACTTTCTAGGCCGCTTTTATATTTTTATTCAATTTTATTTCTCCAAATAAATTATTTTGATTATAACTTGTAATTAATACTGGAACAATTTTTCCTTCAATATTTTGTTCTCCTTCAAAAATAACTCCAGTCATATATTCTGTTCTTCCAAAAAATTTGTTTTGCCCTTTCATTTTATTTTCTACTAAAACATTTACAACTTTATTTTCTGTTGTTTTATTTTTAAAATTTTGATGGTTAAATAATTCTTTTTGAATTAACTTTAATCTTGCTTTTGCAACTTTTTCATCGATTAATTTTAGATTTGATGCTGCTGTTCCTGGTCTAGGACTAAAGATAAAAGAATAAGAGTTTATAAATTTTATTTTTTTTACCAATTTCATAGTGTCATTAAAATCCTTTTCAGTTTCTCCAGGGTATGCAATTATAAAATCACTTGAAAATTCAATTTTTGAATTTATTTTCTTTAATTTTTCATAAATAGATAGATAATTTTCTACTGTATGTTTTCTATTCATCAATTTTAAAATTTTATTTGACCCACTCTGAACGGGTAAATGTATAATTGGAACTAGTTTTTTACTTTTATTGTAACATTCAATTAAATCATGAGTCATGTCTATAGGATGGGATGTTGTATATCTTATTCTTTTGAGTTCAGAAAATTCTTCTAATGCTATTATTAAATCAGATAGTCTAAAACTTTTCTCTTCTTCTTCATACAAGTAAGCATTAACATTTTGACCCAGAAGTGTTATTTCTTTGGCTCCATTTGTTATTAATTGTTTTGCTTCATCTATAATTTTATAAAACGATCTAGAATACTCTGGTCCTCTTGTGAATGGAACAACACAAAATTTACAAAATTTATCACAGCCTTCTTGTATAGTTAGAAATGAAGATATTTTATTATCCTTATTTTTAATTTTATCAAAATAATCAAATTTTAATAAAGTATCAAAATCAGTTTCTTCCTTTCTCTCTTTTTTTTTTAAATGATTTAAAATTGTATTATTTATTTTATGATATGCCTGGGGTCCAATTACTATATCAATATATGGTTCACGTTTAATCATTTCATTATTCTCGGCTTGAGCAACACAACCTGCAATAATTACAATTGGTTTTTCTTTTAATTTAAAATTTTTTTTAACTCTACCTATCTCATGATAAACTTTTTCTTTAGCTTTATCCCTGATGTGACATGTATTAATAATATAACAATTAGCTTCATCATATGTTTCAGTTTTTTCATACCCTATTTTGGCAACAGATTCATAAATTCTGTTAGAATCATATTCATTCATTTGGCAACCAAATGTTTTTATAAAAACTTTCTTGGATAAGAAATTATGATTTTTTTTTAATTCCATATAACTCAAGTTTATGATCTACTAATGTATAACCATGCTTTTCAGCTACTTTTTTCTGTAATTTTTCAATTTCATCATCAACAAATTCAATTATTTCACCAGACTTAATGTCAATTAAGTGATCATGGTGTCCTTCATTAATCTCTTCATATCTTGCTTTGCCCCCCCGAAATTCATGCTTAGTTAAAATTCCCACTTCTTCAAATAATTTTACAGTTCTATAAACTGTTGCAATACTTATTTTAGAATCAATTTTAGATACTCTTTTATAAAGTTCATCTACATCTGGATGATCGTTAGATTCTGACATTACTTTTGCAATAATTTTTCTTTGATCAGTTAATTTAACATCTTTATCTATACATTTTTTTTCTATTGAATCTTTCATGCTATTTATAGTTTAACTCGAATAAACTGGATTAATCAAATTTTTTGTTATTAGTTCTTTTTCATATAAATCAATAATACTGTTGTAATTCATGTCTTTTAAGTCATTAGAATTAAATCCATATAAATTTAACCTATTTGTAAAAGATAGAGCTTTAGCAACAGCAATGGAAGTTCTAATTCCAGAAAATTTTCCAGGTCCCTGATTTACAAAAATATTATTTAATTCACTTGCTTCTACATTATTTTCATTAATAAAATTGAATAATAACAATGAAAATTGTTCATTATTATTTTTACTAGCTTCAAAAGATTTGTGATAAGAATTGTTATTGAAGTGCAAAAAAAACTTTATTTTATCTTGTGTTCCATCAATGACTAAAAAATTCATTTTTTTTATTATATTTATCTTTTATCCAACAATTTTATTAGCTGAAAGTAACAGATATTTTAGTTTTGATAAGGGAATAGTGACTCTAATGTATCATAGATTTAATGAACCAAAGTATCCGTCAACAAACGTGCAAATGGATATTTTCAAAGAACAGATAAAAATAATAGAAAGTTCAAATGCAATTTTTATTGATCCAAATAATTTAGATAAAGAAATATCTACAATTCATAAAACTAAGTCAATTTTATTAACTATTGATGATGGATTTTCTTCTTTTTATAAAAATGCTTGGCCTTATTTAAAAAATAAAAAAATTCCATTTATTTTATTTATATCGACTAGAGAGATAGGAAAAAATGGTTATATGACTTGGGATCAAATAAGAGAAGTTCAAAATAGTAAAATTGGCATTATAGGAAATCACAGTCATACACATGATTATCTTGTGGATTTAAGTAATAAAAAAATAAACTATGATATTGACCAATCTATAAAAATTTTTAAAAAAGAATTAGGATATAATCCAAATTATTTTTCTTATCCATTTGGAGAATATAGTTTAGATTTTATTAATATAATAAAACAAAACTTTAATTTTGCATTTGGCCAACATTCAGGAGTAATAGATTTATCAAAAGATAATTTTCAACTTCCAAGATTTCCAATTAATGAAAAATATGGAGATTTAGAAAGATTTAAATCAGTTATTAATTTATTACCTTTTTATTATAAAAATATTTTTCCAAAAGAAAACTACTTAAGTGATATAAATAATCCTCCAGAAATTATTATAGAATTTTTTTCAGAACAAAATAACCTTGAAAATATTACTTGTTATTCAAATGAAAATAACAAATGGAGAAAATCAAAAACAGTTTTTGAAAATGATTATAAATTAAAAATATTAATTAATGAAAAATTTACCACGGAAAGAGGAAGAATAAACTGCTCTCTAAATGACAAAGAAGGATGGAGGTGGTTTGGTATTCAGTTTGTCATTAAAAAAATCTAAATCAATTTTTTTAATTTTTTACTAGTTGGTAATAATTTTACATCATCAAAATCTTTTAATGAATTTTGTTTAATTATTTTTTTAAGTACTTTAGTATATTCTACTCCCGTTGCAGCATATTGATCTAAATAATCCGCTAAAACTAAACTGTCTAATTTTTCATCATTATCTCTTGCCATTGCTCTAAATTTTCTAAATTTTTTGTAACCTGAATGTGTGTTTAAATTTCTTTGATATGCTCTTATAGATGCTTGTAAAATCTGAAATTTCATAATTTTATGAGTTTTATCATTATCAATATCTGAAGGTTTAATTCCCTCACCAGAAAAAGTCCATTGTCCAAATAAAGCATTACCTTCCAACGCAAACCTTGATGTTCCCCAACCTGTTTCTTTTGCTGACTGAGCAATTGCTAAGGAAACTGGAATTTCGTCCATTCTAATTTTTAATGTTAGTAAATCTTTATTTTTCACCCCATATTGCTTGAATTTCATGTTTAACCATTTTTTTTCAGCATTAGAATTATTATTTTTATTTAAAATTGCAAAAAGTTTTTTTCTATCTAATTTAATTTGATTATTTTCTTCTAAAATTAATGGAAGAACTATTTGAATAAATAATGTTTTTCTTTGTTGACTATTTTCAATCATTTTCATTTCATTCGGTAAAAGTTCTAAATTGATAGGTTTAACAAGTTTATTTTTTCTAACATCTTTTAAGTTATATTTTGTATCTTTAAATAATTGTTCAATAGTAGAAGCGCTTAATCTTACAGTTGATGTTGACTTATCTTCATACTGAAATATATCTTCGAATATCTGTAAAATATCCAATTTATCATTTTGCTCGTTCTCGATTGCCTTGCCAGTTAAAACATTTTCTAATTTATTTTTTGAATTATTTGTTACTTCAATTGATTGAGTAATTAAATTATTTTTAAAATTAATTATTAGAGGACTCGAAAAGAAAATAACAATCAAAATTAAGCTAGACAAGACTGTATAAGACAAACTTTTAAAACTATTGGTAGATTTAATTTGATTATTTTTCTTAAATAACTCTAATCCTTTTTTATTAAGAAATTTTTTTGCATATGCCAATGTAAATAGATTTTTTTTATTACCCATAATTTTATTCTTGAATTGCTATAACCTCTTTAACATCAGGAATATAGTGACATAACAAATTTTGCACTCCTTGTTTAAGTGTCATTGTAGAGCTAGGACATCCTGAACAACTACCTTGAAGTTGAACTGTAACAACACCATTCTTAAATTCCTTGAATTTTATATCGCCTCCATCTTTAGCAACTGCTGGCTTAATTTTTGTATCTAAAATTTTTATTATTTGTTTTTCTACTTCCAATAAATTTTCTTCTGTCTTAATTTCATAGATATCTTTATCTATAACAAACTTATTTCCTGATTGGTAAAATTCATTGATTAGTGAAATTGTTATGTGTTTTATATCTTCCCAATCAATACTTTGATCTTTATTAACCGAAATAAAGTCTTTACCTAAAAATACTCCCGTAACACCATTTATAGCAAGAATATTTCTAACTAAATCATTGTCAATATTATCTTTTTTAGTTATTTCACGTGAGCCACAGTTTGACACAATTTTGCCTGGCACAAATTTAAGTGCATTAGGATTTGGTGTTGGCTGAGTTTGAATAAACATAAGATAGATATAATTGTTAAAATTAAAAGTTAAAGTAATTATTTAAAATTCTTCTAAAAACCAATCAAATCTTTAATTTTATTAATTTTTTTCGACGCTAGGTTGTCTGCTTTTTGAGCCCCATTCTCAAGAATTTGATCTAAATATTTTTCATCTTTTAATAAATCCTTAATTTTTTTTCCTATAGGGTCAATTTTATCAGCTAATAGTTCTGACAACTTATCTTTAAAAATAGAAAAATTTTTTCCTTCGAATTCACTTTTAATTTTATCAATACTTTCATTTGATATACTCGAATAAATTCCTAATAAATTTTGAACTTCTGGTCTTTTTTTTAAATCTTCATTTGGTGATGGCATCGGTAAAGTATCAGTTTTTGCTTTTTTAATTTTATTTATAATTAAATCTTTATTATCATTTAAATTTATTCTACTTAGATCTGAAGGATCTGATTTGCTCATTTTTTTTAAACCATCCTTTAAACTCATTATTCTTGCAAAATTTTTTTGAATCAAAGGTTCTGGAACCTTTAAAAAATCTGGTGCATTAAAATCATTATTAAATTTCTGAGCAATATCTCTACATAATTCTAAATGTTGTTTTTGATCTTCACCAACAGGCACATGAGTTGCATCATAAAGCAAAATATCAGCTGCCATCAATACTGGATATATATATAAGCCTACACTTGCTTTCTCTTTATCTTTGCCAGCTTTTTCCTTAAACTGAGTCATTCTACTTAACCATCCCATTCTAGATACACAACTCAAAATCCAAGCTCCTTCAGCATGAGCGGAAACTGAGGATTGATTAAATATAATACTATTATCTGGATTTAAACCACTTGCTAAGAAAGTTGCTGTAGTTTCTCTAATATTTTTTTTTAAAATTTTTGGATCTTGTTTTACAGTTATAGAATGAAGATCGACAACACAATAAATACATTCATTATTTTTATCATTTTGTAGTTCAACAAAATTTTTAATTGCACCTAAATAATTACCCAAATGAAGATTGCCAGTCGGCTGCACTCCTGAAAAAATTTTTTTCCCCATGATTATTTATAGTTTAATTTAATATCACTCATTTTGAAAGCTTTAGTAAAAATTGAAATAAGCAGATAACATATTAAAGTTATTGATATACACAATAAAAGATAAACTAATTTTAAATTTTCTGAATAAATTAATTTAAAACTTAATAAATCTAACAAAAAATAAAAAAACAATCCTGTTATTAAAGATGAAAATAGTATCCTAGGAAATCTATATATAAAAATATCATTAAAAATAAAAAACTTTCTTTTTCTAGAAAAGATATATAAAGCAATTGCATTCAACCAAGATGAAATCGAAGTGGCAATTGGTATAATTATAAATCCTAATTTTTGAAATAATGTAACACTAATAATAACGTTTAATAAAACTGAAACTAAAGAAATATAAAATGGAGTTTTAGTATCTTGCCTTGCAAAAAAGAAACTTGAAAATACTTTTATTAAAGCAAATGCTGGTAAACCAAATGCAAAATAAAACAAGGCTAATGCAGAATTTTGAACACTTACATCAGAAAAAGATCCATAACCAAATAAAGCTGAAACAATAGAGTTTGATGCTATAAACAATGCTACAGTAGCAGGTATGCTTAAAAACAAACTTAACTCTAAAGCTTTGTTTTGAATTGATAAAATTTCTAAATTATTTTTTGCTTCAATTAATTTTGATAATTGTGGCAATATAACAGTACCAATTGCAATTCCAGCTATTGCAAGATTTATTTGATAAATTCTATCAGCATAATACAAATACGAAACAGCACTTGCCTGAAATGAAGCAATAATAGTTCCTATTAATATATTTATTTGCGTTACTCCTGATGAAAAAATGCTTGGTAATAATTTTGAAAAAAATTTCTTAATTTTTTCATCAATTACAATTTTAAATGAAAAATTTGGTAAGTAAAATTTTCTTACATAATAATATAAAAATAAAAATTGAATTATTCCTGCAATAGTTACAGCATAGGATAAATAATACACAAGTTTATCACCTAATATATTTCCATAAAGCAAAACAGATATTAAAAAAATATTTAAAACAACTGGCGCTGCTGCAGCAACTGCAAACCTATTATGAGAATTTAATATTGCTGAAAAGAAAGATGATAAACTTACAAATAACAAAAATGGTAAAGTTATTCTTGTTAAATTGATTGCTACATTCATTTTATCTGCATCACCACTAAATCCAGGAGCAATAAGAAATACAAATGCAGGCATAAATATTTCAATTATTAAAATTATAAAAAATAAACATAAAATTAATAAACTAAATACGCTTGTTGCAAATCTTTTTGATTGATCTTCGCCATTTGCTAGTTCTGAAGCATAGCTTGGCACAAAAGCAGCATTAAACGTACCTTCAGAAAATAATCTTCTAAATGTGTTGGGAATCCTAAAAGCTACAAAAAAAGCATCTGCTAATGGTCCTGCACCAAGAAAAATTGCTATTAGTATATCTCTTATGTAACCAAGTATTCTGCTGATTATTGTAAAAAAACTAAATGTGGTTGTTGACTTAAATAAGTTCATAAATCATACTAGTCTTAAAATCGCTTCAATTGTACACTTTATTACATTAAATGAAAAAAACTAAAATTGATCATTACTCTGATAAGGAAGCATTAGATTTTCATAATTCTAATAAGTCAGGAAAGATAGAAATTATTTCTTCAAAACCTATGACTTCAAAAAGAGATTTAGCACTTGCTTATTCTCCTGGTGTAGCTGCGCCTGTAAGAGAGATAGCAAAAAATCCAGACGCTGCATATGATTATACTACTAAAGGAAACTTAGTTGCAGTAATAAGCAATGGTTCGGCAATCCTCGGAATGGGAAATTTAGGGGCATTAGCTTCAAAGCCTGTTATGGAAGGCAAAGCCGTATTATTTAAACGTTTTGCAGATATTGATGCAATCGATTTAGAAATAGACAGTTCAAATGCCAATGAAATTATAAAAAGTATTAAAAATTTTTCAAAAAGTTTTGGTGGAATAAATTTAGAAGATATTGCAGCACCAGATTGTTTTATTATAGAAGAAAAATTAAAAGAAATATTAGATATTCCTGTATTTCACGACGATCAACATGGTACAGCAATTATTACATCTGCGGCTCTTATTAATGCACTTGATATATCAAAAAAAAATATAAAAAAAATAAACATTGTTGTTAACGGAGCAGGTGCTTCAGCAATGGCATGTACAAATTTATTTAAAAAAAGTGGAGTTCCAAATAAAAATATTAAAATGATTGATAGAAAAGGGGTCATATATAGAGGTAGAGATAATTTAAACCAATGGAAATCAGCACATGCAATTGAAACAAAAGACAGAACACTTGAACAAGCAATTAAAGGAGCAGATGTTTTTTTAGGATTATCAACGAAAGGTGTTCTTACAAAAAAAATGGTAAAAAGTATGTCAAAAAATCCAATAATTTTTGCTTGTGCAAACCCAGATCCTGAAATTACACCTGAAGAAGTTAGTGAAGTTAGAAATGATGCTATTGTTGCAACAGGAAGGTCTGACTATCCAAATCAAGTAAATAATCTATTAGGTTTTCCTTATATTTTTAGAGGTGCATTAGATGTTAGAGCAAAGACAATTAATGAAGAAATGAAAGTTGCTGCGGCAAACGCAATTGCGTCTCTTGCAAGAGAAACTGTACCAGATGAAGTTGCTGCTGCAATGGGTGGGGAGAGACCAAAATATGGAAAAGAATATATTATTCCTTCAACTTTTGATCCAAGATTAATAAGTGTCATTCCTATTGCTGTTGCTAAAGCAGCAATTAAAAGTGGAGTTGCTAGAAAAAAAATAAAAGATTTTGATATATACAAAGAGCAACTTAAACAAAGACTAGATCCTTCTGTTACAATTCTTCAAGGTATTAATAATCAAATAAAAAAAACACAAAAAAAAGTTGTCTTTGCTGATGGTGAAGATGAAAATACTTTAAAAGCAGCAATTGCTTTTAAAAATAGTAATTTAGGAATTCCTATATTGGTTGGGAAAAAAGAAAAAATAAAAGAAAGACTTAGAGAAATCGGATTAAGTGAAAATTTTCATATTGAAATTACAAATTCAACTGACAAAAATAAAAGAAATAAATATGTTAATTTTTTATTTAAAAAACTTCAAAGAGAGCAGGGATTATTAGAAAGAGATTGTGATAGAATGGTAAGAAATGACAGAGTAATTTGGTCATCTTGCATGGTTTCCTGTGGTGATGCTGATGCAATGGTAACTGGAAATACAAGACGTTATTCATCATCTCTGGATAAAGTAACAAAAGTAATTGAACCAAGATCTGGTGAAATTATGTTTGGTTTAAATATGATTGTTAATAAAGGTAAAACTGTTTTTATAGGAGATACAAGTGTTCACGAATATCCAAGTTCTGAACAGCTAGCAGAAATTGCTATATCCTCAGCTAGAGTAGTTAGATTGTTTGGTTTTAATCCTAAAGTTGCTTTTTTATCTCATTCTACATTTGGTGAACCTGCAACTAGTAGAACAAAACATATTAGAGATGCAGTAGAAATATTAAAAGATAAAAAAGTCGATTTTCAATTTGATGGTGATATGCAGCCCGATGTAGCCTTAAATGAAGAATACAAAGAACTTTACCCTTTTTCAGGAATAGTGGGAAATGCAAATATTTTAATCATGCCTGGTCAACATAGTGCACAAATATCATATAAAATGATGAAAACTTTAGGTGGAGCAAAAGTTATTGGTCCATTATTAATTGGATTAGGACAAGCAGTTGAAATTGCACCTTTAAGATCTTCTACTTCAGAAATTTTAAATTTAGCATCTGTTGCTGCATATTCTGCTGGAGTAATAAATTACGGAAAAAAAAATTAGTTTTTTTGAATTCTTAAATCTTCAACTAACATAATACTCGCTATTACATCTTCAACATCTAAAATTTCTTTAGCCTCATTAATTACTTCTTTTCTTTCGTCTGAATTAAGAGCAATACCATAAACGTAAATTTTCTTTTTATAAGTATCTATTTGATAATTTGTTGCTTTAATTTTTTTGTTAAAAATAATAGCAGTTCTTAATTGTGAGGTAATTAATAAATCTTTTGCCGACTGTTTAAAATTAAACTCTTCTTTTATCTTAATATCATTTTTGACCGATCTTACTCCTTTAGTTTCCCAAGCTAATTTAGTTATTTGAAGTTTTCCCTCTGGATTATTAACTTTTCCAGTTAAAAATATTCTTCCATCTAATACTTTTGTACTAATGGATAGTATGTAGGATTTTTCTTTTAAAGCTAACCTAGTAGATAAATTTTTTTGCATTATTGAATCATCTATTTGTGTACCAATAGATCTTGGATCAAATGCAATACTAACTCCAGTACCGAAAATACCTTGAGAAGATGTTCCAATGCAGCTAGTAAAAAGTA
>Ga0208747_1000380_pt1 | contig 13492 bp, 11 predicted proteins | sample Knorr_S7_td_AAIW_FD_185597 | JGI IMG/M metagenome (GOLD analysis project Ga0208747, IMG submission 185597) | Marine microbial communities from Southern Atlantic Ocean transect - Knorr_S7_td_AAIW_ad_750m_LV_A (SPAdes) (version 2) | ecosystem: Environmental > Aquatic > Marine > Oceanic | place...
TTTTTTAAGCAAATTTTAAACAATTCTTTATCTTCTATTTTAACATCTTTAATTTCTCTTATATTTTTTAAAGCAGTTTCTCTTGCATAAATCCAATTATTTAAAAGAGTTGGATGATTAACAATGAATGGCGCCATTCCTAAACCTGTAGAGTTACCTATTCCAAGATTTCTACAAATTTCAATATCTAATGATACTGATTTTCTAGGGTTTAAATGCTTTGCAACATGATTAACTTGATCAAATGTGAATTGTCTGACAAAATAAACTAACATCATCTCTAATCTAAATGGTCCATAAATTTCTTTTCTATTTTTGATTCTAAAACGGTCAGCTAGTCCAAATTTTCCAGATCCATAAACTGCTGTTGTTCTATACAGATAACCAACTTTTGATAATAAATCGATATCAGGTTGATTGCCTTCACTTAATCTTTTAACAACATGATCAAATACTCGTACTGATTTATTGGCTCTAGATAGAGTTAATTCTTTATATGATAACCTGCCAACTTCTTGTTTGGGTACTTCTTTTTTTAATCTATCAATATCTTTTTTTGATGGAACCCCATCATAAAGTACAAAAGCTGCATCCCATTTTGTTGCAATAACTCTGTCTGATCTTTCTTTTTCATTAAGCTCATTTGCAAAACAAATTAATGAATAAACTCTAAAATCTTTTTTAAATGAATAAACCGCTGTTCCATACCCAAATTCATTCAATTCAAATAAATCTCTCTTATATTCCCAATCTTTAAATTCTTTCAAAAAACTCCTTAAAAAAGATAATTTTGATTGGTGAAAAGATCCTAGTCTTGATAATTTCATTACAACATTTGGATTTCTTAATTCTACTTCCATTAATTTATTCCTTTGTAGAAATTGTACCAATTGTTTCCTAATATTCCATTTGTCTCTTCTTCATTGAAGCCAATTTTTTTTAAGCCAGTTTCTAAATTTTTAAATCCTCGTGCATCTAAAAACCAATTTGGTTGTTTGGGAAATCCTGATTTATTTTTTGAACCCTCTCCATAATTTTTAGTTTTAGTCCATGTTCCGTTTCTCATCCATTCAACAACACTGTCTGGGTGATTGATACACAAGTCTGACCCTATGCCAATATTTTTTACTCCCATAATTTCTGCTGTTTTAGCTGCCATTTCACAAAAATTTTCTAAAGTGCAATTAGATCCATCTTTTAAATGATGTGGATACAAAGATAAGCCTAACATTCCACCACTACTTGCTAGAGTTTTTAACAAATCATTTGATTTATTTCTTATAGCTTTGTACCAAAAAGATGGGTTTGCATGAGTAATAGCTATTGGTTTTTCACTTATTTCAATTGCATCAAATGTACTTTTCTCTGCAGAATGAGACATATCTATTACTATGCCTACCCTATTCATTTCTTTAATAGCTTCTCTGCCAAAGTTCGTGACACCACTATCATTTTTTTCGTAACACCCAGTAGCTAATAAAGACTGATTATTGTAAGTAAGTTGCATAAATTTACATCCATGCTCATGAACCTTTTCTATTAAAGCTATGTCGTCTTCTATAGGAGAGCAGTTTTGAAAACCAAAAAAAATGGCTGTTTTTTTTTCTAAATTTGCCTTTTCTATATCTTTAAAATTTCTACCTAAAAAAATTAAATCTGAATTTTCGTTAAAAAAATTTTTCCATTCTTTGGTTCTTTGAATAAATTCTTCATAATCTTCATGATAAACTACGGTGACATGAACTGCATCCAGATTGGCTTCTCTATTTATTTGAAATATATCTCTAGACCAATTACAATATTGAAGATTATCAATTCTATATTTCATAAGATTAGATATATATTAGTAACTAATTTTTTGATATTAAAAGATGTAAATGCCCAGTAAGAAAAAAAATCACAAAGTTGCAATTATAATGGGTAGTCAGTCTGATTACTCCACAATGCAATACTGTAAAAAAGTACTAAAAATATTAAAAATAAAGCATGAAATAAAGATAGTTTCAGCACATCGTACTCCAGACAGAATGTACGCATTTGCAAAAACAGCAGAGAAAAATAATATTTCTGTAATTATCGCTGGTGCTGGTGGATCAGCGCATCTTCCTGGAATGATCGCAGCACTTACAAGAATACCAGTGATAGGAGTTCCTATAGAAAGTAAAAAATTAAAAGGTTTAGATAGTCTTTTATCAATAGCTCAAATGCCTAAAGGAATCCCAGTAGGTACTGTTGCTATAGGGAAAGATGGAGCAATAAACGCAGGATTGTTTGCTGCTTCTATAATTTCTGTAAGTGATCTAAAATCTAGAAAAAATTTAAATCTTTGGAGAAATAAACAAACACAATCAGTTAAAAAAAAACCTAAGTAAGATGGTTAAACTTACTCTTGGTATAATTGGTGGCGGTCAATTAGGCAGTATGCTTGCCACAGCTGCGAAGAAATTAAAAATTAAAACTGTAGTTTTTTGTGATGATGTCGAAGCACCTGCACAAAAATTTTCAGATGAATTTATTTATGGAAAATATGATGACCAAAATAAAATTAATGAATTATTAAGTAAAGTTGATGTCATAACATTTGAATTTGAAAATATTCCTTATGAAACTTTAAATGAAATGAATAAAAAAAAACCTGTTTTACCAAAACCCTCTGTAAATCGAATTATCCAACACCGATTAGCTGAAAAAGATTTTATTAATAAATTTAATATTAGAACTACTCAATATGTTTCTATAGAAAATAAATTAGAAATTGATACTGTGCAAAACTTATTGCCAGGATTACTCAAAACTACTACTCTTGGCTATGATGGTAAAGGTCAACACATTATTAATTCAATTGAAGATTTGAATCAACTAAGCATTGATTTTACTAAAGGATATATTTTAGAAAAATTAGTTAAATTAAAAAAAGAAATCTCTATAATTGTTACAAGATTTAGTAATAAAAAATATGAGATTTATGAACCAATTGAAAACGTTCATGAAAATCAAATATTAAAATACTCAACAATACCAGCTGATATTAGTGATAAAATTTTAGAACAATCTAAATTGTGGGCAACTCAATTGGCAGAAGAGTTAAAATATGTTGGAACATTATGTGTAGAATTTTTTATAGATAGAAATGAAAACCTTTATGTGAATGAAATAGCTCCAAGAGTTCACAATTCAGGTCACCTAACAATAAATGCTTATAATGTTAGTCAATTTGAAAATCATGTAAGAGCTGTATGTGGATTAGAACAAGTTCCACTTAAGAAAATTTCAAATGCAAAAATGATAAATCTTATTGGAGATCAAATTACGGTTTATCAAAATAAACAATTAAAGCCTGATGAATTTTTCTTTGATTACTTTAAAAAAGAAATTAAACCAAAAAGAAAAATGGGTCATTTAACTATTTTGGAAAAATAGTTTATTTTTTTTTTTTAGCTTTTTCTAGAGTTCTTGTTATAAACCTTGGCGTTAATGTTTTGATTGGATTAACAGTTGTTTTAAGATTTTTAGGTGATCCCTTTATTTTGAAGCTAACTCCAAAAACTCCTTCACCCATTTTTTTGCCGACTAAAATTTTTCCAATTATTGGTATTGAGCCTATTACTTTATTTAATGTAGTTGCTGGAACCAATGTACCTCTTAAACTTACTAAATTACCAGTTTCAACATAACCGTTCATTAAAATTGAGATGGAAGGTCCAATAGCATACATTTCTTCTATATTGATAAGCTTCTTTTTAGAATTAAAATCCATTTCTAATTCATTAAACCTTATACCTTCGCCAGTTAATAAATCAGCAATACCTTGTAAAGACGCTAATGATAAAATTTTTGTCAAAACTGGAAGTTCATATAATTTGAAATCATTAATTTTTAATTTAGATTTTGAAGTCTCATTTTTTTTAATTGAATAAAAATCAAGATTTCCTTCAGAAAAACCTTTTATAAACTTATACTTTTTAACTAAAGGAGCTGCGTCACCAGAATAAAGAGTAGTTATTCTTTCTCCAATATCGTTTGTGCGAATTGAAAAATTCATTTTTTTATTATCAAAAAACTTAGAATTTAAAGAAACATTTGTAATTTTGTTTTTTTCAAACTGAATGTTGCCAGAAAGGTTATTTAGATATGTTTTTTCATCCAAAAATGTTTTTTTAAAATCTAAATATATATTAGTATTTAAATTTCGAAAAATTTTATTAAACTTAAAATCATCACTGTCATTTAAAAGGTTATATAAAAAAATAGAAGCATCAAAATTATCACTTATTAATTTATAATCATTGTCTGATTTAAGTAAAAAAAAATTATTTTCTTTTTTATTAGTGTCAATAAAATTCAATTTTAATTTATTTAATTTGATTATTTTAAAATTTTTATCTAAAAATATTTTTGTTAACTTTAAAAAAGTTTCATTTTCACTGTAAGTGATATCATTAAAACTTAAAAAACTATTTTTTTTATATTCACCTTCAAAATTTAATTTTGCTTCTTGGTCATCATTTTTATGATAATTTAATAATTTTATTTTTATTGGGATATTATTAAGATCAAAGCTATTTTTAAATTTAAGTATATTATTATTGCTTGATATAGAATATTTAATATTATCTAATTTTTCATCTATTGAATATTTTCCTTCACCTACAACAGACCATTTATCTTTATTATAATTTATTTTTAATTTATTATTTTTTATCTTAATCAAACTGTCAAAATTATAAAAATCTTCTTTATTTGGTTTAAAGTTTAATTCCTCTAAATTAATTTCAGATTTAACTTTTAGATTTGAAAACTTAAATTTTTTATCTATTTTAAATGAAATTAAATTTTTTGATCCAAATATAAGTTCATTAATATTTAATTTTTCAATATCTAAGTTTTTAAATAATAAAAATAAAATATCTGAATTAATTTTTTGTTTAGAATTCTCAAATTCACCTTGTAAAAAAAAATTACCATTTTTTTTTGATAATGAGATTTTTTTAGATTTTAAATTTAGTTCTTTAAATTTTAATTTAATTTCTTTAAAAAAATATTGATCTTTTGTTATTTTAAAAGCTAAATTGACATTATTAATTTGATTTTTATTAAGTAATTTTAAATCAGTATTTTCTAATAATCCTTCTATTATGAAATTATCTTTTATTTTTCCACCTTGATCAAATTCTGCTTGAAAACTTATTTTTGCATAGCCATCTTTTATGATTTTTTCTAAAATAAATAATTGTGCATTGTTTTGATATAGTCTTATTGATTTAATTAAATTCTTAATATGTATTTTTGATGTAGTTAACTTAATATTTTCAATTGCAAAATTACCTTTTAAATAAGAATTAATTGATAAATTTGTGCTTAGTTTTTTTAGATTTATTAAGTTATTACCTGCATACAAAATTGGTTCAAATGTACTTACATTTACAGAAAAATTTTTTATATTAAGAAATATTTTAACTTTCTTTAATTCAACTCTTAAATTTGGATCTGTTTTTGAAATTCTTTCTTCTATAAGGTGATTGAATTTATTGGTCTCAACTCCAAAATAACTTAAATAAAATGCTAAAATAAATAATAATATAGATATATAAATTCCAAATTTTAATAATCTTTTAATCATTAACTTTTATATAAAGAACTTTCTAAAAATTCGTTAATTTCGCCATCCAATACTTTGTCTGGATTTGAGCTTTCGCAATTTGTTCTATTATCTTTTACTAATCTATAAGGGTGAAGCACATAAGATCTTATTTGATGCCCCCAACCAATATCTGATTTTGAATTTTCTATATTTTTAGTCTTGTCTTCCCTTTTCTTTAACTCATAATTATACAGTCTTGCCCTTAACATATTCATACACGTATCTTTGTTTTTATGTTGTGATCTTTCATTTTGGCATTGGACAACTATTTTTGTTGGAATGTGTGTAATTCTAACTGCACTATCAGTCGTGTTTACGTGTTGTCCTCCAGCTCCACTTGATCTGTATGTATCTATTCTTAAATCTTTTTCTATAATTTCGATATCAATATTTTCATCAACTACGGGATAAATCCATACGCTTGCAAAACTAGTGTGTCTTCTTGCTCCAGAATCAAAAGGAGAAATTCGTACTAATCTGTGTATTCCTGACTCCGATTTTAACCATCCAAAAACATATTCTCCTTCAACTTTTATTGTTGAAGATTTAATACCAGCTTCATCACCTTTATGTTCGTTTATTAACTGACATTTAAAATGTTGGCTTGCGGACCATTTCATATACATTCTTCGCAACATCTCAGCCCAATCTTGACTTTCTGTTCCACCAGCACCAGCATGAATTTCTATATAACAATCTAAACTATCACTTTCATTAGATAGAAAACATTTGGTCTCATTTTTTTTTGTATTTAATTTTAGTTCTTCTAAATTTTTTAAAGACTCACTAATTATTGGAGTATTGTTTTCTTCTAATGCAAGATTATATAAATCATAAATTTCCTTACATTGTTTAACGGAATAATCGTATGAGTTAATTAAATCTTCTTGAAGTTTTTTTTCTTTTACAATTTTTTGAGCATTATTTTTATCTTGCCAAAAATTGGCTTCCAGCATTTTTGAGTGATTTTTTTCTAATATTGAATAAATGTTATTTTTTTCAAAGATACTCCTTAACTCTTAAATTAATTTTTTCTATTTCTAGCTTTATATTTAAAAAATCATCATTCATTAGTAGAATTTTAATATATTATTATTTTTAAATCTATATTTAATATCTCCAAAAGGATTGGTCTCATTATTAATCTTTTCGTTTTTAAAAGCTTCCACAATTGTTTTTTTAGATCCAAAACTAGCTTTCTTTCCTGTGTTTATTTCAACTACCATCATGGAAATATTTGGGGCAACCTTAAATGGCCTTGCGTCTTTTTTTTTAATAGCTTGTTTAACAAAATCTTTAAAAACAGGCATAGCAGTTTTGGCACCTGTTTCGTATCGTCCCAAAGATTTTGGTTCATCCATTCCAATATATACGCCGATAACTACTTTGGATGTAAATCCAATAAACCACGTATCTGTATTCTTGTTAGTTGTACCTGTTTTGCCCGCTATATCCAAATTCAAATCTCTTAGACGCTTACCTGTTCCTCTTTTTACTACCCCTTCAAGAATTGATGTTATTTGATAAGCTGATTGGGCAGAAATTACTTGATCAAAATTATCTGAAATTTTTGGTATTTTGTTGCTCAAATATGAAACTTGATTGCAATTTTTACATGTTCTTGTTTCTGAATTAAAAAAAGTTTTTCCTTCTGAGTCTTGAATTCTATCAATTAAAATAGGTTTAATTTTTTTTCCTCCATTTACAAAAGAACAATATGCAGAAGTTAGTTTTAATAAAGTAGTTTCTGCCGATCCTAAGGAAATTGATAAAAGTTCTTCAGGATCTTCATATATTCCAAGGCGCTTTGTAAAATCAGTTATTTTTTTTACCCCAAGTTCTTGAGCAATTCTTACTGTCATTAAGTTTCTTGATTTTTCTAAACCCATTCTAAGAGTAGAAGGTCCATAAAATTTTTTTCCATAATTTTCAGGTTTCCACATTTTTAAATCCGATCCTTGCTTTAACACTAGTGGGGCATCTAATATTAATGTTGTGGGTGAAAAATTATTTTCTAATGCTAAGGCATAAATAAAAGGTTTAAAAGCAGACCCAGGCTGTCTTAATGCCTGAGAGGCTCTATTAAATTCACTTTTTTTAAAACTAAAACCACCAGATAATGCAAAAACTCTACCAGTATAAGGATCCATTACAACAATGCCTCCATTAACTTTTGGAAGTTGTTTTAATTCATATTCGTTATCTTTATCTTTAACTTTTTTAACATAAATAACATCACCTATATTAAATAAATCATTAAGTTCTTTTTTTGTCCAAGATATATTTTCATAATTTATAATTCCATCTAAATTTTTTTTAGTTTCAATTGTTGCAGAAAATTTATTTATTTTTTTTACTATTGCTAACTCCCAACCAATAGAATTTTCTAATATAAATTGATCTAAATCTTTTTCCCAATTATTAGATATTTTTTTATTTGTTATCGGTCCTCTCCACCCTTTTCTTTTGTCATAATTTTCTAAACCTTTTCTTAAAGATAAGGTGGCTATGTTTTGTAGTTCTAAATTTAACGGCGTTTTTATATTAAATCCTTGTTTATAAACCTTATCAAAACCAAATTGGTTGACTACTTTTTTTCTAATATCTTCTACATAATATCTTGAGTCTTCAAAAAATATTTTTTTTCTTTTATTTAATTTAATTTTTTTTTTAATTAATTTATTATAATTATTATTGGTTAAATAATTGTTATCATATAAATTTTTTAACACTAAGTTTCTTCTAAATTTTGCTAACTCCATATTTTTGTAAGGATCATACTTGCTTGGCGCTTTGGGAAGTGCCGCTAGCATTGCCGCCTCTTCATAATTTAATTCACTAATAGGTTTATTAAAATATTCTAAGCTCGCAGAAGCTATTCCATATGACCCTTGGCCCAAGTATATTTGATTTAAATAAAGTTCTAAAATTCTTTTTTTTGAAAGGGCTCTTTCTATTCTAAATGCTAAAATAGCCTCCTTAATTTTCCTATTTAGACTTACTTCATTGTTAAGTAAAAAATTTTTTGCTACTTGCTGTGTAATGGTAGAAGCTCCCTCAAGTCTTTTTGAATAAATGATATTTGAAACATTGTTTATAGTTGCTCTAAAAACTCCTTTAGCGTCGACTCCTGGATGTGAAAAAAAATTTTTATCTTCTGCAGATAAAAACGAATTAATGACCTTTAATGGAATTGCATTGTAAGGAACGAAAATCCTTTTTTCTTTGGAAAAATCACTAACTAACTCACCTTTCCCTGAATAAACTTTGCTTGACACAGGCGGTTTATAACTTTTTAAAAATTTATAATCTGGTAATTTGTTTGAAAAAGCCCATAAAATAGCAATCCCACTTATAAACATTATTAATATTCCGCTACTAATTAATAAAATAATTTTTTTGAATAAGCTGCTCATTTTAGTTTTATTTAACTTACGAATTTGTTAAAGTTAAGGCATCAAAATTAACAGAATTTATTAAATGAAACAAACAATCAAAAAATTATGGAAAAAAATTTGTATATTGATGCTTCGCATCCTAGTGAAACCAGAGTTGTGCTTAAATCAAATGGCAACATTGAAGATTATGAGTACGAGGGTTTAAAAAATAACCTAATTAAAAATAATATTTATCTGGGAAAGGTAAGTCGTGTGGAGCCTTCTTTGCAGGCTGCATTCGTTGATTTCGGAAGAGATAGACATGGTTTTTTATCTTTTAATGATATCCAGTCAGATTATTATCAAATACCACAAAGCGATCTTGCTAGAATTAAAGAAGAAGAAGAGTTAGCAAGAGAAAAATTATTAAAAGAAAGTGAACAAGAAGAAGAAAAAAAATTAAACGAAGGCAATTTGTCTAGTGAAGATCCTGTAGAAAAAAATATTGATACTCATGAAAGTAATGAAAATGCAAAAATTGAAAAAAAATATCCCAATAAAAGATATAAAATTCAAGAAGTAATCAATCCTAATCAGGTTATACTTGTGCAAGTATTAAAAGACGAAAGAGGCTTAAAAGGTGCTGCCCTAAGTACATTTATTTCTATAGCTGGTAAATATATTGTTCTTATGCCAAACACTCCTAAAGGTGGAGGAATATCAAGAAAAATCTTTAATCCAGGTGATAGAAAAAAAATTAGAAACATTTTAAATCAAATTGAAATACCAAAAGAAATGGGAATTATTGTTAGAACTGCGGGTTCTAATAAAACTAAAAATGAAATTACTCACGATCTTCAAAATTTACTAAAAATTTGGGATTCAATCAAAGAAACTGCAATGAATTCTATGGCTCCATCTTTAATTCATCATGAAAGTGAAATAATTAAAAGAACTTTAAGAGATATGTACGATGAGGACACAAAGAACATTATAATTGAGGGTAACGAAGGTTATCAAAAAGCAAAAAATTTTATGAAACTTATAATGCCCAAACATGTAAAAAAAATAAAAAAATATAGAGATAAAATTCCATTATTCTTAAAAGAAAATATAGAAAGTAAATTAAATGAAATTTATGAATCGCAAGTTAAACTATCTTCAGGAGGTTATTTAGTAATAAATCCAACTGAAGCTTTAGTTTCAATAGATGTAAACTCAGGAAAATCAATAAAACAAAAAAATATCGAAAGTACCGCTTTATATACAAATCTAGAAGCTGCTGAAGAAATAGCGAGACAAATAAAAATTAGAGATCTTTCTGGACTAATAATTATTGATTTTATTGATATGTTAAATTTTGGAAATAGAAGATTGGTTGAGAGAAAATTGAAAGAAAAAAGTAGATCAGATAGGGCAAGAATTCAAATTGGTAGGATTAGTAGCTTTGGATTGCTTGAAATGTCTAGACAGCGTTTAAGAGAAAGTGCAGTAAAGTGGAATGTAACTTTAACAAACGAATCTTTTGCTTTAAAATTATTAAAAACTGTTGAATTAAAATCAATAATTAATAAATCAAAACATGTTAAAATAAATACCTGTGAAAAAATAAATAACTTTATAAAAGAAAACTTTACTGAAGACATAAAATATTTTGAAAATAAAAATAAAATTAAGATTGAATTTGTTGATGATAATTTATTAATTATACCAGATTATAAAATTGATTTTCAAAATAAATCTAAAAAAACAATAGAAAAAATTGAATCTTTATCAAAACTAGAAAATTTACAAACATTAAAAAATAATTTTGAAAATGTAAAAGCTAAACAAAAAAATAGAATATTTAAAAAGAAAAAATTTTACAAAAAAAAATTTTACAAAAAAAAAAACTAAATAACCCCTTTCAAAGGAGAAGAACGGACGCCATATATAGATTTGTTAATTCTGCCTGATAAATAAGATTGCCTACCTGCCACAACCGCATGTTTCATAGCAATAGCCATTTGAAATGGTTCTCTTGCTTTAGCTATAGCTGTATTTACTAATACACCATCACAACCTAATTCCATTGCAATTGTTGCATCTGAGGCTTGACCTAAGCCAGCATCAATTATCAATGGTAAATTTGTTTGAGCTCTTATTATTTTAATATTTGTTTTATTTTGAATTCCAAGTCCAGACCCTATAGGTGCAGCCAATGGCATAATTGCACAGGCACCATTATCTTCTAATCTTTTAGCCATCAATGGATCATCATTACAATAAACCATAACTTTAAAACCTTCTTTTGTTAAAACCTCAGTTGATTTCAGTGTTTCAATCATATCCGGAAATAATGTTTTTTTATCTCCTAACACTTCTAATTTTACCAACTTCCAGCCGCCTATTTCTCTCGCTAGTCTTAATGTTCTTAAAGCTTCCTCAGAATTAAAACAACCTGCTGTGTTTGGTAAATAAGTTATTTTTTTTGGATCAATATAATCCATTAATAATGGTTTTTTTTTATCAGTTATATTTACTCTTCTTACCGCTACTGTAACAATTTCTGCTCCAGATAATTTTATAGCTTTTGCGCACTCTGACATGCTTTTATATTTTCCAGTTCCTACTATTAAACGAGATTTGTATTTCTTGTTTGCAATAATTAAGTTATCAATTTTTTTCATCAACCACCTCCAATAAAATGGACTATTTCAATTTTATCATTTTTTTTTATTTTAATTTTATTGAACGATCTTTTATTAACTATTGTTTGATTTAATTCAATTGCAACCTTTTTTATAGGAACTTTTAATTTCTTTATTAAATTGAATAAAGTAATTTTATCTTGAATATTGATAAACTTTCCATTTATCTTAATTTTTATTTTATTTATTTTTTTCATAATATATAAGAGTTTAATGAAAAATATTATTATTATTAACGGTCCCAATATTAATCTATTAGGTGAGAGAGAACAATCACAATATGGTTCCATAACTTATGATGATTTAAAAAATAATTGCATCAAATATTCTAAAGACTTGGAAGTTAATATTGAGTTTACACAATCTAACATTGAAGGTGAAATTGTAACTATTATACAGAAAGCTAAAGAAAAATTTGATGGTTTAATAATAAATGCCGCAGGATTTACGCATACCTCGGTTGCTATTCGTGATGCTCTAACTATTTTTAAAAAACCTAGCATCGAACTGCACATATCAAACATATATAAAAGAGAAGAATTTAGACATAAATCTATGATAAGCGATGTTGTAACTGGAATAATTTGTGGGTTAGGCAGTAATGGTTATATTTTGGCCATAAATGCAATGCATGAATTACTAAAAAATGGAAATAGATAAAAAAATAATAAGAAAATTGATAGAAGTTTTAGAAGATTTAAAAAAATCATTAAATGGTAATGAAATTATTAATAATGATGAACCAATTGAAGAAAGAATTGATGACCCTAAGACGGTTATAAAAAGCCCTATAGTTGGAACGGCCTATTTATCTCCTGATCCAGGAGCTAAGCCTTTTGTTTCAGTGGGAAAAAAAATCAAAAAAGGTGAAACTTTATTAATTGTTGAAGCAATGAAAACAATGAATCATGTTCCGTCTACAAAAGATGGCGTTGTTAAAAAAGTTTGTGTCGAAGATGGTCAGCCAGTTGAGTTTGGTCAAACTATTATCGTTCTTGAATAATGTTTAAAAAAATATTAATCGCTAATCGTGGTGAGATTGCAGTTAGAATAATTAGAGCCTGTAAAGAATGGGGTATTCAAACTGTAGCAGTTCACTCTGATGTAGATAAAGACAGCATGCATGTAAGATTAGCAGACGAAAGTGTTTGTATTGGTTCTCATCAACCAAAAAATAGTTATTTAAACATATCTGCGATAATGTCTGCTATTGAACTAACAAGATCTGAAGCCGTTCATCCTGGTTATGGTTTTTTGTCCGAAAATGCAAACTTTGCAAAAGTTCTTGAAGAAAACAAAATAAAATTTATTGGTCCTTCTTCAAAATTAATAAAAATGATGGGTGACAAAATTGAAGCAAAAAAAATTGCAAAAGAATATGGATTACCAGTTATAGAAGGTTCTGAAGGTGGTGTTTCAGACTCAAGGCAAGCTAAAGAAATATCTAAAAAAATAGGATTTCCCGTATTAATTAAAGCAGCAGGAGGTGGTGGAGGTAAAGGAATGAAAATCGTTCATAATGAAAAAGATTTTGATTTATCTTTTTCTGCTGCAAGAACCGAAGCAATGAAATATTTTGGTAATGATGAAGTTTACATAGAAAAGTTTTTTCAAAATCCTAGACATATTGAGGTTCAAGTGTTATCTGGAAAAAATAGAACCATTCATTTACATGAAAGAGATTGTTCTGTTCAAAGACGACACCAAAAACTTATTGAAGAAACACCTAGTCCAATTTTATCTGATGAAATAAGAAAAGATTTATTTGAAAAAACAGTAAATAT
>Ga0208747_1000383_pt1 | contig 13429 bp, 14 predicted proteins | sample Knorr_S7_td_AAIW_FD_185597 | JGI IMG/M metagenome (GOLD analysis project Ga0208747, IMG submission 185597) | Marine microbial communities from Southern Atlantic Ocean transect - Knorr_S7_td_AAIW_ad_750m_LV_A (SPAdes) (version 2) | ecosystem: Environmental > Aquatic > Marine > Oceanic | place...
AATTTAATTAAAGATAATCAAGAAGAAATTAGTCAAATTCTTTGAGGTATGGAGTCTCTCTTTTCGATAAATTAGGTAATTCTTTAAAATAAAAAAAAAAATAAAAAATTATTTTTTAACTGGTTCTACTTCTTTATTAGACAGTAATCTGTAAATAAATTCTGGAGCCTCGCTACCAGATTCTTTAGTTGCTGAACCAAAAATTTTTTCATGAAGCGGAGAAAATTCACAAGTAGGATCTACGGCACCTATATCCCCAGTTAGAGCTAATGCCTGACATCTACAGCCTCCCCAATCAATTTCTCTTCTGTCACAAGTTTTACAAGGAGATGGCATCCAATCTGTACCTCTGAATTTATTAAAAGGCTCTGAATTTTCCCAAATCCAAGCAAGGCTTTTATCTTTAACATTATCAAACTTAAAAGATTTTATAGTTTCTGCTGCATGACATGGAAGAACATTTCCCTCTGGACTAATATTTAAAAACTGTCTGCCCCATCCTCCCATACAAGATTTAGGTCTTTTTGCATAATAATCAGGGAGCACATAATCAATTACTAAAATTCCTTTTAAATTTTTTCTAGCTTTCTCTACTATCTCCATTGAAGATTCTAATTGATCTTTAGTTGGCATAAATGCAGCTCTATTTTTTAAAGCCCAGCCATAATATTGTACATTAGCAACTTCTAGTCTGTCAGCATCCAGATCAACTGACATTTTGATCATATCATCTAAATGATGAAGATTTTGTCTATGCATAACTGCATTTATTGTAAGAGGCATGCCAAGTTCTCTAACCCATTTTGCAACTTCTAATTTTTTTTCATGACCTCCTTTAAAATTACCAATGCGATTTGCATTTTCTCTTTCACTATCTTGAAAACTAACTTGAACATGTTCTAAGCCTAATTTTTTTAATTTCTCTAAACGTTCACGACTAAGTAAAACAGCAGAAGTAATTAAATTAGTATAGAGTTTTCTTTTATGAGCATGTTCTACCATTTGTTCTAAATCTTTTCTAGCAGTTGGCTCCCCACCAGAAAAATGGATTTGATGAATTCCTAAATCCGCGGCTTCATCTATAACTCTTATCCAATCATTTGTGTCCAATTCTTTATTTTTTTCTACTAACTCAATTGGGTTAGAACAATATGCGCAAGAAAGAGGGCATCTATGAGATAATTCTGCTAAAACCGCAAGTGGTGCTTTTAGTTTTTTTAACATTCTTTTAAAAATCCTTTATCCGCTAAATCTTGCAACATAGTTATAATATCCTCAATAATTTTTTTAAGAGGAGCTTTATATTTTTTTGCTAAATCTTCAGCAATTAATTTTATACTAATTTTACCATTACATTTTTTTAATACTTCAATTGCTATTGGATCTGGATATAAAGCTCGTTCTGGAGCTAATAATACCCATTCTTTTCTTACTTCATTGAACTCAAATCGTACATGATTCGGAATAACAGGTACAGTTTCGCTTTTTAATAATAATCTTTCTTTCATCATTTTTTTTATTCTTTAGGAACAAAAGCTCCTGGAGGAATAATTCCTGGATCATGGTATGAAAAATGTAACGCATCAAGCATGCTCCATAAAACTTGTGTTTTAAATGTTAAAGCATTACAAACATCTTCTTGTTCTTGTCTTGTCAGAGCATTATCTAATGCATAGTCTAAAACATATTTTGCATCATCAGGAGCTTGTGTTAAACGTTTCTTGAAATACGCCATAATATTCTCATTAATAAAATCATAATTTTCTAGCATTCCAGAAATTCTTTCTTTATGTATTCCAGGTGCAAAAAGTTCAGTTAAAGATGAGGTAATTGCTTCTAATAAAGATCTTTCTTTTACAAAGTTAACATACGCATCTACAGAAAATCTAGTAGTTGATAATATGCCATCCGTTGATTTTACAAACTCACGATCTAGGCCCAGTCCGTCCGTTAATTTGTACCATCTTTCTATCCCTCCTGTATCTGCACTTTCGCCATCATGGTCAATTATACGTTTTCTCCATATACGTCTTAATTCTGGATCTTTCATTCGTGACATTACAATAGAATCTTTAATTGGAATACTACATTGATAATAATATCTGTTTAGCGCCCAAGCTTGCACTTGTCCTTTCTTAAGTTTTCCTCCATGTAAAAGTCTATGAAATGGGTGAAGATTATGATATCGCGTTTCACCAATATTTCTCAAACGTGATTCAAACTCGTCTTTAGTTAATAATTTATTATAATCTATTGCTTCACTCATAATTCTACCTCCATACCATCATAACTGACTTCCCAACCCTCTTCATTAATTTTTGTTCTCTCAGCTGAATCTTCTAATAAAACAGGATTAGTAGTATTAATATGTATAAAAATTTTCTTTTTTACATCTAAATCTTTAAATATTTCTATTGTACCTTTTTTACCAGACATACTCATATGGCCCATTCTTTGCCCAGTCTTTGTAACTCCTACTTTTGTTTTTAACATTTCATCGTCTGTCCAAAGCGTTCCATCAAATAAAATCATTGGTGCCTTCTTTATTCTTTTTTTTAAATCATCAGTTATATCGGCACAACCAGGTATATAAAAAAAATATTTTTTTGTTTTAATATCAATAATTTTTAATCCTACTGTATCTTCAGGATCTGTTCCGAAATTATTTCCTTTATTCTTATCCTCGAGAAAAAGTGCTATTTTTCCAGGAACTGGGAAAACTTCTACTTTAATTCCAACAGAAGCGTTATCTTTGTTTTTTAATACGATCGTTTGATTTAAAGAAACTTCTCTTCTTTCTACAAAATCTGGATTTAAAACATCGAATACAGAATTACTTTTTAAAATATTTAAGACTTTTTTTGTAGCATAAATTGATAAAGGGTGGCTTTCTCGTAAATTAAGGAGTCCGGCTATATGATCAATATCTCCATTAGTTATAAAAACTCCTAAAATAGGAGAATGGCGTATACCAATTTTTGGCTGCAGGGCAGAATTATCATTTATTTGCTGTCTTAAATCTGGTGAAGCATTAAATAAAAACCAATTTTTGCCGTCATCAACAGATACCGCTATAGAGGATTGGGTTCTTGGTTTTGCACGTTTTGGATTTTTTCTTGCTTCTGCTGAATTTGGACAATTACAGTTCCATTGTGGAAAACCCCCACCAGCAGCTGAACCTATTACTAAAACTTTCATAGTCATGTTACCAGTGAGGGTTTACGTTTAATCGATTAAACGCTTGCCTGTCTTATTATTAGACTTCTGCACAAGCGTAGCTGTTAATTTCTAAACCAACAGCAACTTCTGATACTTTAGGTGTATACCAAGTCATGTGTATTCTCCCTATACATAGTTAATATTCATGTCTGAAAAATATTTATTCAAACACAATGTTTAATATAGTCATTTATTTGGCAAAAATATGGCAATTCTTAAAAATAAAAAAAATTAACTGATTGTTTTAACTGTATATTTAAAAGTTATATTCAATCCCAGTCATAATTGATCGACCATTCCCTACTTTTAAACCTTCTGCTGAAACAGATGCGATGTACACTTTATCAAAAACATTAGTTAAACTTAGATATAAAGTTGAATTATTAAATTTTGATAAAGTATAATTTCCTCTTGCATTTATTGTCCAATGATCATCGACTTGACCCCAGCGACCACTTTGACCAATACCTTTTGTATTATCTATATCAGTAAAATATTCTCCACGATATCTAGCAGTTGTACTTATATTCCATTTATTAGGTATTCCATATCCCACAGTCACTAGCCCTTTATGTCGTGGAACAAAAGGAATATCATTTTCATAAATATCATCAACAATGATAGGTGTTCCTGCGTCAGAACTTGATCGTTCCCCTTTTTGATGGGTCTTTAATTTAGGATACATAAAACTATAACTTAATGTCGCAAACCAATTTTGTAGATTTTTAGAATATCTTGATTGATCCCAATTTGCAGAAAATTCAAGTCCATCTGAAAAAGTTGTTCCAATATTTTTAAGAGTTGAGCCTGTACCAGCAGTTCTTAGAGAGGATTTAACAGGTCTATTTCTTTCAACTGTTCTAAAAGCTGCGGTTTCGAAAGTTAAACCTAATTTATTTTCAAAACTATTATTAATTAAACCTAGTTCAAAATTAAAACTTTTTTGAGATTTTAAATTTGAAATTTGTCTGTAACCAGCATCACCAACTGCAGGCGGAGCCATACCCATGTGAATTCCTCCATATAGTTGGTTTTGATTACTTGCTTCATAAGTAAACCCTAAACCAGGTAGAAGAATGTATTCATCTTTTTCATAAGAAGTATAATTATTACAATCTGTAGCACCGGTTGTTCCGCAGCCATCTTTTCTTTCTCTGTCATTATGTATCAAATAATAACTTTCATACCTTACTCCAGGTGTCAAAATTAGTTTATCAGTGGTTTGAATATCATTTTCTAAATACAATGCAAGTGCATATACTTCTGCATCTTCGCTCATTTTTGCAAATTCTGTACCGTCCTCCGCCATTTGGGTTCCTGTTTGTTTTTTATCACTACCAGTTTGTCGGGCTTTTCTTTCTATTTTTTCAAATTCCAATTTTATTCCATATTTTAAATTGTTAGGTTTTCCAAACCAATTTATATCTTTATAAAATCTAGTTTCTAATCCTGCAGTATGGTATCTTCTTGGAGTGTTTTTATAACCACAATTTGCATTAGTAACCCCGCTTACATCTACTCTAGATCCTTCAGAAGTGCAGTTAATATCTTCTCTTATGGTTAAACCATTTTCTTCATTATCAGTTTGAGACCAACGTTCTCTATGTACAAAATTATAGTAAATATTAGTATCGATTTTTAAATTATCAGTTACATAATAACTGTGTGCTAAGCTTGACCTTACAATATCCATTTCAAATATATCATCAAATAATCTTTTATTTCCCATTTCAGGATCTGAATTATACTGAGATAAGCCATAACCGCCTTCAGCATATTCGGATTCTTCATGATTATAATTTAGGGTAATTGCAAGTTTTTGATTAGATGTTAATTCAACATCTCCATTTAAAAAGTAATCATTATAATCTATAATATCTCCTTTTACCGGACCTCTATTGTCATGCCTTGTAAACATACCTTGCCATGTTCCAAGTTTTCCAAGATTTCTTCCATACCTTATATGATATTGTTGTCTAGGACCAATATTTGACTCTCCAAAGGAGGTGATAATTTTCCCCGCACCTTTTTTTGGAGGGCGGTGATTTAAAAAATTAATTATACCATGCATGGTTTGTGGGCCATGTGTTAACTGTCCAGATCCTTTAATAACTTCAATACCTGCAATTCTTTCATCTGGAGGTATGTAATGTGTGGTTGGGTCTGTATATGGAGCAAAATTTAGCGGATTATAATCTTCATAAACACTAATTTTTCTTGATCTTCTAGAATGAGCACCACGAATACCAAAATTAGCTTTACGAGTATCACCATCATCTATTTCTGAAATAACGCCTGGTATTTCTTCAATTGTATCTCCAACAGTTAGTCCTCTTGATCTATCCATTGACTCTCTTCCTACGTAATTAGTTGAGCCTGGTGTTAAACGAGTTCTATCACCAATTGATGATTGAATTTCAATATCAGGAAGAATAATTGTTTCATCCTTGTCTTCTGCAAAAACAATAGAGCTACACAAAAAAATGAAAAAAACAGTTAAATGTAAAAAATACATAATAATAAATTCTATTAAAAAAAAATATACTATCTAATTTATTTCTTTAATAAGCCGTTATCATTTTCATTAATATTGTTAATTAATTAACGTTTTCAAGAATTATACTTGTGTAAACCCCTAGTCTTTTCTCATAAAATCTTGGTTGTTCGCATAATGAATCAGATAAATTTCTTCTATCCTCAAATCTTCTTATATCCCAAAATTTTTCATTTTCTAATTTTTCTATTTCATCTTTATTTAAATTAAGATCCTTGGACAATTCTTTTATTTTATTTAATTTTATAGATATTTTTGCTGAAGTTAGTCTCTGTCTTTTTCCAAAATTTAATAATTTTGTAGTTCTTTTTTTCCAAATTTCATTTGTTGTGTCAAATAAAGCATGAAATAATTTAGTAAGATGATTTGATGAATTATTTTTTTTTATATATTTTTTTAATTCACCAATACCTTCATTTTCTTTAGTTTTTCTATTCATAAGTTTTTTTGCCATAGCACTTAAATTTTCATCATCTACCCATTTAGAAGAATTTTTATTAAGTGGCGGGCCAGTCCATATTGATCCCCAACTCAATTCTTTAATAAATACTTGTATGCATGGCCAATCCGTTTTTTTTTCTTCACCTGATGGTTGAGCAAAAATATTGTTTGAAATAAAAAATAAACTTAATAATAAAAATAGTATTTTAATCATAAAAAAAATTAAACTTTCTTCTTTGTAATAAACCCCTTACTAGGATCATATCCATAAATTGCTAACATTAAAAAAATTAATAAGAATATAAAAACAAATATAAGTGATTTTTCATTTAATTGTCCATAAAGAGAAAAACGTATAAGTTCCACTGCGTGAGTAAAGGGATTGTAAGAACAAAAATAAAATAAAATTTCACTAGATTCTCTAATTTTCCATAAAGGGTACAAAGCTGAGGATGCAAAAAACATCGGAAATATTATAAAATTCATAACTCCTGCAAAATTTTCTAATTGTTTAATTGCTGATGATAAAAACATTCCTAAAGCGCCTAACATCATGCCGGATAAAAAAAGTGCGGGGATAACAGTGAGGTACCCAATCATTGGTGGTTCTATATCCCAAAATAATGCAATCATTAAAAAAGCAAAAACCTGTAGGATACTTACAGAAACTCCAGCCACTAATTTTGATATTAATAAAAAAAATCTTGGAAAAGGACTAACAAGCAAAGTACGCATACTACCCATTTCCCTATCATAAACCATAGAAAGAGAACTTTGCATGCCATTAAATAATTGTATCATTGCTATCAAACCTGCAGCTATATAAAGCTCATATGGAATCAATGATATTGGATAAGGCCAGTTTTCTGGCTGCCCAAGCGGTCTACTTACTCCCAAAATGGAACGAAAACCCACAGCAAATATTGCTAGCCATACTAAAGGTCTAACCAAAGCTGAAAAAAATCTTTCTCTTTGATAAAAGAATCTTAAAGACTCTCTAAATACAATTCCTTTAAAACATAAATAAAACTGAAAAATAGTCATAATTAATTTTTTGTAAAATAATCAAATGCATTTGATACATTTTTAATTTTTTTATTTTTTAAAATATTTTTAACCGTATTGTTGGCTAAAACTTTTCCTTTGTGCAAAATAATAAGTTTGCCTTCTTGATCAACTTCATCTATTAAATGTGTTGCCCAAAGTACAGCTATTTTTTTTTCAGCACACAAATTTTTAACATGTTTTACAATAAGTTTTCTACTTTCTATATCTACTCCGACAGTAGGTTCATCTAATAAAAGTAGTTTGGGGTTATGCATAAGCGCTCTGACAATTTCCACTCTTCTCTTTTGACCTCCACTTAGTTCTCTTACTTTTTTATTAAAAATATTCTGCATATTTTGTCTTTTTAATTCTGTTAAAGCATTATTTAACGCAACCTTTTTCCTCATTCCATGAAGAGATGCATGATAATGTAAGTTTTGTTCAACAGTTAAATCTAAATCAATTGTTGGTTGTTGAAAGACAACGCCTATATTTGCTAATGCTTTGCTAGGTTTTTTTTTTATATTATGAGAAAAAATTTCAATTGATCCGGTTTGATTATCATATAATCTCGTAATCAAAGAAAAAAGAGTTGTTTTACCAGCGCCATTTAATCCAAGTAATATTGAATAATCTCCTAGCTTTAATGAAAGGTTTATATTATCTAAAGCTTTCAAATCTCCGAAATTGTGGTCTAATTTTTTTATACTTAAGGCTTGAGAATTCATTTTAAAATATAACTTAAATTTTTTTTATTCTTTAATTGCTACGCCCCAGGGATATCTACCAACAGGAATTGACTTTATTACTTTTTGTTTTTCAATATCTATTACGGAAATATCGTTACTTACTCCGTTTGTTGTAAATAGTCTTGTACCATCACTATTTATCATTAAATTCCAAACTCTTTGGCCTGTTAAAATGTATTTTTCAACATCAAATGTATTCATGTTTACAATAGCAATTCTGTTTGCCGGGCCAAGAGCAATGTAGGCAAGTTTTCTTTTATTATCCAACCTAATACCAACAGGTTGTATCGACTCTTTAGAAAGTCCTGGAATATTAAATTCTATTTTTTTAATTATTTTATATTTTTCAGGATCAATTATACTAATAGTTCCGCCAATCTCAGATGAAACCCAAACAAATTTTCCATCTTTTGTATATTGAGCAACTCTTGGACGAGCATCAACTAAAACATTAGCTTTAATCTCAAGTGTTTCTGTGCTAATAAAGTGAGCCATATTTGTAGTCTCGGAAGTGTTAACTAAAATTTTACCGTCTGGGCTAAGACCCATGCCTTCTGGTTCGACACCTACTGGAATTTCTTTAACAATTTTCTTTCCTCGATAATCAACCACAGTTACCATGTTGTCATCTTCATTCGCTACATAAATAAATTTTCCTTTTTCATCCATTACCATTAATTCTGGATCTGGACCAGATGGTAAATAATATGCAACTTCTAAACTAGCAGCATCTACTACCGCAATTCTATTATCATCACTTGTACAAATTATTATTTCTTTTTTATCTTTACTTAAAATTATACCCCTGGGCCTATGACCAACTTTAACAGTTTTAATAACCTCTAGAGAACTTCCATCTATAACTGATATATTATGATCTTTCTCGTTTGATACATATATTGTTTCAGCAATAATAGATTTTTGAATTGAAATAAAAAAAATAATTAATAAAATTTTTTTTATCATTAATTTTTTCCCAATAGAATAAAATATATTTTTCATTAACTAATTAAATTTACATTTTGTATCTGATTCGTCAATTCCAAGAGTATCTAATTCCGTTTTTGGATGTACAAAACCAATTTGTGGTGAAACAGAAACTAAAGCCCTTGGAGTTACTAGTAAAACAGGTTGACGTAATTGACCATTCCACTTTCTGAAACTAACGGGCTTACCTTTGTATGCTGCAACTTTAAATTTTTCATCCATGATTTGGGTTAGAATTTCTTGAGAATCTAGCGATTTACTTCTAGTAATAGCCTCCCCAAAAATTCTAACTCCTACCCAGGAATTATAATCTATGTTAGTCATAAGTCTTTTAGAATTTTTTAAAAATCTGCTTTGCATTTGATTTCCACCCCATTGTTCGTGAGCAAAATGCCAAGATGTAGGTTTCAAAACTTCCCCTCCAACTACAATTGTTGGTTTCCATGTTCTATAGGGTATATAATCACCAAAACTATTACCTGAGTCACCAAAAGTATTTCCTTCATCTGCTAAAATTAAAACTTCGTATTTTTCTCCTTGAGTAAATTTAACAATTTCAAGATCCGCTGTTCTTCTAAAATCATGACTAAAATCCCATATTTTTTCATTAATTATTTTTAAACCAAATTTTTTTGCTGAAATTTTAATAGAACTTGCAAATTGTTTGTCTCTTTCATTTGTTCCTGATATTAAAAGTAGCTTGGTCCAATTTTTTTTTTTTAAATATTGTGTAAGCGCATCAGTAACCATCATATAGCTAGGAGCTGTGTGTAGAACTTGTTTATTACATTTTTCATTTCTTAAATCATTATCTTTTAGCGATACATTAATTAAAAGTGATTCACTTATCAAATCTGAAGAAAGTATTTTGTTAAAATCATCTTTAGAAATATTTAAAATAAAAAATTTATAGTTATTTTTTCTAAATTCTTCAAAAATTTCTTTTGCTGATTCGTGGGGCATTATATTTTTTTCTATCAGTTCGAATTTTTGATTAGTAAATTTTCCAGTAGTATTATTATCTTTAATTCCCATTCTGCTACCTAAAGTACCGTTATTTTTTATTTCAGGATTAATTGAATAAATTGTTGGTGCTCTTTCAATAATTCTATTCATATGAACTATTTTAATTTGTTGTACATTGTCAGATTTAACTGGGAATATTAAATTACAAAATAAAAAAAATAATAAGAAAAATTTTTTCATATTTTAAAAGTTAGTTAATTAGGAAATAATAAGTAATTTATTTTTTGTATAAGGAGTTATTAATTATATGAATATTTAAAAAATTATTCATATATTGAATAAATTAAAAAAAAAATTATTATTCTTTATAGATTTATGAAACCTTTATTAAGATGGTGGTTATTTATTAGTCTTACACTTGTTCTAACTTTCACCTTTTATTACTTTGGACTTTTTACAGAAGTGTGGGATAAAGACAGAACAAAACTATCCTTTTTAATAATGATTCTATTTTTCTTTACTTCTATTCATTGTGGCAAAGAAACAATTAAAGTATCTAAAGCTTTGGAAGGTAATACTACAGAAACTGAAATTAAAAAAACAGACTGGAGAGGTAATCAGGAAGTTGGATGGTTTATATCTGATTTTGTTTTAACAATTGGAATGATCGGAACAGTATCAGGGTTCTTACTCATGTTAACAGGTGCTTTCGCAGGAGTAGATCTTACTGACGAAGTTGCAATGAAAAATGTTTTAGAAAAAATGTCAAAAGGAATGTCGACCGCTCTTTACACAACTTTATTTGGTCTTATTTGCGGTAGTTTATTGAAAATACAATATTTTAGTCTCGGAAGAGCTACAGATCTTTTAATTGGCCCAATTGATAGGAAATCTTAGAGATAATAATGCAACGTAGATATCATACAAATCTTCCTTTTCTTGACTTATTATTTAATGTTTTAATTGGTTTTGTTTTTTTATTCATTGTTTCTTTCTTATTAATTAATCCAATTGCTAAAAGAGCAGATATAGAAGTTAAAGCAGAATTTTTAATTACTGTATTTTGGCCTGATAATTTAGAAGATGATGTGGATATCTACGTAGAGGATCCTGCTGGAAATTTAGTTTGGTTTAAGTCTCGTGAGCCCGGGTTAATGCACTTAGATAGAGATGATTTAGGAAAAAGAAATGATGAAGTTGTAACTGCAGCAGGGACAATATTATTTCCTGAAAATAGAGAAATTGTTACCTTACGAGGTATTGTGCCTGGTGAATATGTAGTTAATGTCCATTGTTACTTTAAAGTTGCTGTAGATCCAGTGCCAGTAACAGTTCAGATAGATAAAATTAACCCTTATTCTGTTGTTTTACGAGAAACAGTTGATTTAGCAAATAAAGGTGAGGAAATTACTGTAACAAGATTTAGTGTTAATTCAAAAGGCGAAGTAACAAATATAAATAAACTTCCGAAAAAATTGGTGCAAGAATGGCAGAAGGGATAATTGGTTTAGCAGCAAGTTTTCTACTTTTAGTAGCCTTAATACTTTGGTTAATTATTCTTTCCAAAGGAAAATTTTGGGTAATAAAAAGTATTGTTATAACTATTGCTACTTTATTTTCTATAGTTGTACTTCTTTCATTAAAAGATTTTATTGGTTGGCCAAGCAAATCAACATTGCCTCAAGAATTTCAATTGCACTGGGCAATAATTGATGAGCCTGACAAGATTAAAAATACTGAAGGTGCTATATATATGTGGGTTACTGAATTAGATAAAGAAAATAAAGGTTTACCAAGGGCATATAAAATTAATTATACAAGAAAAAATCACGAAGAAATTATGAAAGGATTAATTAGTTTGGGTGATGGTATTCAACAAAAAGGTGAAAAAGTAAAATCAAAGGAAAACATTGATATAGATGAAGATCTAAGTAATCTTCAAGAAATTGTGATTTACGAACTACCAAAACCTTTATTACCAGAAAAAAATACAAGAAGAGAACAAGGCGGAGGAGCAACAAGCGGTTTTAATACTCTGGAAATTGACCCCGAAACAGGAAAACCAATTCTTGAAAAAGAAGAAGAGCAATAATTCTTTTTAAAAAGCACTTAAAAAAGAACTTTTTCTTTTATTCAAACTTAAAATTACTGACATCGCGGCTAATCTCGATGTTTTAGGATTACTACTTGGATTATTTTCTAAAATAACCTTTAACTTTCCAAATCTTCCTATTGCTTCTATTTCAGCTATATTCTTTTTTACTTTTGGATCAGCTATAACAATTACTTTTGTTTTATCAAAACCTATACCACAAATCGCCAATGTAGCTGCGATATTAGAATTTTTTGGGAACTTGTGACATACTTTTCTTGCGGTTGATCTTAATAAAATTTTTTCTTTCTTTATTTTTTTTAATTTTAAAATTGACAGCAATGCTTTAGGGGGTTTTCTTTGAATAAGCGTTACATGCCTCAATTCTTTTGAGAGTGATGCTGACGCTATAGCATCTAAACCGGATATAGCCCCAGTAGGAACATAAAGTTTATTATTTATTTTTTTAGTTAAAGAAAAAATTTTTTTAAAAAAATTCTTATCTGCGAAAGAACAAACTGATAAACAAATAAAATCTATTTTGTTCCTTAAAATTTTTTCTGCATAATCCTTGCATGCTTCTATACTTGCTGCTTCTATAATTATATTTGGTTTTCTTTTTAATAACTCTTCAAATGAGGAACATTTGATTTCTTTTGCAATACTCTTAGACTCAATATCATTTGAAAAAATTCCAACAATATCGTAACCAAGTATAATTTTTTTTGAAATTTTTTTATAAACTTCTTCTCCTATTGCCCCAAAACCTATTAAACCAATTTTTTCATTTTTCATTATTTTTTCCACAAAATTCCAATTTAGAATCATTCTAAATTGGATTGACAATATTACGAACCTTTTTATATTCTATGTATAACATGTATAATATAAATTATGTCAGTAAGTGTAGAAACAAAAAAAAAAGTTAAATCTATCACCGAGAAATATAAGTATGGGTTTACAACAGATGTTGAATCCGATAAAGCACCAAAGGGCTTAAATGAAGATATAGTTAGGCTAATTTCACAAAAGAAAAAAGAACCAAAATGGCTTTTAGATTGGAGATTACGAGCATTTGAAGCTTGGACAAAGATGAAGGAACCAAATTGGAGTATGGTAAAGTTTCCTAAAATAAATTATCAAGATTCTTATTATTATTCTGCTCCAAAACCAAAAAAAAAATTAAAAAATTTAAACGAAGTTGATCCAGCAATTTTAAGTACTTATGAAAAATTAGGTATTCCGCTTGAAGAACAAAAAAGATTAGCAGGTGTTGCTGTAGATTATGTTTTTGATAGTACTTCTGTTGCAACAACTTTTAAGGATCAGCTGGCAAAATTAGGGATAATTTTTTGTTCTTTTTCAGAGGCTGTG
>Ga0208747_1000384_pt1 | contig 13427 bp, 16 predicted proteins | sample Knorr_S7_td_AAIW_FD_185597 | JGI IMG/M metagenome (GOLD analysis project Ga0208747, IMG submission 185597) | Marine microbial communities from Southern Atlantic Ocean transect - Knorr_S7_td_AAIW_ad_750m_LV_A (SPAdes) (version 2) | ecosystem: Environmental > Aquatic > Marine > Oceanic | place...
ATTCAAGGGCTAGTCCAGGAGCTTCAGCGCCTATTGGAATCCGGCCAACGGCCGGAGGCCATTGAGCGACTCAGCGGTTTGCATCTTGTGGACCAAGGCGAGGTCTTGGACGGCCTGTCCAGGTATATTCAACAGTCGCTGATCGCCGACCTGGACCACTTGGTGCTCGCCGACATGCTGGAGTATCTGGAGCCCTAGGAATCGGCCGAGTTGGTGGGCGGCCGGAAGCCCGCAGATCTGGCCCAAGTCTTGGACCTGACCGACGCCGATGTGGCCGTTGACCTGCTGCGGCATATCTCCGAGGATAAACGGCAAGAAACCCTGGAAGCGATGATTGACTCGGCCGGAGTGTCGGAACTTCTCCAGTACCAGAACGATACTGCCGGCGGCCTGATGACTCCCAATTATACCGTGGTACTCGAGACTACGACTATGCCGAGTGCCCTTGACCAACTCAGGCTGTTGGGCTCAGACGCCGAGGACATCAACTCGGTGTGGGCGGTGGACACCGAACACCGTCTGGTTGGGTCGTTGAGCGTTACCCGTTTGGCCTTTGCGCGTGTCAACATAGTGGTCTGTGACACCATGGGCCGGAAGATGAACTCGGTTGTTGCCGTGACTGACCAGGAAGAGTGCGCCGGGGTGATGCAACGTTACAACTTGAGCCTGCTGCCGGTGGTTGATTGGGAAGGCCGATTGGCTGGGGTAGTCCTCGCCGAAGACCTGATGGACGTCGTGGCTGAAGAGGCCACCGAGGATATGTTCCGGATCGCCAGCGTAGGCGGCGAAAGGATCGCCGGACCCCTGACCAACTCCCTGCGCAGAAGGCTGCCTTGGCTTTACATCAATCTGGCCACGGCTTTCTTGGCCGCCGTGATGGTCAGCCCCTTTGAGGACACGATAACGAAGGTGGTGGCCCTGGAGGTCTTTCTGCCGGTGGTCGCCAGCCAAGGCGGGATCGGCGGCACCCAGGCGGTGACTTTGGTGGTCCGCAGCATGGCCTTGGGCGAGGTTCCCCGCCGGTTGGGGCTTCGGCTTTTGGCCCGCGAGCTGGCCCTAGGGCTGATCCATGGGGTGGCCTTGGGGATCGTGGTCGGGTTTGTGGCGTACCTTTGGAAGGGAAATTTCACGCTTGGACTGGTGTTAGGATTTGCGATGTTGGGGAATATGCTGGTGGCCGGTATGTTTGGGGCAGGGGTGCCGCTCTTGCCGCGCCACCTCAAGATGGACCCGGCGGTATCATCGGCGGTCTTCGTTACCACCTTCACCGACGTTATCGGCTTTGTGTTGTTCCTTGGCCTAGCGGCGGCCTTTATTGACCACCTGGTCTAGACCAGCCCGTAGAGTATTGATTAGAAAATTCGATTGATGGGGGAGATATGCCCGGACAGATAGCTTTGGTCGGCGGCGATGAATTCAGGCCCGGTTGTGAAGGTATGGACCGAGAGATCATGCAGGCTTCGGGCCACGATCCGGCCAAAGTCGTGGTTATTCCTACCGCCGCAGTCACCGGGCCGGGAAAGGCTGCCAATGACGGCGCAACTCATTTTAGCGCCCTAGGTGGCGATTCCAGTCAACTGATGCTTCTGGAGCGGAGCCATGCCGAAGACCCTGATTTCTTCGCGCCGGCCACTTTGGCTGATGTGATCTACTTCACCGGCGGCAGTCCCGAACACCTGCTGGAAACTGTCAATGGTTCCCCGTTTCTGAAGGCTATTTTGGCCTCTCAGGAAAACGGGGCGATTCTCGCCGGATCCAGCGCAGGGGCGATGGTCATGGGGTCTATGATGCGCCGTCCAAGGGCCGGCGGATGGGTCGAAGCGCTGGGCGTGGTCCCCGGCGTTGCAGTCTTGCCTCACCATGAGCGGCGAGACCAAGCTGAAACCTCCAAAGAGATTCAAGACTCGGCGCCCAGCGGTCTGACATTTCTGGGAATCGACGCCCGCACCGGCTGCCTGGGAGTGCCTGGAGACTGGCGGGTTGTTGGATTCGGCCGGGTAACTGTGTACGAGGGCACGGAATGGCAGATCTTCAACGCCGGAGATAAGCTGCCTGCGGGGTTCTAGCCCAACCATACCTTTATCCCTGGCTTCATCATCCTCGTTTTTTGTAAGAACCGTATAGTCGTGTTTTTGGCATAAAAAACATGACACTGATGCGCAAACCGGCCACCATAATCGGAGCCGGAGGCCGGGCCGGGACCGCCCGCGCCCAGATGCAGTTACACGAGACTCTGGGCGAGACCGGGGCTTTAGTCATCGTGAAGACGGGTTTGCAGGTTACGGCGTTTGCGGACCAACAATTTGATTCAGATGTCAATCTGATCGGCGAGAATACCAGGGAATTACTGGGCAGCCATCTGGACGCGCTGGTCAAATGGACCTTGCAGATCGCCAGGCCCCATGAATTAATCAGCTACGCTTGCGAGATGGACACGGCAACCGCCGCGGTTTAGTCGGCAAGTTACTTCCGCCGCTCTCTCAGCTTCTCGTAGACGGCTTCAGGTTGGACGCTGGTGGCGGCCAGTAGCACGAGGGTGTGGTAGAGCAGGTCGGCAACCTCTCCGGGCAGGCTCTCGGCGTCGTTGATGGCCGCGGCGATGGCGGTTTCTCCGGCCTCTTCAACGACTTTCTGGGCGATGCGAGCCACACCCTCCTTAAACAATGAGGTGGTGTAGCTGCCCTCGGGCATCTCCTGCTGGCGGTCTTTGATCAAGGCGAACAACTCGCCCAATACGCTGGGGCCAGACTCGGTCATCTCGTATTCTTCGGGCAGACCCTCTAGCTGGTTGAAGAAGCAAGAGACTTGGCCTGTGTGGCACGCCGGGCCATCTGGATCGACCTTCAACAGGATCGTGTCGGCGTCGCAGTCTAGGTAAGCCTCCTTGAGGTTTAGGTAATTACCGGACATCTCGCCTTTGTGCCACAGGTCTTCCCGGCTTCGGCTGTAGAACCAGACTTGGACGCCTTCCACCGTGCGTTTCAATGAACCCGGGTTCATGTAGCCCATCATCAAGACTTCGCCGGTGTTGGCATCTTGGGCAATGGCGGGCAGCAGGCCCTGTTCGTTGAGTTTAATTTTCATGATCGGCCTTTCTATCGATTGGGCGTTGATCGGGTGGATTGGTCTCGTTGGGCTATGAGCTCAAGCCGTTGTCCAAAAGTTTGGGCAATTCAAATAGGCTTGATATCTGATCGGGCGGCGTCGGCAGGCCCGGGTCCAACGGCCGTTTGTTCCGGTTGATCAAGACTGGATGCATACCGGCCTCGCTCGGACCTTTTACGTCCTCCAACTGGCGGTCTCCCACATACACAGTTTCCTCGGGAGTCACGCGCAACTGCTCCAACATTAGTTGAAACAGTTCCAGTCTGGGCTTGTAAATCTGGGCTTGTTCAGAAGTGAGGATGGTATCGAACCCCACCTCCAAAAGTTCTAGGTTGGGCAGCAAGAAACCATCGTCGGCGTTGGACAAGATCGCTGTCCGCCACCGCTTCTGGACCTCGGCCACCGCGTCGTTGGTTTCGGGATAAGGCTCCCGCTGGGACACGTCTCGGAAGAATTGCTCGGTTGCGGCTTGGGCGTCGCCGTCCAATTTAAGGGTCGAAAAAGATAGTTCGAAACCGCCCTTCCAGGCGTTGAAATAGCTTTGAAATGGCAACGCTGGGTCCACCCTCGTCCTATTGAACTCTTTCTCGGCAGGCAGCCAGTTGTCCCACAACTCATCAACGGTGGTATCGAGACCCTGTAACTCGATGGTCTTGGCAAAGCTGGACTTGCCGGTCCCATATGGGTTCTGGACTAGCGTTTCATACATGTCGAAGATTACGGTGGTGATGCGCGGCATGATTATTCGTTACCTAGATTTTTGTTAGACTGGCGCCTGATATTTAGGGCGGACTGGGATACCTTTACTATGCAGGTATTCCTTGGCCTGGTCGATGGTGAATGTGCCGAAGTGGAAGATGCTGGCGGCCAGGACTGCATCGGCCTTACCCTGGTCCAGGGCTTGGTAGAGATGGTCCAACTCCCCAGCCCCGCCGCTGGCAATGACCGGCACGGGCACCTCATCGGAAATGGCGCGGGTCAGGACCAGATCGTACCCCGACAATTGGCCGTCTTCATCCATGCTAGTGAGCAGTATCTCCCCAGCACCCAGTTCGACCACCCTGGCAGCCCATTTTACCGCGTCCAATCCTGTGGGAGTGCGGCCGCCGCGGGTGTAGACCTGCCACTTCGATTCATCGTCGAGGGCTAGATCGGCCGCATCCGGAGTTGGTTCTCCCTTGGTTGAAGAGACTCGTTTGGCGTCGATGGCCACCACGATGCACTGATTGCCGAAAGCGGCCGCGCCCTCTTTGACCAGCTTGGGATTGTTGACCGCGGCGGTGTTCATGCCGACCTTGTCCGCGCCGGCTTTCAGCATCCGCCGCACGTCTTCGACGGAGCGTATCCCGCCGCCAACCGTGAGGGGTATGAACACCTGTTCCGAGACCTTCTGCACCACATCCACCATTGTGTCCCTGGAATCGGAACTAGCGGTGATGTCCAAGAAGACCAATTCGTCGCCGCCTTCCTGGTCGTAAAAGGCGGCCAACTCCGCCGGGTCTCCGGCATCGCGGAGTTCAACGAAACTAACACCCTTCACCACCCGTCCGGCGTCCACGTCGAGGCACGGGATTATTCGTTTGGTCAGCACAATGGTATCGGTTCTCCAATGGCTCTAAGGTCGTTCTAGCAGTATAACACCGTGCCTGGACGGGCCAGGTCCTCCTACCCATTGGCGTGGCTGTCCGCCTGCGCTAGAATGTGCCTACTCTTTTCGCGGAGGGAATCATGACCATAACACTGGACGAAGCAAACACTATGGTGGCAGGCGCCATCGCCAAAGCCAAGGAACTGAACATCAGGATCAATGTCGCAGTGTGCGATGCCGGCGGCCGGCTGTTGGCCTTTAACCGCATGGACGGCGCGATCTGGGGCGGGGCTTACGGCTCTCAGGGCAAGGCCATCGCATCGGCGGCCTTTGGCCGCTCCAGCGGCGAGCTCCAAGAGCGGGCCGAATCACCGATAATCAAGGGAATCCTCGGCGCAGAGGGCGGCCATGGCATCCCCAGCCAGGGTGGAATGCCGGTGATCCGCAACGGAGCGGTTGACGGAGCGGTCGGCGTGGGCGGCGGCACCAGCCAGGAAGACGAGGACTGTGCCAAAGCTGGAATTGCCACGCTTTAGCCGTTACTAGGGAACGAGGGCGGTCACCGATGCCGGTCCGCCGCTGCTGCCTTCCAGCCGAAGCAGACCGATAATCAGCAGGGCTCCGGTTGGGGGTAGCAGGTCAAGATTGGTCAGGTTCTCCAACACGATTAGGCGCTTTTCCAAGGCCATCCGGCTAACGGAAAACCCCGTATCGTTCCCTGGCTCGGCCCCGGCAGTGTCGGTGCCCAGCCCGCCGGTATTCCGGCCTTCGAACAAAACTTTGGCCGCGTCCAACCCGAAGCCGGGAAAGTGAAGCTGGTCTCCGCTGGCGCCGCCCAGGTACTCCAACGGGTTGCTCCACCTATCCTGCCATCCGGTGCGGAGCAACGCCAGGCAACCATGGGGGACCGGGCCGTGGTCCGATTCCCAATCCAAGACGTCATTCATCGTCAGGGCGTAATCCGGATTGCTTTCGGCCTGTGCCGAGATGTCGATCACGATCGCCGGTCTGACTAGGTCATTGGGGGAGAAGGCTTCGTGCCCCGGTGCGCCGTCTCGGAACCCGGACGGGGCGCTGAGATGGGTGCCAGAGTGCTCGCTCATGGCGAAGCGCCGCAGGAAGTAGTCGTCTCGCTCGATCTCGGCTACGGTCTTGAACTCTATGCCAGGGTCCCCAGGCCACTGGGGAATGCCGGGATGGATCGGCCAACTAAGGTCAACGACTCTGGAGAATGAGATGGACCCGCCATTGGCGGGTCCATCATCGTGTTGCTGGGTCGCCATCAAACAAGCTCTCTCGGATTATCCGCATCTGCACATTCTCCCGCCAAAGAGGCCTCTAGGCAACCCGGTAGTCTTTCAAGTGGATTTTTAAGTAGATTTGTGACTGGATAGCCGTTTCAGTGTGTGGCGGTTTGGAGTGTCCTGGTCGCTCCTAGGATCGCCTCCCTATTCACATTGACGTCGATCCACTCCATGGCTTCGCGGGACGTGCTTCTGGCGGTCAATTCATGCCGCTCTGGGCGCCGGCCGTACACCGAATAACTGATGGAACGAATCTCTTCATCTATGAGGTATCCCCGGTAAAAGATTTTCATGGTATACGCCCTCCTCCGGCTGCCAACGGTCGTCCAGCCCAAAATAAAGCTGCTGCGAGACGCCGCTGGGAATGAATTGCGGACGTATGTTCTAATTTTTCATCGAAAGGGTCAATGGCGAAATGTCATCCCGGAGAAACTCATCAGCGACGGGCTGGAGAGGGGGTATTAGCAGTTGCCGATGAAAACGCTGCCTTGAATGGCATGTGGCGGCAGCGGTTGGGCGAGCAGTCCGCCTTTCGAGGACACCAAGTCAAAACCGGTGGGAACCAGCCGACTCTGCCCGCTGCCTTGCGCTGTAAGGTCCAACATCTCAGTGCCTCCCCACTTCCAGGTTGCCACCTGCTCGGCGGTGGAATTCCCCACTGTGAATGTGATGGTCTGGCCGTCGAATGAATCCCCCGTAGATTGCTCGACCAATAGCAGATAGCGGCCCGACTTCACCAGGGTCGATGCTACCAGCGTGCCGTTAATCCAAGCGGATATTTTTAGTCCCTCTCCGGCAATGCTACAACCGACGGTCTGGCCTGAGGATTCGGTCGGACCGGGTGTGGCGGTGGGCGGCGTCTGCGGTTTTGGGGTGACGGTGGGCGGTTGGGCCGTGTTGAACGAGCCGCCAGTCTGGGTTGTGAAGCTGGTTGGATTCGGAGTCGGCGTGGGGGCAGCTTGGGTAGGCGTCGGCGAGGGTATGGGCGTGGCGTTGAGCAACGCCCGTACGGTGGCCTGAACGCGCGCTACGATCGTGGCTTCGATATCCGGACCGCCGGTGTATGTCGGGCTGGCGGTCTGCTGGGTTTCAGCGGCAATGGCTTGGACAGTGGCTGCCACTTTTTGGGGCAACGGCGTTTGAGTTGAAGCCGCATCGCCGCAGGCCAAAGCGAACAGCATCAGGGGAACTATAACCACGGCCAGCCGTTTCATACCAGTCATCCCAACATCCGCACCTGATTAATCTGATTGGTCCAAGCCTGTCGACCTGACATAAGGCCACTAGATCGTTTTGCCCTAGGCGCCGTTACCGTGTGACTTGGTCAATTCTTCGATAAACTCGGCCAGCGGCCTGCTTTCCTGCTCCGACGATTCCATGTTTCTGACGACAACTTCGCCCTTTTCGATCTCATCGTCGCCTAAGATCAGTGTAAAGGGAATTTTTAAGGCGTTGGCCTGGCGCATCTGGCCTCTAAGCCCCCGGGAACCGCTGCTTAGGATCGCGCCAACTCCGGCGCGATGTAGGCGCACCGACAGGTCTAGGGCCGCGATGCGGGCGTCATCGCCCACGTTTGCCACCAGGTAACGCGGCGAAGGTTCATCTGGGACTGGAACCTCGCTGCGTTTCAGGTTCAGGGTCAACCGTTCCATGCCAGTGGCGAACCCGATGCCCGGAGTTTCACGGCCGCCAAGTTCAGTGATCAGTCCGTCGTACCGCCCTCCGCCGCAGATAGTCGACTGTCCGCCGCCGTCAACCGGCTGCACTTCAAACACCGTGCGGGTGTAGTAGTCCAGACCCCGCACCAGTCGGTGATCGACCCGGTAGGGCAACTGCATGCTGTCCAGGTAGCTCAGTAGCTTCTTCCAGTGGGCCCTGCAGTCGTCGCAAAGGCTCTCGGCCGACTGGGGCGCGTCGTTGCCCAGGGCGTGGCAGGTCTCCACCTTGCAGTCCAGCAGGCGAAGCGGGTTCCGCTCCAAGCGTTCCTTGCAGTCTGGGCACAGCTTTTCATAGTGACCGGAATAGTATTCCTTCAATTTGGCAACGTACGCCGGACGGCATTCGGGGTCGCCGACACTGTTGATTAACAGGTCGATCTCGTTGAGGCCCAAGCTGGTCATCAGGTCCCAGGCAACTTCAATCACCTCGGCATCCACCGACGGGTCTGCATCGCCCAGCACCTCAACGCCGAACTGGTGGTGCTGGCGGAAGCGGCCGGCCTGGGGGCGTTCGTAGCGGAAAACCGGGCAGAAGTAGTACATCCTCACCGGTTGGGGTAGGTTGTGCATCCCGTGTTCCAGGTAGGCCCGGCACACCGGCGCAGTCCCCTCGGGCCGCAACGTGATGCTGTCACCGCCGCGGTCGTCGAAGGTATACATCTCCTTCTCGACAATGTCGGTGCCTTCTCCAACCGAACGTATGAATAGGTTGGAATCCTCAAACGCGGGCGTGTCGATTCGGCCATAGCCGAACCGGGCGACAACCTCCATGGCCGTGGACTCGATATACCGCCAGTATTTCTGTTCTTCGGGGAGGTGGTCCGCCGTGCCCCTAGGCGCTTGAAACAAAGTTAAAGATCACTCCGAAATCGATTGTACTGGGCACCAGTATAGGCTGATATCGTCCTGTATGGAATTAGTCAGCCCTCTCGGCCAAGGGATTTAGAGAATATCTTGCCGGGGTTTGCTGTCTTTATTGGGTGGCGCTTAGAGAGCAGCGCCCGACACGGCTATGCGCATGGCCCGGTTAGTCTGCTGTGGGGAAACCGTCTTTATGGGGCAGCAGCACCGAGTATAGGAATTCGTGGACTGGAGTTTTTACTCCAATCTGCTTGCCCAGCCTGATCACCGCGCCGGACAAGGCTTCCAGCTCGGTGGGCCTCCCAGCCTCGTAGTCGCCGTGCATGGAATTCTGGAAATCGGGCAGGCTTTCAATGTACTTCAAGGAGTCTTGAACCAGGTTGTCGGGTAGATTTATACCCTTGGCGAGACCCACTGCCAGCGATTCTTCCATGGCGTTGCAGAACATTGTGCGCGCATCAGGGTATTTGAGGAGTTCTTTGGGCCTGGTCTGAGCGGCGCTGGTGATTCCCGCCAATGCGCTGAGGATGATGAATTTCTCCCAGAGCACCTGCAAAGGATCGAGGGAGATCTCAGTTTCGATTCCCGCATCCCGGAATACCTTCCGAATATCCGGAGAGCGAAGACTGTCGGTGTCGTCAATCTCCCCGAAGGAGATCTGGGCTGGCACATCCTCGCCGATCACCCCCGGTGAAAGGATATGTGAAGACGCCCAGTAAGCTCCCGGAAGGATATTACTGGGGCCGAGGACCGCGCCCAGTTGCTCGTGGCTTTCCACCCCGTTCTGCAGTGTGATGACCGAGGTCTCATGGCCCATCAAGGGCTTGAGAGTTGTGATCACATGCCGGTTTTGATAGGTTTTAACGGTGAACAGGACGAGGTCAACCGGTCCCACCTCTGCGGGGTTGTCGGTCGCGTTCACCTGGACCACAAATTCAGTGTCGGGCCGGATCAGTTTGAGTCCATTGGCGCGGATGGCTTCCAGGTGCTCGCCACGGACAATGAGCCAAACGTCGTTACCTGCTTTGCCCAGTAGTCCGCCAAGGCATCCCCCAACGCCGCCGGCGCCCATGATTGCTATTCGCATTGGCCCCCTAAGCCGCCTTTCTTGTTTCGCTCACCCACTGGCACATGTCCAGCGGCTCTCTGGCGAACCGTCAATGTGCGGTAGCAAAAGGGTGTAAAGCATGTCGAAGACCGGGGTCGGCACATTCACTTTGCGGCCGATCCGGCGCACCGAACCCACGATTGCTTCCAGTTCCAGAGGCCGCCCGGCCTCCAAGTCGGCCTGCATCGAACCGCGCGCTCCCATCGGTCGTGCGGTTATCAAGTCCATTGCTCGCTGGATATCGTCTTGCCCGAAAGGAATCCCGTAGGCCGTTCCAACGTTGGCCACTTCCTGGATGGCCGACCTAAACATCGCGGCACCATGAGGATACTCTATAAGGTCCCTAGGGCTTAGCCGGGCCGCGCTGGCCATTCCGTTTGCCGGTGAGTTGTACAGCAGCTTTGACCAGAGGGCCTTGGAGATGTCGTCCGAAAGTTCAGCCTCGATGTTTGCCTCGCAGAAGCTATCTCGGATTGCGACGGCCCGTTGACTCCGGTCACCGTTCGACTCTCCGAATGCGACTCGTGGTACTAGGGATAGTTGTTTAATCACGCCGGGTGAAGTGATATTGCTTAACAGATAAGCAGATCCGGGCAGCACCCGCTCGGCGCCGTAATCTTGCCCTAGCTCATCGGCGCTCTCCACACCGTTCTGTATCGTGAGTATCGTGGTGTCTTCCCCGATCAGCGGCTCGATGAGCGGGATTGCTATAGAATTTTGGTGGGCTTTCACGGAAAAGATGACCAGCTCCACAGGGCCAACTTGAGAAGGGTCGTCGGTGGCGGCAACCGCCACAGTGAAGTCACCTTCCGGCTGAATCAATTGGAGCCCTTTTTCTTTTATCGCCGCTAAGTGAGCGCCCCTAGCAATCAGGGTGACGTCATTTCTGGCCTTGGCCAACAGCCCGCCGTAACACCCTCCGATGCCGCCAGCGCCCATCACCGCAATTTTCAAAAGCCCCCCAAGCCAGTCACGTCAAATAACACCGTCTGACTGCATCAAATCAAGCTCTTCCCGGCTGACGCCGCCGATCGAACAGAGTATCTCTTCGTTGTTGGCGCCCAGGAGAGGCGGCGCTATGTTGGGCGTTTCCGCCCCATCCGCAAACTTTATGGGCGTGTTGACCGTCCGGAAAATGCCACCCAGGTTATCGCCGCCGTTGACGAACATGCCTCGGGCTTCCAGGTGGGTGCATTTGTCCAAGTCGGCCGTGTCCTGCACGATACCCATGGAATAGCCTATGTCGATCAATTGGCTTGTTACCTCGGCCTTGGTGCGCTGCATCGTCCAGCCTTCTAGGGCCGGGACGAAGCTGTTCAAATAGAAATCGCCGCTGACACCCACGCCTAGGTACCGCTCGTCACCGATCAGGTCTTCCCGGTCCATGAGCCGCCAGAGGTCCTTCCATTTCTCCGGCCCGCCGGCGCCGGCGAGAACCACCCAGCCGTCTTTGGCCCTCAAGGCCAGTTGGGCGCTCAGCATGTTGCCCCGCTCCCGGCCTGCTGGAGTTCCGGTGGCCTGGTAAAAGGGCATGGTGCTGGTGGTGTGGGCCGCCATGCAGTCGTACATGGACATATCGACGAACGCGCCCTCTCCGGTGCGGTGGCGTTTTTCCAAGGCCATCATTATGCCCAGAGCGGTCCAAACTCCCGGGACCGAGTCCCCGATGTTGTCGCCGACCATCTGCGGCCCGCCGCCTGGTTCTCCGGTAACGGCCATCCAGCCTCCCATCCCCTGGACGCACGGGTTGTTGGCCGGCCAATTGGAGTAAGGACCCGGCGCCGGTCCCTCTGGGTCTCCGTAGCCGGTGAGACTGGTGTAGATCAAGGCAGGGTTGAGTTGTTTCAATACGTCGTAGCTAAGGCCAAGACGCCGAAGGGCGCCCGGGCCCCAATTGTCCAATAGGATGTCGGACTCTTTGACCATCCGCTCGAAAGCCGCTTTGCAGCGGGGGTCGCGGAGATCTAGGGCCACGCTTTTCTTGTTGCGATTCAGGCCAAGGTAGCGGGCGCTGATACTTTCGCCTGCGTCGTTATGGATGAAGGGGCCGTTGCCACGGCCTCGCTCACCGACTCCAGGGCGCTCGATCTTTATGACTTCGGCACCCATGTCCGCCAGGATCATCGAGCAGAAAGGTCCGGCCACGATGTGCGTGACATCCATGACCCTGATGCCCTCTAGGGGTAGAGAAGCCACCTTCGGTTCGGTAATCATGCCCTAGCTTCCCGACTCGAATTCTTTGAAATCTAAGCCGAGGCCCTGTTCATTGAAGCGTTTGCCGTTCTTAATGTACCGGGCAGTGGGGTCTTTCAATCGCTCGGCCTGTTTCTCGGAGAGGGGCCGTATCTGGCCGGGGACGCCGATGACTAAAGAGTTGTCGGGAACTTTACCCCGAACGATGGCGCCGGCGCCGATGAATACGTTGTCGCCGACATCGGTGTCTTCCAGGAGGACGGCGTTAACGCCGATCAGGACGTTGCTGCCAACCTTGCCGCCGTGGACCACCGCTCCGTGGGTCATCAGTACGTTGTTGCCCAGTTCCAAGTGGTCGTCGGTGTGCAGAACCGCATTGTCCTGGATGGAGCAGTTCTTGCCTATGATGATATCGCCGTAGTCGGCACGAATAACTGCTCCGGGCCAGATACTGGTGCCTTCACCGATTACCACGTCGCCAACGATATAGGCTGCTTCGCTGACGAAAGCGGACGGGTGAATGCGGGGACTTTTTCCATCTAATGGGCGAATCAAGATGTTCCTCCAATAATCAAAGACCGCTGAAGACAGGTCGTGTTGACGGAGTTCCCGACGGGTGGAGGAATCAAGTGGATTCTTCCGGAAGACGAACTGGCAGGGACTGCAGAACGAGGCGGGAGCCGAGGTTAGAATACACTCCTATGCCGATTCTCGCCACGTTTCGTGCCTAAAACCACCTTTTTCGTGAATGCCGACTAGACCCCAAATATACCAGTCAGCCAATCTGTCCCCGCCTGGCAAGCGTAGGCGAAGACTAGGAATTTAAAGAGCTTTCCAACCCACACAACGGCCAGGAACCCCCAGACTGGGTAGCGCAGGGCCCCGGCTGCGATGCCGACCACATCGAAGATTGGGTTGGGTACCAGGGACACCAAGAAAAGCAGCAACCAGCCCCGGCGGCGCATCCAGTGCTCCAACCGTTGGTAGACTCGGTTTCGGGCCAGCACGTCGCGGCCGGTGTAACCCAGGTAGTAACCGCTCAGTTCTCCGGCCGATTCGGCAGTCCCGGCGATGATGCCCACCCAAAAAGGGTCAAGAAAGATGGCGGTGGCGCAAGCGGTCGCCAGGGCCGGTACCGGGATAACCAGTCCGGCGCTGGCAACCAGGGCGCTAAGAGCTACGGCGCCGTAGCCAACCTCGCTTGCGCCAAAATTGTTGCGGAGCAGCAGCGCGGCCACGATCGCGGATATGACGACGATGAGGATGCCCAGCCGAACCAAGGTCTCCGGTTTTCTCCAGTCGACTTGGCGGATGTAGCGCATCAGGATATCTTTGGTTCGTTACTTAGCTTGCAGATGTCACTACTACCGGCGTCTCGCTCTCAGTGGCTTCCGCCTTGGGAGCAGCCACCTTGGTCAACGTCAGCCCCTCAACCGCCGCATCCACCAGGACATGGTCGCCCGAGAGGAATTCCCCGGACAAGATTCCCTTGGACATTGGGTTCTCTAGGAAACGGGTCACCGCCCTGCGCAGTGGGCGCGCTCCGTAGA
>Ga0208747_1000386_pt1 | contig 13341 bp, 13 predicted proteins | sample Knorr_S7_td_AAIW_FD_185597 | JGI IMG/M metagenome (GOLD analysis project Ga0208747, IMG submission 185597) | Marine microbial communities from Southern Atlantic Ocean transect - Knorr_S7_td_AAIW_ad_750m_LV_A (SPAdes) (version 2) | ecosystem: Environmental > Aquatic > Marine > Oceanic | place...
CATCTTCATGTGAAATTATTGTTCTGCATGCTTCATAAATTTCTTTTTTAAGATTGTCCGTCCAAACACTGGGATTCTCATCAATAAAAGTTCTAAATAATTTAATCATTGAATTACAATGCAATGTTTCATCTCTTACAGACCAGGTAACAATTTGGCCCATGCCTTTCATTTTGTTCTGTCGAGGAAAATTTAGCAAAATTGCAAAACTTGCGAACAGTTGTAATCCTTCGGTAAATGCACTAAAAACTGCAATGGTTTTTGCAATATCGTGATTTGATTTTACATTGAAACCTTGCATATAATCATACTTATCTTTCATTGCTTTATACTTTAAGAATGCCGAATATTCAGACTCAGGCATTCCAATAGTATCTAATAAATGAGAATAAGCAGCTATGTGAACAGTTTCCATGGAAGCAAAGGAAGACATCATCATAAGAACTTCAGTGGGTTTAAATACATTCATATAATGTCTGATATAACAATTGCTAACTTCCACATCTGCTTGAGTAAAAAATCTAAAGATCTGAGTTAACAAATTTTTCTCAGGTTGGTTTAGATTTTTTTGCCAATCTCTTACGTCATCTCCCAATGGCACTTCTTCCGGAAGCCAATGAATTCGTTGCTGGGTTAACCACGCATCATAACACCAAGGATACCTAAAAGGTTTATAAACAGGATTTCCAATTAATAAGCCTGAAATTTTTTTAGAATTTTCTTTTTTTTCTAATTTTGTTACTGGCATGCTAAACATTCATCATTATCTTGATCTTGATTTTGCGATGATATACTTTCTATCTTATTTATTGATAATCCATTATTAACATTTTCAGCTCTCTGTATTGATTTGGACCTACAATAATACAAGCTTTTTAGTCCTTTTTTCCAAGCTTGAAAATGTATTTGATGTAATTTTTTTTTATGAACATCCGCTGGTAGAAAAATATTAATTGATTGCGCTTGAGATATATAAGGTGTTCTTTCTGCACCTAGTTCTATTATCCACTCTTGATTTAGTTCAAAAGCTGTCTTGAAGACATCTTTCTCATGATCACTTAAAAAATCTAAATGCATCACGGAACCTTGATTTGTTGTTATGCTCGACCAAGTTTTATCATCATTTTTTTTATGTTCTTCTAAAATTTTTTGTAAATATTTATTCCTTACATTGTAAGAGCCTGATAACGTTTTATGAGTATAACTGTTGGCTGCTATGGGTTCAACACCAGGAGAAGCGCCTCCGCAAATTATAGAAATTGAAGCTGTTGGAGCAATAGCAGTTTTGTTAGAAAATCTTTCTTTAAAACCATATTCTTCAGCATCTGGACACGATCCTCTTTCTTCAGCTAATTGTTTTGATGCTTGATCAACTTCAGTTTGAATATGTTTAAAAATTTTATTATTCCAAACTTTGCTCATTACTGATTCTAGTGGAATTGAATTTTTTTGTAAAAATGAGTGAAAACCCATTACTCCCAATCCAATACTTCTTTCTCTTGTTGCAGAATATTTTGCATCTTTAAATGAATCCGGTGCACGATTAATAAAATCAGTTAAAACATTATCCAAGAATTTCGTTACATCCAAAATAAATTCGGGTTGATCTTTCCATTCATTATAGGTTTCTAAATTTAGTGATGATAAACAACAGACCGCAGTTCTATCGCAACCATCTTTATCTAATCCTGTTGGTAAAGTTATTTCACTACAAAGATTAGATGTCTTAACGTTAAGACCTGCTAGCTTATGATGCTGAGGTATAAGTCTATTAACAGTATCTATAAAAATAATATAAGGCTCCCCTGTTTCTACTCTTGCGGTTAATAATCTTATCCATAAATTTCTTGCGGATACTGTTGATTGTATTATTCCATCCTTTGGGCTTTTTAATGCCCATTGAGAATTAGTTTCTACAGCTCTCATAAAAGCATCACTAACAAGTACACCATGATGTAGGTTTAAAGCCTTTCTATTTGGATCTCCACCAGTAGGCCTTCTCATCTCAATAAATTCTTCTATTTCTGGATGATCTATGGGAAGGTAACAAGCTGCAGAACCTCTTCGTAAAGAACCTTGGCTAATAGCCATAGTTAAAGAATCCATTACTTTAATGAAAGGAATAATTCCAGATGTTTTGCCAACTCTTCCTATCTTTTCTCCTATTGATCTAAGATTGCCCCAGTAACTACCAATTCCTCCCCCTTTTGCAGCTAACCAAACATTTTCGCTCCATAAGTTTAAAATACCATCCAAACTATCTCCAGCCTCATTCAAAAAACAAGAGATTGGTAAACCCCTCTCTGTACCACCATTGGATAAAATTGGAGTGGCTGGCATAAACCATAAATTACTTATATAACCATAAATTCTTTGAGCATGTAAATTATTGTCAGCATAAGTGCTTGCCACACGAGCAAACAAATCCTGAAAAGATTCATTTTCACCTAAGTATCTGTCACTTAATGTTGCTCTTCCAAAATCAGTTAATTTTGAATCTTGAGATCTATCAATTTTAATTGTTATTCCCTTATCGTCTTGAAACAGTTCAGTTTGCGATGTTAGAGAAAATAAATCAGGCTTTTTTTCTCCTAGGTCTTTTTGATCTAAAAAATTGTCTTTTGGGTTAATTTTTTCGACAGCTTGCTCTATTGCCAATGACAAGTTTTTATTCATAAAAAGCTTATTTTACTTAAGTTTTGCGCAAAAACAACTATATGTTGTGTGCACAAAGATTAAATATACTACATATTTATACAAATCAATAGAACATTATATGAACATATATATAATATCAAGAATAAAATTAAATACTGATAAAGGCCAAAAAATATTAGATAAACAGTAATGCTTAAAACTGATGATGTCCACATAGATCCATTTGGCTTTAGAGAATACGATGCCCGTTGGATATATCCAAAAAATATAAATCAAGAAGGTATAAAAGTTATTGGTCTTGGTTTGGGCGCTCAAATTATATCTAAGACAAATAAATCACCAAGAGTAATAGTTGGGCATGACTATAGATCTTATAGTGAAGAAGTTAAAAAAAAATTGATTGAAGGTTTAATTAATGCCGGATGTCAGGTTGAAGATGTAGGATTAGCTTTATCTCCGATGGTATATTTTGCTCAATTCAATCTTAACGCTGATGCAGTTGCAATGATTACCGCAAGTCATAATGAAAATGGTTGGACAGGAATAAAAATGGGAATAAAAAAAGGTTTAACGCATTCCGAAAATGAAATGAAAGAATTAAAAGATATCGTTTTTAAAAAAAAATTTATTTATGGAAATGGTTCATATAAAAAGATTAAGAACTTTAAAGATATCTACATTTCCAATTTAACAAAAAATAAAATTAAAAATAAAATTAAAGCCGTAGTAGCTTGTGGAAATGGTACAGCGGGTGTATTTGCTCCAAAGGTACTTGAAAATGTCGGTTGTAATGTTATAGAAGTTGACTGTAATCTTGATTATAATTTTCCAAAATATAACCCTAATCCAGAAGATTTAAAAATGTTACGCGCATTAGGTAATGCCGTAAAAAAAAATAAAGCAGATATAGGTTTTGCTTTTGACGGAGATGGAGATAGACTTGGCGTTGTAGATGAAAAAGGCCATGAGATATTTTCTGATAAAATTGGTCTTTTGCTAGCAAGGAATCTGTCATCTAATAATAAGAATTCAAAATTTATTGTTGATGTAAAATCAACAGGATTATTTAAGAATGATGATGTTTTAAAAAAAAATTCATGTGAGACAATCTATTGGAAAACTGGACACTCGTATATTAAAAGAAAAGTTAATAAAGAAAAAGCTTTAGCAGGATTTGAAAAAAGTGGTCACTTCTTTTTTAACAAGCCCCTGGGCTTAGGTTATGATGATGCGATAATGTCAGCTATACAAGTGTGTAAATTGCTCGATCAAAATTTACCTAAAAAAATATCTAATTTATTGAATGAATTGCCTATAACTTATCAAAGTCCTACTATGGCTCCACATTGTGACGATTCTGAAAAATACAAAGTTATAGATATTATTACAAATAAGTTTAAAGAATTATTTAAAAAAAAAATAAAAATAGCAGGAAAAGTTATAATTGAAATTTTAACAGTCAATGGTATTAGGTTTACATTGGAAGATGGTTCGTGGGGTCTTGTTAGAGCTTCATCAAATAAACCTTCTTTGGTTGTTGTAATTGAAAGTGTTGAGTCTGTAAATGATATAAAAGTTATATTTACTTTTATTAATAAATTACTTAAAGCAACTGGAAAAATTGGTCAATATGATCAAGAAATTTAGAACGAAAAATACTCATAAAAGAATCTACAGGCAACAATAAAAAGATAAATACCAAACAACTTCCCAATAAATTTTTTATCAACCTTGTGAACTGTTTCAGCGCCAATTTTTGCCATGAATGTGGTGATTGGTACATAAAGTAATAATGCTGGAATATTTACAAATCCTAAGCTTAATGGAACGTTAATATTAAGATAGCTTCCTGAAACTGCAAAACTTATAGATCCAACTAAAGCAATCAAGAATCCGATGGCAGCTGAACTGCCGATGGCAACATTTATTGGGTAACCAAACATTTTGAATATTGGAGTATTAAATACTCCTCCTCCGATTCCCATGGGAGCCGACAAAAAACCTGATAAAAAACCACAAATAACTCTATAAGTTAAATTTATTTTCATTGGCTCAGGATTAATTTTTTCTTTTTCTAGCAAAAAATAAATGGCAAAAATCATAGTCATAATTGAAAAAAACAAAATCAAATTAGAAGTTTTTAAACTAATAGCAAATATAGTTCCAAGAACAACACCAATCACAACAAAGACTCCAAAGGTTTTAACAATACTAAAATCAACAGCCTTAAATTTCATATGTGTTATTGTAGATATAATTGAATTTGGAATTATAATTGAAAAAGATGTACCTATAGCTAAATGCATAACAAATGTTTGTTCTATGCCAATGAAACTAAATACATAAAAAAGAACAGGAACCATTATCAAACCACCACCAATTCCAAATAGACCAGCCATAAAACCTACAATGACCGCAGATACAACCATGACACTTACAATAAATATTATTTGATTTTGATCTAGAATTTCTAACAACTTATCTTTCTAAAGAAGTAGTAAGATTATTTTTTTTAATATGATCCATGATATGATTAACTTTTTGCAAATCAGCTTCTCTAATACACATATTCTCACTTAGATACCTTTTCCAATAACTTGATCCTCTTTGGCCATGAAATAAACCTATTGTGTGTCTCATAATTTGATTAAGCCCAGTTCCTTTTTTTGTCTGTTCTTTAATATATGGAATCATTTGTTCCATAACTTCAACTCTAGTTGGAACATTATTATTTTTGAATATTTCTTTTTCTATATCTGCTAAAAAATAAGGTGAATGGTATGCAGCTCTACCAATCATTACACCATCAACTTTATTTAAATGCATTTTTATTTTTTCTATTGAATCAACTCCTCCATTTAAAATGACGGTGTTGTCATTAAAATCCTTTTTAATGTCATAAACAAATTTATAGTTTAAGGGAGGTATATTAAGATTCTGTTTGGGAGAAAGTTTGCTCAAAATAGCTCTTCTAGCATGGATGATAAAAGTTTTTGCACCAGCTTTGTTAATTATTGTAAAAAAATTTTTTAAATATTCGTAATTTTCAAAATTGTCAAATCCAATTCTGGTTTTTGCTGTAATGGGTAATCTGCATGCATTTTTCATTGCGCTAATACAATCACCAACTAAATTTGGTTCTTTCATTAAGCATGCTCCAAATTTGTTCTTTTGAACTTTCTTGCTAGGGCAGCCGAGATTTAAATTTATTTCATCATAACCATAATCTTCTGCAATTTTTACAGCTTCTGCCAATTCTCTTGGAGCTGAGCCTCCAATTTGTAGGGAAATTGGTTTTTCAAATAAATTAAAGCTTAGGAGCGAATTTCTGTCACCCTTAATAATTGCGTTAGCAACGATCATCTCTGTATAGAGGGTCACATTTTTACTTATTAATCTTAAAAAATAACGATCATGCTTATCAGTGCAGTCCATCATAGGAGCTACAGATACCGATTTATTCATATTTTATTTTAAAAAAAAATTATATTATTATTCAGATAGATTTTCTTTTTTTTCTGATTTGATTTCTGCTTGTTTTTCTGATTTTTCTTCATTTTCGTTTTTTTTGTTGTCATTTAAGCTTTGAGATTCGGAAAAAATTCTTTCCGGAATTCTTCTAATTCTTTTGGATGGCAATATTGCAGTGCCACTCTTTGATATTTCTCCTTTGTACATTTGGTCAAATTTATCCTCACGTTCATCCTCTAGCTCTTCCAATTCTGTACTATCTTCTTGTTGTTTTCTGAGTCTATTAATTGCAGAATCTTCTAGTGTTTTTATAGAAACTTTTCCTTCTCCAATTTCCCTTAAAGATATTACGGTATTTTTGTCATTATCTTTCTCCACTAAAGGAGGATCTCCAGCATTAAGTTGTGCTGTTCTTTCTTTTGCCAATAAAACTAAATCATATTGACTATCAATTTTTTCCAAGCAATCTTCAACGGTAATTCGAGCCATAAGATGTGCAATAATTATTAAAAAGAACGGTTAAAATCAAGTTTTATTTTCTAATAAAACTGGTTGGTAAGCTTTTTTAAAAATAATTACGATTGCTATTGATATTGCTGTATAGATTGCACACAAAAAAGCAATATTTTCTATTGAGTAACCTAAATCAATTAATGTGCCAAAAACTACAGCAGCCAATGCTGTGGAGAATACCATCATTGATCCAGTTAAGGCCTTAATAGACCCTAAATAATGCACTCCATAAATCTCAGCCCAGAATGAAGACATCAAAACATTGGTTAATCCGTTTGAAATTCCCATAAATCCCATAAAAACATAAGCTGAAATAGGATGATTAAAAAAAATTAAAATAACTAAACTTAATAATAGTGGAAAGTTGAGTAGTGGGAAAATTTTTCTGCTAGTGAATTTATCTACTAAAAATCCCGAAAGGAATAAAGTGGCCACGGTAAGTATTGAATAAATCATAAATGATTTGGCAATTGCAAATTTTTCCCAATCTTTTGACACTACAATAAATGTTTGATTAATAACTATACCTGTAATTATGAATGATGACGCAAGCATAGCAGGTAAAATTGAATAGAATTTTAAATCTTTTAATACTTCTTTTCTAGTCCAGCTTTTAATTACCTCAGCATTTTTACTAGTATTATGTCTATTACTATTTTCTCTAGAAAATATATTGATGCCCCTAATTGTAAGATAAGTAAATATTGGAAGTGTTAACAAAATTATAATACCAACTCCTTGCCATACATTTCTCCAATATATTAGTGTCAAAAAGTAAACTATTATTACTGGTAGTAAAAATTCTCCAAGAGACATTCCAATCCACACGTAACTTAATGCTTTTCCCCTACTTCGATCAAAAAATCTACCAATCGCAACTGATGCAGTATGAGCCATCAGGCCTTGTCCGGATAATCTTAAAAAAAATATTCCAATAGCTAAAAAAACTATTCCATTAACAAATGAGAAAAAAAGTGCTGAAAATCCTAAAAAAATAACAACTAGAAAAGAATAATTAAACAATTTTAATTCATCAATTTTTTTTCCTAACCAAATTAAGGTTAAGCTGCTACATAAAGTAGCAATTCCATAAATAGTTCCAAATTCTCCGTGAGAAATATTTATTTCTTCTCTAATGCTTGAATTAAACAATCCTATAAAAAAACTTTGGCCAACACTTGAAAAAAATGTAAAGACAAAACCAAAAATTATTATTTTGAAATTAGATCTAATAATATCTATAATCATTATTATTTATGAGTTGTAAAGTTTCCTTTATTGGTCTTGGCGTAATGGGTTATCCCATGGCTGGATATATATCAAAAGCGGGTCACAATGTAACCGTTTATAATAGAACTAAATCCAAAGCTGAAAAATGGATTAAGAATTACAAAGGCAAGATTGCTGAAACTCCAGAAGAAGCAGCCAAAGATTCTGACTTTGTTTTCTCATGTGTTGGAAATGATGATGATTTAAGAGAAATTGCGATCGGAAAAAAAGGAATTTTTAATACCATAAAGAAGGACTCGGTATACGTTGATAACACAACAGCATCAGCTAAAATTGCTAGAGAACTCCATGCTAATGCTAAATCTCATGGTTTTGGTTTTTTAGATGCTCCTGTTTCAGGCGGCCAAGCTGGAGCAGAAAAGGGTGCTCTTACCGTTATGGTTGGTGGGGATAAAAAAGATTTTGATAAAGCTAAACATATTATTGATTCTTATAGTAAGAAAGTTCAATTGTTAGGACCATCTGGAAGTGGCCAATTAGCTAAAATGGTTAATCAAATATGTATAGCAGGTTTGGTTCAAGGATTATCCGAAGCAATAAATTTTGGTTTAAATGCTGGATTGAAAATGGAAGATGTCATTGAAGTAATTTCTAAAGGTGCAGCACAATCATGGCAGATGGAAAATAGATATAAAACAATGATTGATGATAAATTTGATTTTGGTTTTGCTGTTGATTGGATGAGGAAAGATTTAAAAATTGCACTTGATGAAGCTAAAAAAAATAATTCACCTTTACCCATAACTAAAATAGTGGATGGATATTATGAAGAAATCCAAAAAATGGGCGGAAATAGATGGGACACCTCAAGTTTAATAAGAAGATTTAGAAAAAAATAAACTTTTGTTTCCAAAATTGTAAATCATAGTTTATTAATACATTGTAAATGACACTTACCAAAACACCAATTTGTAATTTTGGAGAAAAAGCAAAAGATTTTAATTTGTTGTCCACTGAAAATAAAAAAGTATCTCTAGGGAACGTTAAGGGAGAAAGAGGTACTTTAATTATGTTCATTTGCAACCATTGCCCTTACGTAAAGGCTATAATCAAAGACATTGTTCAAGATGTAAAATTTTTGGAGAGTTTGGGTATAAAATCTACTGCTATAATGTCCAATGATGTTAAAAATTATCCCGAAGATTCTTTTGAAAATATGATTTCTTTTGCAAAACTGCATGATTTTTCTTTTCCATATTTAATTGACGAAACTCAAAAAGTGGCAAAGGAATATGGAGCTGTATGTACACCAGACTTTTTTGGTTATAACAAAAATCTTGAATTACAATATCGAGGAAGAATTAGAGAACTAAAAGAACTAAAACCTGTTAGGAAAGGTGATAGCGAGCTAAAAAGTGCTATGAAATTAGTAGCTGAATCTGGAAAAGGTCCTGCCAGTCAAATTCCAAGTATGGGTTGTAATATAAAATGGTTTAAATAATGTTTCTGATAGTTACAAGAAACTTTCCGCCTGATGTAGGTGGAATGCAAGTTTTGATGGGTGGCCTATCAGAAGGTTTACTAAACCATGGACCCGTAAAAGTTTTTGCGTTTGAATACCCAAAGGCAGAAAATTATGACAAAAACTCATCATTAAATATAGAAAGAGTGAGAGGTATAAAACTCTTTAGGAAGTATAGAAAAGCAAATTTAGTTAATAACTTTATCAACGAAAATCCAAATATAAGAGCAATAATAACTGATCACTGGAAAAGTTTAGAATTGCTAAAAGAAGGTCATTTAAATCCATTTAAAACTATTTGTTTACTTCATTCAAAAGAAATTAATCATGAAAAGGGTTCGTCATTAAATAAAAGAATGCTTAAAAGTACGGATAAAGCAAAATTTATTATTGCAAACTCGCACTTTACTAAAGAATTGGCAATTAAAGTTGGAATCAGTTCAGCAAAAATACATGTAATTTTTCCAGGAATTCAAAAACCGAAAATAATAGACAACGAATGTAAAATACAAGCTGAAAAATTTTATATGGATTCTTTTCCCAAAATTATTACCGTTGCGAGATTAGACAAAAGAAAAGGACATGATAAAATTTTAATGCTAATAAAGAATTTAAAAACTAAATTTCCAAAAATTAAGTATGTTTGCGTCGGTCGTGGTGAAGAAGGAAATAATTTAATAAAACTATCTAAAGAATTATCATTAGATCAAGAAGTTATTTTTATGAAGAATATTAATGAAAATTTAAAGTTAGCATTAATCGCTGCATCTAATTTATTTTTGATGCCATCAAGAATAGAAAAAAAATCTGTAGAAGGTTTTGGAATTGCATTTATGGAAGCCGCATCATATGGAGTGGGCTCAATTGGGGGTAAGGATGGTGGTGCTTCTGATGCAATTTTTCACAACAAGACTGGATTGATTTGTGATGGAAACGATTTAAATTCCATCTATGAAACTGTTACTGATTTTTTCAAAGATGAAAAATTTATTAGATTTGGAAAAGAAGCTCTTGAATTTTCTAAAAATTTTCATTGGAATAAAATTGTAAAAAATTACTTAAAATTAATTAATTAATAAAAATTAAATCCAGCTCTTTTTTTATGGTAGAATATACCATCTCTGCTGAAAGCTTCTTTAAATCCCTGACTGTTAATGCTTTCAAATTATCAGTTTCGATCGCAACTTTCTTCGCAGTGGTGTGATGTCCAAAAAGAACTATACCTCTCTTCTTAAGATGAGCCGCAATGTGTGCAGGCCCAGTATCATTCCCAATAATGTAATCTGATTTTTTTATTAAACCGGCTAACTCCATAATGTTTAATGCATTTTCATCATTCGTTATAGATATTGCATCGATTTCTTTTGCTTCTTCTATTTCATTAGGCCCAGGTGCGATTACAATTTCAAGGTTTGTATGTTTTAGTTTAATTATTTTTATTAAATCATTGTAGTAGGGCCATTTTTTATGAGGTAGCTGTGGTGAACAAAATGGTAGAATTAGAATCAATTTTTTTCCAGAATATTTATTCACAATTCTATCTACATTTAAACATGCCCATGAAAAATCAGGTTTCAAAGTATACTTTACTGAAATACCGGAATTTTCTAATTGAAATTTAAATCTTTCCAAAACTGAAACCAGATTAAAGTCCTTTTTTTTTGTTCCTTCTTTTAACTTAGTTTCTGTACTGCTCCAATTTGGAATATTAAATAAATATTTTCTATAAAACGATGTTCTTGATGAATTTTGTAAATCCAAAACAGTTGAAAAATTAAATTTTTCTAACATCTTCTTTAATTTCAAAAGATAAAAAAAATTCAGTCTTGAGAGTCTCTTGTCAATTATGACACCATCAACATAAGGGCATCTAGTAAGTAGTTCGACATATGCTGATGTTGATAAAATAAAAATTTTATCATGTATTAGTGTTTCTCTTATATCGCGAAGGACACCACTAATTTGCGCAATATCTCCTAATGAACCATGTTTTATAATCAAAATATTTGACATCAGTTATTTAAATTTAGTAAATCAATTTTAACATACAAAATGAATAACAAATTAAAAAGAATACAGTCTGAAATATCATCTGGTGAATTATTGGATAAAATAAGCATTTTAGAAATAAAACTTAAAAAAATTAAAGATAAAGAAAACCTCAAGGAAATCAACAAAGAATATGACATTTTAAAACAATCTCAAAATTTAAACATTAAATTGACAGACGAATTAAAAGATCTATTTAATGAACTTAAAAAAATTAATTTAAATCTTTGGGATATCGAAGATAAACTAAGAATTTGTGAAAAAAATAAAGATTTTGGAGAAAAATTTATTGAATTAGCTAGAGGAGTTTATTTCAATAATGATAGTCGTGCAAAAATTAAATCTGAGATAAATAAATTATCGGGTTCTAATATCAAGGAAATAAAACAATACTCTGATTATTAAGTGTAATCATATTTTTTTTCTAAAAATTTGATGAAATTGTGTATTATAAAAGTCATCAACAAGTATATACTTCCGGCAACAATAAATACTTCCACTGGCCTAAAAGTAGTAGATATTATATGTTTTGCTACTCCTGTAAGATCAAGCAAAGTTACTGTGCTTGCTAAAGAAGTTCCTTTTAACATCAATATCATTTCATTACCATAAGCTGGTAAGGATTGTTTAATGGCTATTGGTAGTTTAATTTTGAAGAAAGTATTTATTTTATTTAAACCCAAACCCTCAGCAGCTTCCAAAACTCCTTTGTTAATAGTTTCAAAAGCCGATCTAAAAATTTCTGAAGAATATGCTCCAGTATTCAAAGTAAATGCAAGAATTGCACATGAATAAGGTTCTTTTAATACTATCCAAAGAAAAGATTCTCTTATCCATTCGACCTGACCAAGTCCAAAATATATTATGAAAATTTGAACTAATAATGGAGTTCCTCTAAAAATATAAGAATAATAATAGGATATATAATAAAAAATTTTGTTTTTACTTGTTCTTAATACTGCAAAGAAAATACCAACAAAAATGCCGAAAAATAATGATAGTAAGGTTAATTCAATTGTTAGCTTCGTTGCGTTAAGTAGTCTGGGTAGACTTTCTATCATCAAATCCATTTAATACCCCCTGCTATAATGTTTTTCTAATTTATTAAATAATTTCATACTTAAAAAAGTTAAAAATAAATATAGTACTGCTGCAAAAGAATAGAAAAATAAAGGATCTCTTGTTGAGCCCGCAGCTATATAAGACATTCTCATAATCTCAACAAGACCGGTAACAGAAATTAATGAAGTATCTTTTAAAGTAATTTGCCAAACATTGCTTATATTGGGTAATGCTAACCTCAACATTTGAGGAATGATTATTTTGTAATAATAAATTTTCTTTCTAAAACCTAAAACTTCCGATGCTTCGAATTGACCACGGTCTATAGATTGGACAGCCCCTCTAAATACCTCCGTAGAATAAGCTCCAGATATAATACCTATTGATATGGCTCCAGTTATAAAAGCATTAATTTCAATGTATCCATCATAACCAAATATTTTGGCTACATACATAACTGCACCACTACCGCCAAAAAAAAATAGATAGATAACTAAAAGTTCAGGAACACCTCTAAAGACTGTTGTATAAAAACTTCCAATTAAATTTAGTGCTTTAATTTTTGATAGTTTAAATGATGCAAAAATTGCTGCTAATAAAAATCCAATGAATATCGCAGCGGTGGCAACGGCTATTGTCATGAGCATTGCAAAAAAAAGCTCGTCTCCCCAACCTGTATCGCCGTATGCTAAAAGTCCCATAGATTTTAAGGCGACAGAATTAAATTTCTATCGCCTTAAAAATTAAATTATTACATTGAAGCGTCAAAGCCAAACCACTTAATAGCAAGTTCACTTATTTTTCCACTTTTTCTTGCCTTGTCTATAGCTTTGTTA
>Ga0208747_1000387_pt1 | contig 13325 bp, 12 predicted proteins | sample Knorr_S7_td_AAIW_FD_185597 | JGI IMG/M metagenome (GOLD analysis project Ga0208747, IMG submission 185597) | Marine microbial communities from Southern Atlantic Ocean transect - Knorr_S7_td_AAIW_ad_750m_LV_A (SPAdes) (version 2) | ecosystem: Environmental > Aquatic > Marine > Oceanic | place...
CAATTTACATAAGTTTTGGCCCCCTCTATATTTAAATTCTTATTTACAGAAGGTTTTACTATTATTAAACCATATTGGTTAAATAAAGGAGGAAGATTTTCGCAAACAATACTTAAATTTTCTTTTTTATTAAAAGCAATCCAAGTACCTCGATCACTTAAAGTATAAGCTAATTTTTCATTGGCCATTAATAATGTAATGCCCATACCTTGTCCTACTTCTTGATACCAAGAAGAAGAAAGTGGTGAAAAATTAATACTATTCCATAATTCTAATTCTTTTTTATGTGTACCACTATCATCTCCTCTAGAAATAAAAGGTAATTTTTTTTGCTTAATTTCTTTAAATTTTATTTCGACAGACTTACAGCCCAATTGATCATCATTTGGTCCTACCAAAACGTAATCGTTGTACATTAATTCATGCCTTATTAGACCATACCCATCATTCATAAATTTAATTTCAGAAGTAGTGTGATGTACCAATAAAACTTCAACATTTCCATCTTGTGCCACTCTAATAGCTTGTCCTGTACCTAAAGAAAGTACTTGAACTTTTATATCAAAAAAATCTTCAAAATAATTATTTAAGTAACTTAGTAATCCTGTATCATAAGTAGATGTAGTACTAGCAACTATAACTCTATTATCCAAAGCAAATAATTCAAAAGAAGTTATGAAAAAAAATAAAAACGAAAATATTCTTAATAGCATAAATTTTATCTACATTTTAAAATGCAACAAATATTCGAATTTTTAATAAATTTTTTTAGCAAAAATATCAACTATGGATAGAAGTATAATATGATGTGTCATTTCAATATAATTATATTCTTCTGATTCAACATGAAAATTAATATTTCCACTTTGAGATAGAGGATTATTTTTTTTAAAACCACTTAAAGTTATTAAATTAATTTTTTTTTGTTTACAATATTGAGCTGCATTAACTATGTTTTTTGAAGTACCACTACTACTAATTAAAATAAATAAATCTTGTTCTAATGAATATGCTTTAATAGCTTCAACTACCCAATTCTCATATTTATAATCATTGGCAAAACAAGTTATCAAATTAGCATTGTTAAATGTTGAGCAATTTATCTTAGCTGTTTTTGTAAAGTCAACACTTACATGGCTTGCAATAGATGAACTTCCTCCATTACCTACTATATAAATTTTATTTTTATTTTTTTTTGTATTGGCTATTAAATTAACTGAAGCATTAATTAAATTAGTATCTACATTTTTCAATAATTCAGAAATTGAATCTGTGTAATGGGAAAAAAAAGATTTATAATCCATACAATCAACTATTACTGTTTATATAAAAAAAAACGCAAGTATTTCTTATATAATCAAAGATCGATTAAATCAATTTTAGAAGCAAGAACAAAGTCATTAATTGAAAGTCCTTTTATTGCATGCGTATGTATCATTATTAAACAATAACCCCAGCCCAAAGAGATATCTGGATGATGACCTTCTTTTTCTGCTAAATCACCTACAGAATTAGTAAAATGAAGTGCCGCTTTAAATGTCTTAAATATAAATTTTTTAAAAAGCATTTCTTTTTCATCATTAATACTCCAATTGGACAATTTTTTAAAATTGATAGATATTTCATCATGACTTAGTTTCGGAGTTTTGCCCGAACAAGGGGTGCATTTTAAATTATTTAAATTTGTTGACATCAGATTTAAAATTTAGCACCTACTTGATTTAATTCCATTGCGTACAATGAGCTAGTTGCTGTTACATATAAAATATTTCCTTCTTTACCTCCAAATTCTAAATTTGAAACTAATTCAGGTACAATCAATTGACCTATTAGCTCATTTTTTGGATTAAAACATTTTATTGCTTTGCCAGCACTTGTCCAAATATTACCATCTTTGTCACTTCTAAAACCATCAGAAAAAAAAGGCTTGAAATCATAAACTAATTTTTGATTAAATATTGAATTTTCCACAACATCAAAAACATATAGGTACTTATTTCCATCACCTGTATCTGCAATATATAATTTTTTTTCATCATGAGAAAAGGTTATTCCATTTGGCATATCTAACTTAGTTGTCATTACATCTAATTTATTGTTTTTAGGATTAAATCTAAAAACATAACAACCTTTATATTCTCTCTTACCAATGTAACCTTCATAATCAGATAATATTCCGTATGAAGGATCTGTAAACCATATTGTTCCATCTGATTTTACGCAAATATCATTAGGTGAATTAAATTTTTTTCCTTCAAACTTTTCTACTAATATAGATCTATTTAAATTGTCTTCAGTTTTATAAATACATCTTCCTCCATGAGAACAGGAAATTAAATTCTCATCATTATCAATAGTATTTCCATTACAAAAATTTGAAGGCCTTAAAAATTCACTTACTTGACCATTAACCAACTTCATCATCCGATTATTCGGTATATCACTCCAAACTAACATGTTTTTATGTGGAATATAACAAGGTCCCTCAGCCCACAAAGTTCCTCTAAATTCTTGTTTAAATTCAGTTTTTTTAATAAAACTATTAAACAAATCTGTGTTTTGCATAGGTTCATTAAATGTGTCTTTAAAATTATAAGAGGCATTTCTGGGATCATCTAAAACTGGAGATTCTTTTTTAATATTCATAATATTTAATACCCTTCTCTTCTTAATCCATTACAGCATCTTTAAATTTATAAACTGTGGGACTAAAATCTTTTTTTTTATTCATATTTAATCAAAACTTAATTTCTATTGCTTTCTTTTTAGGTTCTTCATCTTTTAATTGACTTGGAAAACCAGGAGCTCTTAAATTTTCATTACAAGCCTCTTCTAATCTTTTAACAATACTAGTGCTAAAAGATCTATCTCCATATTTATCTCTTCCTTCATTGAATATTTTATTCATTAATTTACTGATATCTGCAGGAATATTATATTTGTCTGATAATTTATCAAATAATCCTACATCTTTACATACTAAATCCATTGTAAAACCAACATCATAAGAACCATTTAATATAACTTTAGATTCAGTTTCATGAACAAAACTATTTCCAGAACTAATACGAATACCGTGATATGCTGTTGACAAATCTAAACCATATTTTTTACAAACCATTAAAGCCTCTCCTAAAGAAAGTAAATTAATTGATGCCAGATAATTTGTTACTACTTTAAGTGTAGATGCATTTCCTAATTTCCCACAGTATAAAATTTCATAACCAATCTCAGATAGTAATGGAAAAGCTCTTTCAAAATTTTTTCTTTTACCAGCTACTAAGATTGATATATTTCCATTTTCAGCTCTATGTTGTCCTCCAGTAATAGGAGCTTCCAATGATTCAATACCTTTTTGTGAACATAATTTTGATAAACGTATCATTTCTGATTCGTCTGTTGTGCTCATTTCTATCCAAAGATGATTAGTATTTAGAAAAGGTAAAATTTTTACTAAAACATTATTAACTGCAACGGGAGAAGGTAAGCAAGTTATAATAATTGTGGATTGGGATGCTAGATTTTTAAGATCAAAACACCATTGCGCGCCTACTTCTAGCCAATTTCTTGATAAGTTACGATCTAAATCATTAACAAACAATTTAAAGCCGCCTTTTAATATGTTTCTAGCTATTTTTGATCCTACATTTCCTAAACCAATAAAACCAACATTAACATCTTTCATATTTCTATCTCCATTCCATCAAAGGCAGGTAATACATTTTTGGGACATTTTGAAATTAATTTCTCTTCATCTAATAATGCGGTCATATGAGTAAAGATGGTTTTTTTTGGTTTTATATATTTAATATAATCCAAAATTTGCTCAAATCCAGCATGAGAAGGATGTGGATCACTTCTTAAAAGACCTACTACCCATAAATCTAAATCTTGAAGATTATCTATATCATTTTTATAAAAATTCTTTAGATCAGTAGAATAAGCAAATTTTCCTATCCTATAAGTTTGTACATCTATGGAACCATGGTTATGTTTAAAAGTTTGTATTTCAATATTATTTATAAAAAATTTATTTTGAATATCTCTTACTTCCATAAATGGTCTGTAATCTTTATCTCCTTTAAAGATAAATTTATAGTGAGATAAAATTTTATCCTTCATGTCCTTAGACATATAAGCTGGTATTATTTTATCATTAATTAATGAAATAGCTCTCATATCGGGAAGACCTGATGTATGATCTGAGTGAATATGAGTAAATAAAACAGCATCGATATTTGTGCACTTGGCACTGTACAATTGTTGCCTTAGGTCAGGACTAGTGTCAATTAATATATTTGTATTATTAATTTCAATTAAAATGGAAGATCGTGTTCGAAAATTGTTTAAATTATTAATGTCTATATTACCGTTGCGGCCCCAAGCTAAAGGCGAACCAAATGAGCCGCCACAACCAAGTACTCTTATTTTCATATTGAAATTTCATTATATCGAATTGCTTTAGAAAACAATTTATAAAAATTATTATCAGTGATAGATATAAATTCTTCAAAGGGTACTTTAAAAAATATTGATAAATATTCAGCAACATGTTTTACAAAAGAAGGTTCATTAATTTTACCACGGTGGGGAGTTGGAGTTAAAAAAGGACTGTCTGTTTCAATTAATACAGAAGATAATGGTACATTTTTTATAACACTCCTTAGCTCTTCTGCATTTTTAAATGTAATTATTCCAGATAACGATAGATAAAAACCATTTTCCAAGCAAAAATTACGTAGTTTTGAAGATCCGGTAAAACAATGAAACACTACTTTAAGAGATTTTGATTTTTGAAAATTACTTAAAACATCTATAATTTCATTTTCCGAATTTCTTTGATGTATAATAAGTGGAAGATCTGTTTCAAAGGATGCCTCTATATGACTTTCAAAAACTTCATATTGCTTCTTTTTGTATTTGACTGAATGAAAAAAATCTAAACCTGTCTCCCCTATTGCAATTACTCGATCATTAGAGCATTTATTAATGATCTTAGCTGAATTAATGATGTTACTTTCAGTTACTTGTTGAGGATGCAAACCGTAACTAAGAAAGATAGATTTAAATTTTTTTATTAATTTGTAATGGTTGTCGAATTCATCAGGATCAGTATTTATAGAAAGAATTGAAGTAATATTATTTTTTTTTGCTTTACGAATAAGATTATCAATATCAATAGCAAGGTTGTCAAAATTGAGATGACAATGTGAATCAATCATCAATTACTATACGCGGAAAAATTGGACTTGGTTCATTAATAGTTAATGAAGTAGAGGGCAAATTTTCTATATTATCAAAATTAATAGAAGAAAAATTTAGATTCAATATTTCAAAAACTTTTAAACAACTACCTGGAATTACAGGATATAGCATTAGTGTTGATCTTTTTATTAGCTCAACAGTTAAAGATAAAACTACATTCATCCTAGTAATATTTGATTTGTTTAAAACCCAAGGCGCTTGTTTATCAACATATACATTTGTTTCTGTTAACAGTTCAAATGTTTCTTTTAAAGCTTTGTTAATTTCTTGACGTTCCATATAAGACCTATAATTGTTAATTTTATCAATAGAAAATTGTAATAATTGATCATCTTCCGAGTTAAGAGAAAAATTATTTTCAACAATGCTATTACAGTTTTTTTTAATAAAAGAACAAATACGTTGTATTAAGTTTCCAAAATTATTAGATAAATCTGCGTTCACTCTTTTCGCAATTGATTCACGAGAAAAATCTCCATCATTTCCAAAAGGAACCTCTCTAAATAAAAAAAATCGTATTTGATCTAAACCATAATGAGAAATCACTTCATAAGGATCTATAACATTGCCAAGTGATTTTGATATTTTTTCACCTTCATTAGTCCACCATCCATGAGCAAATACTTTTGTAGGTGGTTTGAGATTAGCTGCCATTAAAAAAGCAGGCCAATAAACTGAGTGGAAACGTAATATATCTTTACCCACTATATGGATACCTGGCCAAAAATTTTTAAAATTTTCGGATTGTTGCTCTGGATAACCTATTGAAGTTAGATAATTGCAAAGAGCATCAATCCATACGTACATTACATGTTTGTTATTATTGGGTACCGGTATACCCCATTTAAAAGTTGTTCTAGAGATAGATAAATCTCTTAACCCTCCATGAATAAAACTCAAAACCTCATTATAACGAGACTTAGGCTTTATAGAATCAGGGTTGGAAGTATAAAAATCAATTAATTTATCTTGCCATTCTGATAGTTTAAAAAAATAACTTTCCTCTTTAACCCATTCTACTGGAGCCCCGCTAGGGGCAATATAAGTATCATTTTTTTTTATTAATTCATTTTCCATATAGAAAGCTTCATCACGCACAGAATACCAACCTTCGTAATGTGATAAATAAATTTGATTATTTTTTTCTAAAGTGTTCCAAAAATATTGAGCTGCAATTTTATGTCTTTTTTCAGTAGTACAAATAAAATCATTAACTTCACAACCTAAAAAAGGTACCAAATTCTTAAAATTTTTTGACATTTTATTAACAAAAGTTTGAGGTTCTTCTCCGGCATTCACAGCTGCTTTTTCAACTTTTTGCCCATGTTCATCAGTGCCCGTTAAAAAAAAAACGTTTTTATTTTGTAGTTTTTGAAATCTGGCAAAAATATCACAGGCAATTGTTGTGTACGCATGACCAATATGGGGTTTATCATTTACATAATAAATAGGAGTAGTAATATAAAAATTATTCATGTAATTTTGTTTAAAGGAGTAAAAATATTTAAATTAAAAATATTTTTATCAAGATTGTAAGTAAATAAATCATTTTCATTATTGTTTATGTATTCTAATATTTCAAAACAAATTAGATTATCGAATGTAGAAGACAATTTTTCAAGAGAATGCAGGATATTTGATCGAAAAAAATTAGAAAAATTACAACCTGCTTTAATTTTTAGAATAGTAATTAAAATAAATTTAATTATAGAAATATAAATTTTAAATTGATCATTTGAATAAGATGAAACACAGGTTGATAAATTAATGACTTTTGTAGATAAAGAGTCCTTTTTAGATAAAATTTCAAGTAAAGTTGAGTATATATCTTTTATGTCTTCAGAAAATAATTCCAAAGCTAAACCAGGAGAACCATTTGAAAGATCAAATAAAAAACTAATTTCTTCAGATTTTAGCTTATCATTATGAAATAAAAGTATTTTATTGAAGCCCTCAAAAGAAGGTTTTTCAAAATTAAATTTTAAACAACGAGATCTTAAAGTAGCTAATAAGCTAGATATTTGATTAGTTATTAAAATAAAATAAGTGTTATATTTTGGTTCTTCTAGAATTTTTAAAAGAGCATTGGCAGCATTAAGATTTAGATCATCGGCAGAATCAATAATTACAAATTTTGGTAAATTGTCAAAAGATGTTTGATATATAAAATTATCTAAACTTCTTACTTGATCAATAGTAATATAATTTTTAAATTTGTTATTTTTATCATCAAATTCTTTTTGAAGATATTTGATGTTAGGATGTGTATTATTGTACATCAAATTAATATGATGATCTTTATTATTGCTGATTATTTCAGAATAAATATTTTTAATTAAAAAAAAGGCAAAAGTTAATTTACCTATTCCCTTTACACCATGGATTATTAAAGAATGGGGTAAGGATTTATTTATATAATTATTAGTTAGTTTATTTACTAAATATTCATTTTCTATCAAAACTTGTGAAATATTTATCATTTTTTAAATATTTAATTCTTTAACAATTTTATCATGAATATGTTCAATAGAGGTATCGCCTTTTATTATACAAAATCTTTTGTTATTATTAGACAGTTTTTTATATCCCTTAATAACTTTTGCGTGAAAAGAGGGGTTAATTTTATCATATTTATTACTTATTTTTCTATTTTGTAATCTTTTATTAATTTGTTTAGGTGACAATAAAAATAAAAAAGTCTTTTGAGGTAAAAAATTATCTAAAAATGTTTTGTGCAAAGATATGGTTTTTTGCATACCGTAGTTATTTACAAACCCTTGATATACAAATGTTGAATCAGCAAAACGATCAGAAATAACAATTTTACCAGCTTTAAGGGCTGGTTTAATTACTTTATTGATATGATTTAATCTTGCAGCCATTAATAAAAGGATTTCTTCAGTTGGAGTTATAGATTCTTTTTTATTTAAAATAATTTTCCTTAATTTTTCTGCATTCGTAGTACCTCCAGGTTCACGAGTAACTAAATGAGGAATATTATTTAAATGAAAATATTTAGATAATAATCTTAATTGAGAAGATTTTCCACTAGCTTCAGGACCTTCAAAAGAAATAAATAAATTTCTTTTATAATTCATCTAAACTTGTTCCAAATACCAAGTATTTGATTCCAGCAAATATTCTTGCAAATGGATTAATTTTATCAACATCAATTTCAGCTACTAGTGGTATTACTATTGGTTTCTTACCTGGAACATTAATTGTCATTTCACCTAGTTTATCTCCTTTTTTAAAGGGGGCTGCTATAGGTTTTGTATATTCTATGTTAGTTTCTAATAGCTGCAATTGATCAAATGACAAAATAGAAATAATTTCTTGGTTAGATATAAGATTAACTGTTGATTTATTACCCAGCCATACATCAACATTTTTTATAATCTGCCCCTTACTAATAAGTTTTTTTTGGGACGTTTGTGCAAAAGCCCAATTAATTAAATAAGAAGATTCATTCAATCTAGAACGAGAACTATTAGTCCCATTAATGACAATATTTATACGTCGATTATCACGAAGGGTCGAGGCAGAAATTCCCCAACCAGATTTTCTAGTATAACCTGTTTTTAAACCATCTGTGCCCTGCACTTTTTCTAACAATTTGTTTCTATTTGGTTGTGTAATGTCATTATAGGTAAATTCTTTCAAAGTAAAATAAGTATAAAGATTAGGAAAATTTCTAATTAAAGCAATTGATAAAATTGCTAAATCATGAACAGTTGAATAATGATTCTCCTCTGGCCATCCGGAAGCATTAATGAAATTTGTATTTTCCATACCTAATTTTTTTCCATATACATTCATCAAAGTAGCAAAATCTGATTCTGTTCCACTTAAGCATTCTGCTAAAGCAATAGAAGCATCATTACCTGATTGAATAATAATACCCTTAAGAAGAGCTTCTATTGAAACTTGATCGTCTACTTCTAAGAAAGTTCTTGATCCACCCATTTTATAGGCTTTAGGAGAAATATTACAAATATGCTCAAATGATAAATCAGTATTATTAATACGATCAAAAGCTGCATATACTGTCATAATTTTAGTCATAGAAGCCGGTGCAACTTTTTGGTCAGCATTTTTTTCATATAGGATTTCATTTGTATTAAAATCCATAACAATAGCTTGCTCGGCCTTAGTATCAACTGCCTCAGCAGAAATTGAAAAAATAATAACAATAAAGAATATTATTAAATGCATATGTATATCTATATTTTTTAATTATGACTAAAGTTGGATTATTATAAAATTATATCATTTTTCTTATAACTTCTAGAGATAAAAGTTGTAACTAGATTATTTACATCCTTATTTTCTAAAGGTCCAAGTAAAAGATTGAAATTATTGCCTTCTGTTTGTGTTATAAATATATATTTAATATCAAGAACGGAAGTCAGGTTTTTACTTCAATGTATGAATTAAAACCATAAATTTTTAAATACAAATCTAGATTAGTCACTTCTTCAAAACCCATTGCAATTGGAGAATTCAAGTTATCATTATTCAAATTTTCTGAAATTAAATTATCCTAAAGATTAGATATAGATACATCTTCTGTAGGTGCTGATTTTATAGTATCATCAAAATTTATTGCATTCATTGACTGTGTTACAATTTTTATTTGTTTACTGGGATCAGCTATAATTTCAACTTTAACTCTAGCTATTTTACTTTTGTAGAAACGAAGTAATTGAGCTGTTTTACGAGATACTTGAATAATAGATGAATTATTATCATGCCGATCATTAATTTTAATAATTAATGATAATCCGTTTTCAAGATTTGTAATTTTAACAATACTAGGAATAGGTAAAGTTTTATGCCTACCTAGCAATTCTGTAACTTTATTTAAATCGTTATTAACAGTTTTTTTATTGTGGAGTTCTTTGCCATAATAGGTAGCTAACCCAATTTTATTGTATGAATAATTTTCACTTGGAATATATTCAACTCCGTCAATAAAATAGGGATCGCCCACTACATATTTAAGTATATTTAAGCTTGTTGTAACTTTTTTATTTTCTGAAACAATGGTATTTTTTTCTAATATGGTGCTATTTTTTGTTGATATGGTAGTATTTTTTTTTGATATGATAATATTTTTAGTAAAACTTTTCTTGTCTTCAATAAGCTTAATAATTTTATTATCTTTTTGTAATTGACAAGAAATCAACAAAAAAATTATTAATAAATTAATTAATAATTTTATCACTTAAGAGTCCAATTGAAATAGCATAATAAGAACTACAGTTATAATATAAGATATTTTTATAGTTAGGATAAACTAAGAATATTCTTCCTTTTAATCCATCAGGAGCTATGAGCCGAGCTTCTAAATTTTGTCTAGAAGGAAGTTTATTTCCATTGATATCAAGAAATCCTAATTCACTCCACTCTAGTAAACTTTTGGGGATAGATCTCGATTTAACCGCTCCACATCCTTTTGGGTTATCTTGTTTTAAATCATCATAAAATGAATCAATATTACTAGGAGGTTGAACTTCCCTTCCCCAAGTACTATGAATTAACCACGGGTTTTTATCCAAAGATGTCAAATAATTAGCAGCACTGGCAAAAGCATCTTCATAACTATTCCAAATATCAACGCCATTACCATCCCAATCATAACCACTTTCAAGAAAAGTCGTAGGAATCATTTGTGTCATGCCTACTGCTCCTCCCCAACTACCTTGAAGTTGATCGCTATCTACTAATTTTTGATCAATAATTTGAAGAGAAGCGAATAATTGTTTTTTATAAAAAGAACTTCTACGTCTGTCAAAGGCGAGTGTTGCCACAGCTTCAATAGTCCTAATCACACCCTGATTTTTACCGTAATAACTTTCCATTCCGAGTAAGGCTACTAAAAATCTTGGTTGAATTCCAAAATGATTACCGATTAAGGATAGTTCTTTATGATATTTTTTTAACATATTTTTTCCGCCAATAATTCTTGCTTTGTCAACTCTGTAATAAAGATACTCAGCTAAAGTGATGGTTGATTCAGGTTGACAACGGTCTCTCATAATAATTTTTTTTTGCGGCAATATACCCTTTAACTCATTATTGATTGTTTTTTTTGATATTCCTAAATCTAAAGCTTCTTTTTTTATTTCAGATAACCAATTTTGCCATTTAGTAACAGAAGGCATTTGAGGTTTCTTGCAATCCGCCGCTAACAAATTAAAATTAATTAGAATGCAAAAAAAAAGGAAAAAGGGAAAAAAATTTACTTTCATCATATATCCAAAATATCAAAACTATTCGTATTATGGAAATAATAAATAAATATTTATATATTTTGACTTTTTTTTACGTAATATGTAATAAAATGCATCTTTTAAGGAGAGATGGCTGAGCGGTTGAAAGCACCGGTCTTGAAAACCGGCAAGGTGGCAACACCTTCCAGAGTTCGAATCTCTGTCTCTCCGCCATATTTTAATTTATATTATTAATGATTTTTTTTATTAATTCAAATCTGTCTTCGTTTAACTGTCCAAAAAAATCATAGAAAATTTTCTGATCTGGCCTAATGATTATTTGTTTATTATGAGAAAATCCTAATTTTAAAATTTTACCAGGATTCGGTGGTTCATTGTTATGAAAACCTAAAACAATCCCTTTTCTACCAAATTCAACTAAATCAATATTATTATTCCAGCATAATATTTTGAGTTCAATCAATTTAAACAAATTAAAGACAGGTTTTGGAAGAAGCCCAAAACGATCAACTAATTCAATCATTAATTGATCTGAATCTTCTTTTCTTTCTATTGAAGAAATACGTTTATAAATTGACATGCGAAGATCTAAATCATCTATATATTTTTCTGAGATGAATATTTCCTCAGGAATTTTAATAGTTGGTTGATAAGAGTTCTTTTTTGTAATAAACTTTTCTACAGAAATTTTCTGTTTTTGTTTCAATATTTCTTCCTCTAGCATTTGATGGTATAATTCAGCACCAATTTCTCTTATAAAACCGCTCTGTTCTTCCCCGATAATCGAACCTCCTCCTCTCATTTCTAAATCTTGAGATGCCACATTAAATCCAGAGCCTAATTGATCAAAAGAATTAATTAAACTTAGTCGTTTTTTACTGTTATCAGTTAATTCATTTTCATTGTAAGTAAGATAAGCATATCCTCTTTTAGAAGAGCGCCCTACTCTTCCCTTTAATTGGTAAATTCCTGATAAAGAAAACATATTTGAACGATGTACAACAATCGTATTCACATGAGGTAAATCCAGTCCATTCTCAATAATATTAGTACTGATCAGTAAAGGAATCTCTTGATTATAAAATTTAGAAATTCTTGATTCTAATATTTTTGGAGATAGTTGACCATGTGCTACCACATATTTAATATCTGGTAACTTTTCTTGCATAAATTTTTCTAAAAAGGGAATATTTTTTTTTCTGGGAGTAACAAAAAATACTCCGTTTTTTCTTCCGATAATTTCTCTTTTTATTGCCTCAATTATGGTGAACTCATCAAAAGGAGATATAAAAGTCCTTACAGATAAGCGTTCGTAAGGTGCTGTTAATATTAAACTTAAATCCCTAATTCCAGATAAAGACATTGAAAGGGTCCTGGGTATAGGTGTTGCTGATAAGGAAATAACATGTGCTCTAGGTGCTATTTCTTTAAGCTTCTCCTTTTGTTGGGTGCCAAATTTTTGTTCTTCGTCATAAATAATCAAGCCTAGTTTTTTAAAAAAAATTTTATCGCTTAATAAGGCATGTGTACCGACAATAACTTGTGTTGATCCGTTTTTTATTGAATCATATATCTCAAATTTTTCTTTATCAGGCACAAATCTTGATATTTGAGATACTTTTATGCCAAAAGGCATAAATCTTTTTGTAAAATTTTCAAAATGCTGACGTGACAATAAAGTAGTAGGAACAAGAACTATACTTTGTAAATTTGACCTAGCGGCTAAATAAATAGCTCTTATAATAACTTCAGTTTTGCCAAAGGCAACATCTCCAACAATCAATCGATCAGCTGGTATATCTTTTTTAAAATCATTGATAACAT
>Ga0208747_1000393_pt1 | contig 13248 bp, 13 predicted proteins | sample Knorr_S7_td_AAIW_FD_185597 | JGI IMG/M metagenome (GOLD analysis project Ga0208747, IMG submission 185597) | Marine microbial communities from Southern Atlantic Ocean transect - Knorr_S7_td_AAIW_ad_750m_LV_A (SPAdes) (version 2) | ecosystem: Environmental > Aquatic > Marine > Oceanic | place...
GCTGTGCCCCTTATGGAGAGATCGATATTATTGCCGAAAAGGATGGGATCATAATCTTCGTAGAAGTAAAAACATACAGCAAAAAACAACTGGGCACACCGGCGCAAAATATTAATCAGAATAAATTGAAAAAACTGGAGGCAGCCATAAACAAATACACTGTAGACATGCAGGTTGAAAAAGATATTTCCCTGGATGTGATCTGTGTCTACCTGCAGCCCTTGGCCCCCAAGTTTAAACATTTCAAAGGAATACGTTTAGATGCATAATGTTTATTTTTTAACCTATTGGGAAAGATTCTAAATTCAAGACTAATGAAAGAATCCAAAATCTATAAGGAAGTCCGTTCACTTACGATCTTGGTGATGATCGCATTTTTGTTGAAAGCGACCCTTGTGGAAGCATATATAGTGCCCACAGGCAGTATGGAAAACACGATCATGACTGGTGACTTCCTGATTGGGAATCGCTTTGTTTATGGTATGCGAACGCCGGATTGGATTGGAATTCCATATACCGATATTGGATTCGATCTACCCTACATCGTTTTTCCAAAATTTCGCAAAGCTAAACAAGGGGATATTATTATTTTCAAATATCCAAGGGATACACACCAGAAATATGTAAAACGTTGTATTGCCTTACCGGGGGATACCATAGAGATCCAGGCCAGGCATATTTACGTGAATGGGCGCGAGTATGCCCAACCTGAACATGGCAGATTTCAAGGTAGAATGGATGAATCAGACTGGAATAATCCGATGATATTTTTAGGCAATAAAGGGAATAAAGATCATTTTAAACCACTGCGGGTGCCCAAAAAAGGTGATGAAATTGCGGTGATTCCCGCCAATGCTCAGTTACTGCTTCATTTGATGGTCCTTGATGGACACAAACTCACCATCCAGAGTGGGTCCAGGGAATATGTATTTACTATGACAGACGCGGAGAACCTGCTGCGCAGAAAGAAAAATGAATCCGTTTTTGATGATTATTATCCACTGGGAAATAAAATCAATCCCTGGATGCGCAATTTACCTAATGGTGAATTATATATTGATGGTAAATCAATCAAGGAAATGCCATACTACACAGTTGAACAGGATTATTTCTGGGCCATGGGTGATAACAGGGATGATAGCTATGACTCGCGCTTCTGGGGTTTCGTACCGCAAAAATACCTGTTGGGCGAAGCATTATTTGTCTACATGTCACTGAATTTCAAAACCAAACTGCCCAGGTTGGACCGGGTTGGGACGGTTTTGAATTAATATATTTGACCTTGCCTCCATCTTAGATTGGTGTGTATTTTAACGTACATGGTTGGTACATTACTAAACACTGTAACAGCCGTTACCTCGGGTTCCCAATGAACCGCAATATTTTTATCTTGACGGTTTTCTGCGTTTTGATGGCCCAAGACGAGGGTACCAGTGCTACGGGAACATCTGCGCCACCTGACGCCGCCGTGGATACAACCAGCAATGATTCATTGGCCTGGGCTAGCGATTCACTGGGTGCTGCAGTTGATACGATCGGTCCTCCGATGGATCTCGATTATGGATATAAGGGATTCATGTGGGGTACTCCCCTGGGTGCTATACCAAACTTGCAATATATGAGCGAACCAGTGTTTATTCGCGATAGTACAGCATTACAGTTGTCTGGTTATCTGGGACAGGAAGCTGTAGTCATAGTATATGTCTTTTCCGATAGCGGCTTTTGGAAAGTAGAAATTCACTATGCATTGGATCCATCTGATTATGAATCCCACCTAGAATTATTTACGCAGATAGAACGAAGCCTTTCAGAAGTGTATGGCTTTCCTCAAACAACGGATCGCATTGAATCTGGTGCTATGGGTGTTCATGATGTTGTCAATATTGGCTTTGAAAGGGCGTTTTATTTTTCATCCTGGAATGTTTCCCCGGTTAAGATAAGCCTGTTGCTGAACAGTATCGTTCAGGTGCCAAGAAATGACTTGAATGTATTTGGTGATGATATGTCTATTATGAATCTGGTTTACTATAATCCTGATTACATGATCATGGCTGAAGAGATAATTGTGGAAGAACCGACGCCGTCCATATTTGATATTTACTGATCATACATATATCCATGCTGCGACCAGTACTCTTTGTCGTTTTAGCTGTACAATTTTCGTTTTGCCCAGAAAAGCCGCGAATGATCCGCTATTTCAATTACGAGTGTGCACAAAAAGAGGCTCTGGAACTAGCCAAGAATTCATTGCTGGATTTGGGTTACAAGATTGACCTGATGGCGCCGGAAGGATACTTCATGGTGACAAAAATGCAGGGTGTGAAAAAAAAGATATTTGGGCAGTATGATTACCGCATCGCAGTGTTAGTCGAAGACCGGGTGGAAGTAATCATTGTCGCCCAAAGAAAAGTCTTTAAACGTGATTCCGAGGCTAGTATCGGCGGGAAGGACATGATCCAGACTGAAGTCTCAGACAAACTGCCCTATACTTTACAGCGCTCCATATTTTATCCGATCATTGATGAATTTACAAAAAACGGCCTGGTGGAAGTGGAAGACATCACCTTTGGTGCCAGTGCTTGAACCCATTAAAAAATGTTTGAAAAGTGCTGTCACTGGCGTGAAATTAAATTTCGTATTTTATTTAACTATCGGTAATTTGGAGTATCATATATGGCTAGTGAAATAAATACTAAAGATCAGCTTGCGGCCATGCTTTCTGCTAAATTAAATGAATTCTTGGATGGAGTTAGTGATAGTTATGGCAAGGTTATCCTTGATGAACTTGTGGCCAGATTGGAATACACCGTGACCGATTTCAAGGATGAAGTAGGCGATATAATGGAACAAATGTTAGAAAATGCTGCTAATAAAAAAGAGATCCTCGCAGATCTTATCGCAAGAGAAACCAAACCAGACGTAGCTGAAGAAGCAACGAATGGGGAAGCATCCGCAGGTTCTGCAGGAGAAAGTGATCGGGAGATGAGTGAATGGGAGAAAAAGTTAGAACAACTAGGATAATTTAAGGAGTGATAGTAACAAATGAGCACAAAGGACAAAATTATTTTTGGCGTGCTGGTAGTATTAGTCGGGGTAGCTGTTTATTTTCAATTCATGGCTACTGATATGATAACACGCATGGACGAATTAAACAAGAATGATGCGGAACATGTAGACGTGGTTCATAATGAGTTCAGAAAAGATCTACGCAAACTAAATTTACAATTCATAGGACGGGGTAAGCACCTGCAGAAGGCACAACAGGATATTATCGCCAATACCGAATACATTGAATATGTCACTGATTCATTGGGCAACGCCATTCAAGTAGTACAATATAACCTTGATGAACTGGACCGTAAGGTAACCAAACAGTTTGCCAATGTTGAAGATGACATTCAAGACCTGACTGACAGTTTTAACCGTGAGCGGCGGCGGAGTAAGAGTGAACGGGGGAAAATCAAACAGACGATCACGGCTATGCAGAGTGAGATCAAGGCACTTAATGACAAAGTCTTTGGCGTGCCGATAGAAGAAGAAGAAAAAGACAATAAATAATTTAAATTTTACAGTTTAGTTTTAATGCCACGGCTGATGAAATTATCAGCCGTATTTTTTTCTGAGCCAGCTACAGGTTCTAGGATTTTATAACCAAATATTTAATTTGAGGCAGGTGATTAAACTAATAATTCAAGTAGTTTTATGCAGCGAACAAATAGTACTTAAAGTAATTTATTTATAGGAAAATTATGGATTATATAGACGGTATATTAGAAAAATTAACAGTGTTGTAGGCGATAAAATAAAAAAAAGTGGGGTAGATTTCACGATGACCTCGGAACAAAGTGAAGATCTACCCCTTCCACATACCAAAGGTACCAAACCAGCACCTTCTACGTTTAAAGTAAAAGTTTAATAACCTATTTGCAAGGTAATTATTTGAAACAGAATGCGGTGCCGAGGGCCGGAATCGAACCGGCACGGGGTTGCCCCCATCGGTGTTTGAGACCGACGCGTCTACCAATTCCGCCACCCCGGCTTCGTTTTCAAATATTCAATTTATTAGTTTGAACTTATTAAGTTAGATATTTAGATGTCAAGGTCGTAGAATTGTTTAATCATAGAATTAAAACTATATTCATATTAGTTAAATAATACAATTTTATTGAGGAAAAAATAAAGAACAAAAAATGATAACACCAAAAAGACTCATTAAAAACGCGGAAGAATATACAAATGAACCTGCATTTTCATTTAAAGATGAAAACGGAGATTGGCATACGGATACTTGGTTAGAATTTCGTGATTTTGTTTTTCAAATAGCAAAATCCTTGATAGCACTTGGCGTGGAATCCAATGATAAGGTTTGTATTTATAGTTATAACCGGAAAGAGTGGTTTGGTGCTTATGCAGCTACCCAAATCATAGGGGCTGTTGTTACAAGTGTGTATCATACTTGTTCCTCTGATGAGGTTGAATGGATCGTCAAGAATTCCAACTCCAAAATTGTTTTTGTAGGAAATAACCCAAATGATAATGGTGAAAAGAAAAAAATGCCTCATAATCGGATCCTTCCCGTTCTAGAAAAAAATGATCAGATTCAAGATGTTGTCTTAATGAAAGATATACCACTAGCAAATCATGGAAAGATGGTCGCTTGGGATGATTTCATAAACTCTGGAAACGATATAAATGAATCTGAGATTCATACAAAACTTAACAATATCAATGAGAACGATTCTGCATCCTTAATTTATACTTCAGGTACAACTGGTAATCCAAAGGGTGTAGAGCTTACACACGCTAATTGGAGTTTCGAAGTTTCTAAGTCTCAAGAAATCTTAGAATTTAATCAGGGAGAGAATTACGTATCCTGGTTGCCGCTAGCTCATGTTTTTGGACAGTTGGTAGATAATCATACATGGATTAAAGATGCTTTACATCTGCATGTTGTTGATAGTCCATTGAATATTGTTGATTATGCTAAAGAAGTCAAGCCGCACCTGTTTATTGGTGTACCAAGAATCTATGAGAAAATATATTCGAACTTAAAATCAGTAATTGATAGCAAAACTGTAATTAGAGTTGGACTAAAAATTCCATTGTTATCATCAATATTCAAGGGGTTATTAAAAAATGCCGTTGGTTTCTCCAATACTCGTTATGCTGGAACTGGAGCAGCTCCGATAAACCCTGAAATATTAAAACTTTTTCTTTCTTTGGATATTCCACTTTATGAAGGGTATGGAATGACTGAAAATACGGCGATCGCTACAACAAATTATGAAGGAAACAATAAAATTGGCACGGTTGGAAAAGCTATAAATGAAACGGAAATAAAAATAGCAGATGATGGCGAGATATTAATTCGTGGAAAACATGTAATGAAGGGTTATTATAAAAACCCAGAAGCAACAAATGAAACCGTGATTAATGAATGGCTTCATACTGGTGATATAGGAAAAATCGATGCGGAAGGTTACTTATCAATAACAGGTAGGATAAAAGAGATATACGTCAGTTCTGGAGGAAAGAATATTGCTCCGCTTGTAATTGAAGAAACCATGAAGTCCATACCCTTGGTTTCGCAGTGTTATTTAGTTGGAGATAAAAGAAAATACTGTTCAGCATTATTTACTCTTGATGTTGGAGTGATTTTAAGAGATAAAGTTCATGTTGAAAGAAATAAGATTCCAAAAGATCCAAATGAACAATTAACCCTGCTTAAAGAAAAAGGATTTAGTCTTGCTGATTTTACGGATAGTAAGGATACCTATAAAGAAATTGAACTGGATGTTAATAAACTCAATAATCGTTTTTCCAACCCTGAGCAGTTAAAGAAATTTTCAATTCTGCCACGAGATTTTACAATAGATGATGGTGAATTAACGCCCACTTTAAAAATACGCAGAAAACAGATTGATCAAAATTGGTCTTCAGTGATTGAATCTATGTACGTAGATTAATTTCATGGAAAAAATATCACTATTGGGCTGTGGCACCTGGGGCAGTGCAGTCGCCCAATTGCTAGCGGAAAAAGGGTTGGCGGTCACTGCTTGGCAGCGCCATAAAGCCAAAGCAGAGTCCATGGCTGCGACCCGAAAACATCCCCACCTTCCGGACCTGACCTTTAAAAATAATATAATATTTACGACAGATCTGCAGGAAGTACTAAAGGCCGGGGAAATAATTTTTCTTGCTACGCCATCTCACAGTATCAAGGAGTTAGCGCGTTCCATTGGTAAAAGCATAAGGGATCATTGTATTATCGTGAATTTGGCCAAGGGAATTGATCTGGATACATTGATGACCATGAGTCAGGTTATCAGGTTAGAGACCGATATTGATTCTAGTCAGATAGTTTCATTGTATGGCCCCAGTCACGCAGAAGAAGTTGTTCGCAACCTGCCCACGACTCTCGTAGCGGCCTCTACTAGTGATACTACGGCAGCAATGGTTCAGGATCTTATGTCCTCTGAAGTACTACGCGTTTATAGAAATGAGGATATCATGGGAGTGGAAATTGGCGGTTCTTTGAAAAATGTAATGGCCATCGCCGCTGGCATTTGTGATGGCATTGGCTATGGCGACAACAGTAAAGCCGCTATTCTGACCCGTAGTATAGAAGAGATGACCCGTCTGGGAGTGAAGATGGGAGCCAAAAAGTCCACCTTCGCGGGCCTGAGCGGCATTGGCGATTTGCTGGTGACCGCCCTAAGTAAGCACAGTAGAAATCGCTACGTGGGGGAAGAGATAGGCCGGGGCAAGTCCCTACAGGAGGTAACGGAGGGTATGGATATGATCGCGGAAGGAGTCAACACCTGCCGAGCCGTTCCACGCATTGTAGAAAAATATAATATTGAAATGCCCATCGCTAAAGCAGTGCACGGTATCCTTTTCGAAAACAAGGATCCGCTGGAGAAAGTAAAGGAACTGATGACCAGGGACCTGACCGCTGAAAAACGCTGATAAATTTTTCAAACCTGGCTAATTTCGCGGCCAGCCCTTGTAGTTCAATGGATAGAATAGGTCCCTCCTAAGGATTAGATGTAGGTTCGATTCCTACCAAGGGCACAGGAAATTAAGATGGAGAAAACATGTTAAAACCAAGACGAAAGATCATTAAAAAAGAATTAAAAAAAGATCCGTATATAGAATTCTTGGCCAAGGCCAAGAATAATGTAGATGAAAACAAGACATTATACATGCGCTGGGCGCTGGGCGCAGTGTCTGTGTTAGTTGCCGTGGTATTTGTCAGTAACAATTTACAGAAAAGCAAAGACGCGGCGGCGGTGTCCCTGGGCAAGGCCCTGGTCACCTTGGCCAACGGTGATGTAGATAATGCTACCCTGCAGTTTGAATTTGTTGCGGATGAATACGACAATAATGAATCGGGTACTTTGGCAAAGTATTACCTGGCCCGTGCTCATTTCAACGATAAGGATTACCTGGCGGCATCTTCTTACCTGAATGAAATTGCTGACGCGAGTTTCAAGCTCGCCCAGTTTCCTGTAAGTATCTACAAGATGCTGGCCTTTATTTCCTTGGAAAATGGGGATCATGCGGCAGCGATGGATCATTATGAACAGGCTCTTGACAAGGCGGATATCGCGCACCAAAAACAGAATATCGCTTTAGATTTGGCGGATGTACTGCTAACCATAGGTGATTTCGGCCGCAGCCTAGACCTGGTGCAGACTGTACTGGATGAAGCAACGCCGCGTACGACCCTACATAACCGGGCCGAAGAATTATTTGGGCGGATTGAATTTTCCCAATCGGCTGGTTAATAGCTCTTGTAAAAAATCTAGAAAAAGGATAGTTTTGACTGATGAAAAGTGGGTGCACGCACCCACTTTTCGTTTCTTAGAGATGTATATGATACAAGAAGATATTAAAGCATTATTGCCTCAGGGCGTGTTCCTGCTGGATGTAAAAGAAGATTTTCACCAAGGTGTGGTGAAGTGCATCATAGACGCAGAAAAGCCCGTGGACCTGGATTTGACCACAACCATATCCAGGACCATCAATGATTCGGGAATTCTGGATGAATTGTACCCAGATGGTATGGCACTGCATGTTTCATCGGCGGGTGTGGATAGACCGCTGAAGTACGATTATCAGTATCGAAAAAATATTGGCAGGATTATCAGTATTACTGTTGATAGGGATGGTAAACCCTACAGTTTGGAAGCACAAATACTGGAAGTGACCGATGACAGCGTGCTGATACAGCGATCAAGTGCCGCGGATGAATGGATCCCAATCGCGGATATTATCCATAGCAAGGTATTAATAAAATTTTAATGGTTGAGGAGGTAGAATTTGATTAATCGAGAATTGATCGATGTATTTTCGGAAATTGCCCGTGAAAAGAATGTGGATCGTTCGGAACTGGGATCCATTATTGAGCAGTTGTTTCTGCATCTGGTCGAACGGGATCGAGGAGACTCTTCGAACTGCAGTGTGATTGTGAATCTGGACAAGGGTGAACTGGAAATATATGCGGAGCGAGATATTGTGGATGATTTGATGGATCCAGTAATGGAAATCACGCTGGAAGAAGCTCTAAAATTAGCGCCGGAAGAAAATTTTCAAATTGGTGATTCCTTCGTTGAAGTGATCGACCCTACCATTTTTGGCCGGCGATTGGTAACAGCAGCAAAACAATTCTTCAGTCAGCGCCTGCAGGATGTGGAAAAACGCTATGTTTATGAGGATTATTCGCAGCGGATCGGCGAAATAGTCATTGGTACGGTACGGCAGATGCAGCGAGACAATATTTACATAAATATTGACCAGGCGGAACTGCTGATGCCAAGAAGGGAACAGATCGTAACGGAACGGCATCGCCGGGGCGATACGTTACGGGCGGTGGTAAAATCGGTGGAAGTTACACCGCGCGGGCCGGAGATTATCATTTCCCGAACCGATAATCATTTTCTCTATAAACTTTTTGAAATGGAAGTACCAGAAATCGAAGACGGTATTATTGAGATCCAGGCCATTGCCCGTCAGCCGGGAGATCGGTCCAAGATCATTGTGCGTTCCAATGATCGCCGTATCGATCCAGTGGGTGCCTGCGTGGGTATGCGCGGCAGCCGCATCCAGGCCATTGTCAGGGAATTGAATAACGAAAAAATTGATATCGTCAATTTCAGTGAACAGCCTGAAGTACTTATATCACGGGCTCTTTCCCCGGCCACACCGCTAGACCTCTATATTGATGAGGATGACAAATATTGTATTGCCCTTTTCAATGATGATGAACTGGAATTTGCTATCGGGCGGGGCGGGGTCAATATCAATCTGGCTTCACGAATCACAGATTATCGGATTGACGCGTTCGGTAAGAAAGAATATGACCGCAATCAGAAACAGCAAGCTACGCCACTAGCTGAGATACCTGATTTTACATCAGCAAAAGCTAAATTATTAGATGCCGCTGGAATTGTGACCGTATCCGATCTACTAAATGCTGATGAAGAGGAAATCCTGGCGATTGATGGTATGGGTGAGAAAACACTGGAAGATGCCTTTAACCTGGTGGCCGCTTATATTGAAGAAGACAACAATGAAGAAGAGGTCGAGGAAGAAGTGAACGTAGAACAATTATTGGATGACCTGAATGAACAGGAAACGGTCGTAGAAGAATCTGCAGGCAAAGAAGAACCTGCTGAAGATTCGGAAACAGAAACAGCAGAAGATAATATGCCCGAAACTGCCGCGGATGAAACACCTGTAAAGGACGAAGAATTAACTCTGGAAGAGAAAAGTAAGTAAGTATACCACTATGGCAGCAAGACAGATACGAATTTTTCAGATTGCCAAAGACCTGAATATATCCCATACGGAGATACTGACCTTCTTAAAAAGCAAGGGTGTCGAAGTAGCAAGCCACATGTCTCCGGTGGATAAAGCGACGCAGGATATGATCCAGGTTGAATTCCACAAAGAACGGCAAGATATTGACAGGTTTCGGAAAGAACAGGTGCGTCGTGAGATACACCAGACACGCATTGATGAACAGCAAAAGACACAGAAAAAGCTAAATCTCTTGAGCCTTGATGAACAGCGTACGCTCGAAAAGCAGGAACAGAAAAAAGCGAAGCAAAAGGCCAAAGAACAGGCGGTAGAAGAAGAACGGAAAAAAGCGGAGCAGGACGAACAGAAAAAGCAGGACGAACAGAAAAAACAGAAAAAATCAGTGAAATCAAGCCAGCACAAGCTGCGCAAGATCGACCTAAGCGAAATCAAGTCCCAGATCGGTACTACTACGCGCAAACCACCAGTAAAGACGGATAAGCAGCAGGAGCCGGCAACCCGGTCGGCCAAAGATGCGGTGAAACAGACCCTGGCCCGCATGGATAAGAAAACCAGGAAAAAAGTATACAAAAAGGAACGCAAGCAAGATGCCGAAGAAATAATTTCCGAGGAAGACGTCCAAAAGATCCAGATTCCTGAATATTCCAGTGTCGATGAACTGGCGAAGATCATGGAAGTGAGTCCCAGTGATATTATCCAAGAATGTATATCCTTAGGCAAGCTGGCTACAATTAATCAGCGCCTGGATTGGGACGTCATTGAAATGCTGGCTGAAACATTCGGGTACAAGGCAGAAGCAGTAAAAGATGTTGCGGAAGAATTGTTTTCCCTGGAGGAATCACAGGAAGACCTTGATAAGGCTATTCCCCGGGGGCCGGTAGTGACGGTCATGGGACACGTGGACCATGGGAAAACATCATTACTGGACTACATTCGGGATGCGAATGTTGTCGCAGGTGAATCGGGCGGTATTACTCAACATACGGGGGCCTACCAGGTGGATCTACCAAAAGAAGGTAAGCGGATCACTTTCCTGGATACACCAGGTCATGAAGCATTTACGGCCATGCGCGCCCGTGGCGCCCAGATCACGGATATTGTTGTCCTGGTGGTAGCGGCAAATGACGGTGTCATGCCCCAAACCAAAGAGGCGATCAGTCATGCCAAGGCGGCGGGTGTACCGCTGGTGGTAGCAATCAACAAGATGGATCTACCAGATGTCGATCCGGAACGGGTGAAACGAGAATTATCAGAGAATGAAGTATTACTTGAAGATTGGGGTGGTAAAGTACAGGGTGTTGAGATTTCGGCTAAGAATGGTACAGGGATAGCTGACCTGCTGCAATCGATCCTGGTGGAAGCGGAAGTGCTGGAATTGAAAGCGAACCAGGATACACAGGCCCGCGGTACAGTGATCGAATCAAAGTTGGATAAGGGCCATGGTCCTATGGCTACTGTATTGATCCAAAAAGGTACACTGAAAATAGGCGATCCATTTATCTGTAACAATTATGCCGGTAGGGTCCGGGCCATTATGGATGAGCGTGGACACAGAATCCAGGAAGCATTACCTTCAGAAGCAGTGCAGATTTTGGGTTTTGACCAGGTGCCTCAAGCAGCGGACATTTTTTCCGTTGTTGATGACGCGCGTGATCTGAAACGTCTGGCAGCTGATCGGCAACGCACCAAACGAGAGATCGATCATCGCAAGATCAAAGCCACGACACTGGATTCAATTTCGGCGAAGATCAAAGAAGGATCTATGAAGACACTGCCGCTGGTGATTAAGGGCGATGTAGACGGTTCCATAGAAGCATTGAGTGAAACACTGGAAAAAATCAAGAACGAGGAAGTCGGTATTCAGATCATTCACAAGTCCGTTGGTATCGTTACGGAATCCGACGTATTGCTGGCTGCAGCCTCCGGAGCAGTGGTCATCGCTTTTCATGTGCAGGTGGACTCCAACGCGAAACTACAGGCCCAACAGGCTGGGGTGGATATCCGCTCCTACAACGTGATCTATAACGCAGAGGAAGAGGTCAAAATGGCCCTGGAAGGATTGTTGGAACCAGAAATAAAGGAAGAGATAGTTGGCCGAGCCGTGGTCCTGGAAATGTTCAAGATACCGAAACAGGGTTTTATTGCTGGTTCACGAGTAGATGAAGGTATCATACTGCGCGGTGCCAAAGCGCGGCTGATTCGGGATGATGAAGTAATACATGAAGGTACTGTCACTTCCCTGAAACGATTTAAGGATGATGTGAAAGAGATCAAGGAAGGTATGGAATGCGGTATCGGCATTGATGGATCGGGGAAATTCAAAGAAGACGATGTAATTGTGGTCTACGAAATACAATCTATCAAGAGGACACTTGAAGTATAAACATGCAAGAACTACCATACAAGCGGACCGATCGCGTCGGTCAGCAGATCAGGGAAATACTCGGACAGATCGCCCTCAAAAACATTGACCTGAGTCACTTGGGATTCATTACCTTTACAGGGGTCAATGTTTCTCCCGATCTGCGCAGCGCCAAAGTATTCTACAGTGTACTCGATCCAAAATACCCCAAGGATGAACTGCAAGCGGCTATGAATGACCTGCGCAAAGCATTCCGGAAATACATTGGCCCGGAACTAAAAATCAAGAATATACCTAAACTGAAATTCTATTTTGATGAATCACGGGAATACAGTGAAAAGATCGACAAACTGCTAAAAAACCTGAAAAGTAATACATGATCATAAATATTAATAAACCCGCCGGGTGGACCTCATTTGATGTGGTCAAGAAAGTGCGGGGTATTATCAAGGAAAAAAAAGTCGGTCACGCTGGAACACTGGATCCTTTTGCCGAAGGTGTACTGGTGCTAGGTACGGGACCTGATACGAAAAAACTCACAGATATCACGACGGCCAATAAAACCTACCGGGCGGAATTGACCCTGGGAAAGGCCACAGATACGCAAGACCGGGACGGAAAGATCAGCGCGGAGGAAGTAGTGCCGGAATTGACTAAAGAAACCATTGCTGCTGTCCTGGCCAGTTTTGATGGCCCGCAGGAACAAATACCGCCCATGTATTCGGCGAAACATGTGAATGGCCAGCGGTTGTATAAATTGGCTCGGAAAAATAAAACGGTGGAACGGGCCCCGGTAAGAATATCCATTGACCAGATCAGTTTGCTGGATTATATGGAACCGGTGATCACGTTCAATGTAACTTGTTCCAAAGGTACCTACGTGCGGGTACTGGGGGCCGATATCGCAGCAAAACTGGGTACGGTGGGTCATTTGACGGCCTTGACAAGGACCAGCGTGGGAGCATACCATATTGCTGACGCGACGACTATCGAAGAATTAAGTAATAGTTGAAGGTATTCAACCAGATAAATGATGTGCGGGATTGCGCTAGCAGTGTGGT
>Ga0208747_1000397_pt1 | contig 13209 bp, 19 predicted proteins | sample Knorr_S7_td_AAIW_FD_185597 | JGI IMG/M metagenome (GOLD analysis project Ga0208747, IMG submission 185597) | Marine microbial communities from Southern Atlantic Ocean transect - Knorr_S7_td_AAIW_ad_750m_LV_A (SPAdes) (version 2) | ecosystem: Environmental > Aquatic > Marine > Oceanic | place...
AAGTATGTATTCTTGATTAATTTCTGAACTTAACATTTAAAAAATAAAAATTAAAGTTTCTGATTAACTATCAATTCATAAGATTTTTCATATCTATCAGTCATTTTTTTAACAAGTTCTTTAGGTATATTTGGAGGAGTGGGTTCTTTACCTGATACTCTTGCGTCATCAAATTTCTTCTTAAAACCGTTCTCTGTAAGCCAATCACGTAACAATTGTTTATCATATGCTTCTTGAATTTTACCAACACTATAATCATCTTTTAACCACAGACGGTATTCATCAGGTCCTATAGAATCACTCAAAAATAATTCATTCTTATGCTTACCAAATTCTAGTTTTAAATCAGCCAATATGAAACCTGCAGATTTAGCCTTTGCTGACATAATATTATAAATTTGAATTGATGTTTTTGCTAACCAATCAAATTCATGTTCAGATACAAGATCAAATTTTATTGCATCAATTTTTGTTATTGGTACATCATGCTCTGCTTTGGTAGTCGGATCAAATATTGGAGTAGGAAGTTTTTCAGCTAATGATATATCATCTACATTATCTAGTTGTATAGAATTATTGTTATAACGTTCTACCAAACTACCGTAAAAATAACCACGTACTATACACTCAATTGGTAACATTTCCATTTTTTTTACAATTATCTCTGTATCAGAAATTCTTCTAACAAAATGATTTGGTATATCTAATTCATTAAACCAAAATTCAGCAAATTTACACAAAACCTCTCCTTTTTTTGGTATCTCATCATTAAATTTTACATCATATGCTGAAACCCTATCACTGAATTTGAATTGTAGATTACCGTCTTCTAAATCATAAACATCTTTTACTTTACCTGAAGTTAAAAATTTCAATGTGAATCACAATATCATTTTATTTAGGTTATGTAAATTATGAACCCATCATACCAGGCATGGCAACAGGTTCTCTATATGCTTTGAAAACATGAACATCACCATCTGCAGTAACTATAACATATTGTAATGAATTCCCTCCAGGAGGTGACAAAATTAGAGTTTTACCAGGATCCAATGTACCGATAAAATCTATATCATTATCACCATAATTTATTGTAAGATTTGTCAATGGACTACTACCAGTATTTTGAACTGTGACTCTGGCAATTGTGAAAAGACTTTGTTTCTCCACTGTTGGATCAACCATAATTGAATGATCATCAAATGCGGTTGGAGATGGAAAAGCTGTATAAATTATAACTGCAGATATTGCAATTAATGCGGCAATACCACCTCCCAAAAAAACTTTTTTCTGTATTGAATGATTAGGTTTTGGCTTGTATGGAAACGCCATAATTATCAATATGATTTCTGCCTAATAAAATTAAATTGTCGATTAATCATAATTATTGATGATGTTCATCATCTTTCTTGCACCATCATTTAGAGGAATTATTTCATCAGTTTGTATATTTACATACCACAAATAGTCTTTAGCATTATCATATGTTTTAAAAGAGAAATGAACTTGATAAAAACCAGAACCCTGTTCTTCCTGTACATCTAATGCTGATATTTCTATAGAAGTATCATGATGCTTGAGTATTTTTTCACTAGGATATGCATTTTCTATCTGTATCATTATAATTTCACCAAGTGTTGATCCCTTATCATCAGTACCCTTGTATGATTTCAAAATACTCCATGCATGATTTTCATCATCACTATCCAAAATTTCAGTTATCTTTTGATCTAATTCACTTGGCTGCATCATTTCTGGAACAAAAAATACTACAAACATGACAGCACATAATAAATAAATAAATGACCTTTTCTTAAAAAATTTTATTAAATCTGATTCTCCCTTTGGTTTCTTATCTTCACTATTGAATTTTGGGTCCTTGGTCATTCTGTATATTATCACTACTTGAAAAGAGAATAAAAAACCTAACTTTACCTATTAATTGATATATATCCTATTGATCCTTATCTTTCATTTTTTTAGCACATTCTTGCTGTTGCTGAAAACTATGCTCAGAAAATGGTTTTTTACATATTCTACACAAAGGACCTTGTGTTTTTCCACTTTTTGGTGGGGCATTCATCATTTTTGATCATTTAACTGACAATATTATACAAAATAAATATGCTCATTAGTTCAGATAGTTTATTAATTCTGAAATGCCCGGATAATTATGGCTATTGCAACTTGCCGTGACTACGGATATGATTGCGATTTTGTAGTAGAAGGTGATATTGATAAAGTTGCTATTGAATTTGGTAAGCATTCTGTTGAACAGCATGGGATTGAATATTCAAAAGAGACACTAACAAAATTTATGGTTAAAAAATAACTAATAAATTGATTAAAAGATATCCCTCATAATTAACGCGTCTATAATAAAACATATAAAAAATATTCCACCAGTGATTCTACTAAATACTAGCGTTGAACTCATGATAGATATAAGACCGGGTAATTTATTGTAAAAAGTTTTTAATTTTTTTCCAGATTTTATAATTAACGGGAATGTCAACAAAATACTTATGCAAAAAAGTGGAAATATATCCAATATTACAGAAATTATAGTAAGAGTATAAACAATGATTGGGAATAACCAAAAAACCGTGCAAGATTTTTTCAGTCCCAAACTTATCACAAGTGTTTTTCTGCCCTTTGCTTTATCAATATCATAATCAGGAAACGATGTAATAAATAGGACAAATGATGATAATACACCAACAACAATTCCGCCTAAAACCATTGATTCATTTATTTGAGAAGTTTGAATGTAACAAGTTCCAATTACAATTAATGTTCCTTTTATTGTAACGAAAACTTCTGCTAATCCCCAATTAACAATTTTAGTTGAATAAAAATAAATTGAAAGTATGGCAAATGCAAGAATCACTCCAATAATTACACCATCTGTTACAACAAAATATGTTCCAATCAGTGCTCCAATTATTAAAAATATAATTCCAGCACGGTAAACATGTTTAGGATCTAACAATCCTTCAGGTAAAACACCAGACCCCCCACTCATTTTTGTTTTCACAGTTTTACTATCAATCCCACGTTTGAAGTCCCAATAATCATTCAGTAAATCAACACTTGCATGAAGGGCAAGTACGCCCAAAAATGTCAATACAGCATCAAAAATTGTTATAGAATTACCAGTCCACCAACTAATTGCTAATCCGGTAGAAACAGCTATAATCGATGCTAATAAAAAACGAATTCGGATGGCACGTAACCAAGAAGAAAGCATCACACTAGTGATTCTTTATTGACATCAATTGGTTTACGGCCATTAAAACCAACATCTTTTTCATGCCAAAATTTTATCTCAGTTTCACCTTCCTTCCAACATAACCAAATCTCATCATCAAACTTTTTCGAAGGAAAGTCAAGTAAACCCTCTTCAAGTCCTTTTAATACAACGCCAGTTTTTTCCAATTCTTCTATACTAGTATAAAATCTTGTTACAGATGCATTAAGATTTTGCTTGAGTGTTACATAATCATCCAAATTAGATGTTCCCGATAAATTCATCTGCAATTTTTGTTCCATTTTTTCGACCTCATTTTTTTCTTGCTTTATTTTTTGGAATTTTTTAATGATTGTTGGTAGCATTTCATTTGCAGATTTAATCGTAAAATAATTGTCCATAAATTGTTCAGAATTAAGAGAAATTTAAAGGATATAGAAGCAAATATGCATATGATGCATTAAAACTCATTCTCAGGTTAAATTAATAGGAAAGATATAATATTTTAAAGAAAATATTTGTAATCATGGGTTTGTTTGGACGTAAACGTGCAATTTGTACTATATGTAATAAGGAAGTTATTCATAAGCATAAAGCAAAAAAAGAATGGTATGTTAAATCACCATTATGCGCTGATTGTTATTTAGATAAAATGAAGCAATCGTATGATGCAACGATCACTCAATCATGTGTTATATGTAAAATAAAAAGTAAGGTCACTGATTTATGGGAACCACGATGGCAGTGGGACATGGAAGGTCTTTTATGTAAAAAATGTTTTGACGAAAAAGAATCTAATTTTAAGACTGAAAAAGATTTTTGTAGTATTTGTGGATGTAAACTAAAAGCATTCAATAGATTCCATCCAAAAAGCAAATGGAAGTTAAAGGGTCTTTTATGTAAAAACTGCTGGGACTCGCAAAAAATACACGAGAAGGAAGATAGATCTAAATAGCTTTTACTGTTTTGACTATAGGTGGGCGTAATTTAGAGAACACTCTAAAGCCACAAATACATTTTATTTCTGGTAATTTGCTTAATTCAGTATTAGATACTGGAGTATGACATCTCAAACAAGTATACATTACATCAAATTTTTCTTCAATGACCTCTGGCGTAGTAACTTCATTGTCAACTTCAGGGGTTGTTTCGTCAGACATGATTTTATAAAAAAAGACCGAAATAAAATCTTAACTATGTAAGTGACAATTCAATGTAAACATAATCAGGAATTTTCAATCGCATTAATTGTCGTATAGCCTTATCATCTGCATTGATATCTATTATTCTTCTATGCATTTTCAACTCCCATTTTTCATATGTTTCTGTTCCACTACCACAAGGAGATTTTCTTGTACTAATGTTCAATCGTTTCACAGGAAGAGGTATTGGTCCCTTAACTTTTACACCACTTTTTTCACCTATTGCTAAAATTTCATCACAAACATCACCCAATTTAAGCAAGTTTGTACTAGTTAATTTCACACGAGCTGGCTGAACCATTCTAAAACTCGCTATGGTTTGTGCTCTTCTGTAATATCTTTAACAACACCAGCAGCTATTGTAGCACCCATATCTCGCAATGCAAATCTTCCCATTTCAGGAAATTCTTTGAATGTTTCAATACATGTTGGTCTAACTGGTCTAATTCTAACAATAGCAGAATCACCAACTTTAAGGAATTTAGGATTTTCTTCTGCTGTTCCACCAGTAGCAGGATCTATTTTAGATTCAAATGCAGTAATTGTTGCAGCCACTTGTGCAGTATGACAATGCATTACTGGTGTATAACCGGGTGCAATTGCTGTTGGGTGATGAATAACAATTATTTGTGCTCTGAATTCTTTTGCAATCATTGGTGGGTTTGCAGGATCACCAAGAACATCTCCACGTTTGATATCCTTCTTTTCAATTCCTCTTAAGTTAAAACCAATATTATCTCCTGCTTGGGCAGATGGCATTTCTGTATGATGAGTTTCAATAGATTTTATTTCACCAGTTGCACCTGCAGGCATAACTACAATTTTGTCACCAGCTTTCATTACACCGGTTTCAACACGTCCTACAGGAACAGTTCCTACACCAGTAATTGAATAAACATCTTGGATAGGAAGACGTAATGGTTTTCCTATAGGTTTTTCAGGAACAATGAATTTATCAAATGATTCTAATAATGTGTCACCTTTCCACCATGCCATATTTTCTGATTTTTTCACAAGGTTATCACCCTTCCAACCGGAAACTGGAATGAATGGAACTGCATCAGGTTTGTAACCACATTGTTTTACTAATTCTTTACCTTTTTGTACAACTGCATTATATGCTTCCTCTTTGTAATCTGCCGCATCCATTTTATTTACAGCAACTATAATCTGAGCAACACCTAAGGTTTTCAGTAAAAATGCATGTTCTCTAGCTTGACCACCAGGTGCTATAGCAGTATCACATTCTCCTTCTTTTGCTGAAAGAACCAAAACAGCACAATCTGCTTCAGATGCGCCAGTAATCATGTTTTTTACAAAGTCTCTATGACCTGGAGCGTCAATTAATGTGAAAAAGAATTTTGGTGTTTCAAATTTCTGAAATGCAAGATCGATCGTGATTCCTCTTGCTCTTTCATCCTTAATGTTATCCATAACCCAAGCATACTTGAATGTGTCACCTTTTCCAGTTTCCTCAGATTCTTTGGCATGTGCAGCAATTGTTCTTTCATCAACTATACCCATATCCATCAAAAAGTGACCCATAGTAGTTGATTTACCATTATCTATGTGTCCTGTTACAATTAGATTCAAATGCTCTTTGGTTGCCATATTGTTGACAAACTGAGAGGGGCTTTATTACTATTACCATTTCAATTTTTTGGAAAAATTAGTTATATTTTTCCATTTTTTTTATTTTTGAAATATGGATGATGCATATAGTATAAATCGAGGTTATGGTATGAAAATTCATGAAAATCACCGTATCAGTAATCAAAGCAGATGTTGGTGGTATCGGTGGTCATACAAGACCAAGTGATAGATTACTTGATGCAATCAGAAACACAGTAAAAAACTCTGGTGATTTACTAATTGATCATTATATTGGATACTGTGGAGATGATTCTCACATTGTAATGACTCATAATCATGGTATTGACAACCAAAAAATACACCAATTAGCATGGGACGCATTTATGGCTGGTACTGAAATCGCTAAGCAGGAAGGATTGTATGGTGCAGGACAAGATCTGTTAAAGGATTCATTTTCAGGTAATATCAAAGGTATGGGTCCAGGTGTAGCAGAAATGGAATTCGAAGAAAGACCAAATGAAGTTTTTACCGTGTTTGCTGCAGATAAAACTGAACCTGGCGCTTTCAATTATCCGATCTATAAGTTATTTGTTGACTCACTTAGTAATACCGGATTAATAGTAAACCAATCACTTGCAAAAGGCGTCAACATAAACATAATGGATGTTGAAAAGGGTAAAATTGCGAATCTTTCATTATGGGAAGATAAGCCATTGATTGAAGCTGCTCTTATGTATCCTAGTCGTTATGTGGTTGATTCAGTTTATACAAAAGATGGTGAACCGATATTAGATGCGTCCACTGATAGGTTACATAACATAGCTGGCACTTATGTTGGTAAAGATGATCCGATTTGTCTAGTTAGAACACAAAAAAACTTTCCAGCTACTGAAGAAGCGGGAAGTGTATTTAGTAATCCACACTATGTAGCTGGAAACACTAGAGGTAGTCATAACATGCCTCTGATGCCAGTCAAACTTAATTCGGCTGCAACGATCAATTTTTGTATTCCAATTGTTGAAGCATTAGTTTTCAGTATGCATAATGGTAAACTAACAGGTCCATTTGATGGATTCTCAACACCTGATTGGGATTACATACGTGAAATTGCTACAAAGAAAGCATTAACAATGAGAAGTCAAGGATTTTTCCATCCAGCTACACTAGTACCATCAGAGTTAGAATATGCTGAAGGATACAAAGCTATAATGGATGTTTTACATGCCAAAATGAAACCAATAGAAGATCAGCCACATGATAATCAAAGAAAGAAATCTTATGAAGATCCCGATTAGATTAATCAAAAAAGGTTAAATCAAATTAAAAATAAATACAATTGTGAAAACACCTAAAATCATTAGTGGGTTAAAACCATTGGCTATAACATACATTTCCGTCATAGCTTTTTCAAATTTTGTTTTTGTATTATTCAGTCAAACTGTTCGAGATATTATTTGGTCATTTTTTAAAGATGCTGGAGGAGTAATAGTACTTGGAATGGTGTTTCTATTTGCTCTTGCATGGCTGATTAAAGCAAGACCACACAATATTCCAAAAAAATACCAAATTATAGTTTTTGATGTATTCGGGAAAGAATCACATGTGGATGGAATGAGAACTGAATTTAAGAATCATGATGTCGCATGGAGTTTTATGAAATTTTACAAAAAATCATACCCTCTATGCAATTTTGCTATGGTCACAAAACAAAAAGACTCTGCTAAAAAAATAATTTTCAAATATATCTAGGTATATCACACCCATTCTTAATTTTAGGTTCAGGTTTATTACATGAATGCGCAAAAAAAATCTAATGGAATTTTCAACTCTTGCCGAAATATTTCAGAGGATGGAGAAAACATCAAAGCGTATAGAACTAACAGATATTTTAGTAGAATTATTAAAAAAAACACCTAAAGAGATACTCCCAAATGTTGTTTATCTTTTACAGGGTATCATTAGACCAAATTTTGAGGGTGTAGAATTAGGAATTGCTGAAAAACTTGCAATTCATGCTATTTCAAAATCTTCTGGTTTATCAATAAAAAAGATTGAAGATGACTATAGAGAAGGAGGTGATCTAGGTCTAACTGCTTCAAACATATTAAAATTAAAAACCCAAACTACGTTTACTGTAGAAAAAATTACTGTGGAAAGAGTTTATGATACATTATTCAAGATTGCAAAGTTAGAAGGCAAAGGTTCACAGGATTTGAAAATAAAATATATTTCAAGTATGCTAAATGATGCAACCCCAGTAGAAGCAAAATTTGTCATGAAGATTTTGTTGGGTACATTACGTTTAGGAGTAGCAGAAAATACTGTCATGGACGCACTTGCTATTGCTTTTACTGGAAAAAAAGAAAATAAGGAAGAAATAGAAAATGCATATAATGTTTCAAGTGATTTGGGTAAAGTTTCTTTGGTTGTTGCAACAGATGGAATTGAAGAAATAAAAAAATTTAAGATTACATTATTCAGTCCAATAAGACCTATGCTGGCAGATAGAGTAAAAAGTGAAGCAGAGGCAATTAAAAAAATGCCTCAGCTATTTGCTGCGGAATTTAAATTGGATGGGGAGCGTGTGCAAATTCATAAACAGATGAATAAAATAATTTTATTTTCAAGAAGACTAGAAAATATCACACAATATTATCCAGACATTATAGAAAATATTGGAAAATCTATTAATGTGGATGAAGGGATTTTTGAAGCAGAAATTGTTCCTATTAATGAAAATACTGGTGAATTTTTACCATTTCAAGAGCTGATGCATAGACGAAGAAAACACAAACTTGAGAAAGCTGTTTTACAATATCCAATAACAGTTAATTTTTTTGATGTCCTATATTTTGATGATAGAAGCTGTTTAAATTTAGAATACACTAAAAGAAGAGAGATTTTAGAAAAAGTAGTTAAAGAAGATAACTTTTCAAAACTTGTACCTACATTACTTGTTAAAAATGAAAATGAGATTGTGGATTTTCTAGAAAACTCTATCAATTCTGGCTGTGAAGGGTTAATGCTGAAAACTCCTAATGCTGGATACCGTGCTGGAGCAAGAGGTAGTAATTGGTTAAAATTAAAACGTGAATATAGAAATGAATTAGGAGATAGTCTTGATCTAGTTGTTATAGGTGCATATTTTGGAAAAGGGCGAAGAACTGGTCTATATGGAACACTGTTATTGGGAACATATAATCCAGAAAATGACACTTTTCCTAGTATATGTAAAGTTGGCACTGGTTTTACTGATGAAAGTTTGGATCAGTTGTATCAAATTCTCTCGAACAAAGTCATACTTAAAAAAAATTCTAGAGTTGTCAGTGAAATGGAAGCTGATGTTTGGCTCGAACCTGAATTAGTCTTAGAAGTAGTTGCATCAGAAATAACATTAAGTCCTATTCATAAAACTGGATTAAATTTAGTAAGGAAAAATAGTGGGTTTGCCTTAAGATTTCCAAAATTTACTGGAAAAATTAGATATGAAAAAGCAGTAGAAGACGCTTCAACTCACGATGAAGTATTGGCCTTGTACAAAAATCAGTCCAAAGTTAACCATGAAAAGTGAATGATTTATCAAAAAAGCAGGGTATAAATTAGAAAAGCGATCTATAGATAATTAACGTTATGTATAGTGGAGAGTTAGAAGTTCAAGCAAAAAGAAAGGCGATAGCTGTTTTACAAGATGAGATAAATAGAATTCTAAATGCTGCTAGAGAATTATCAAGTTTACCAGAATTACTAGTAAAAAAGAATAAAACTGATGTTAAAGCTAAACTTGAACAAATTTCTAGTCTTGAAGATGAAGTAGAAAACCTTCGACGTAAGATTACTAGAGATGTTGCAGATGTTGGAGGATTGATTATGAATAGAGAAAACATCTTGAATACAGCCTATACTATGGATGAGATTGCGGGCTACATAACTGGAATTGCGTTTAAACTCTCAAATATCAAAGTGAAAACATTAACCACAGAAAATTTTCAAATAGAATTAACTGAATTAATTGAACTTGTTGTTGACCAAGTATACAAATTAAATGAAATTATTAGAAGTTTAAACACTGATTCTGGTAAATCTGTTGAATTTGCTCAGGAAACACAAAAAATTGAGCGTGAAATAGATATAAAATATCGTAATATGTCAATCAAAGCATTAGATACGATATCAAATACAAAAGAATTATTGTTAATGAAAGATATCATTGAAGGTATTGAAGAAATGGCTGATAAATGCCAAGAAGTTTCAGATTCGTTTATTTTACTAGCACTTAGTATTTGATTTGAAAAGCGAGTTAATAGAAAACCGAATTATTGTTTGGGATATAGAACATTCAAAAGAATTATTTGGTAATGGTTATTTTGGAAAACCAATTGGAATCCCAAAACCTAAAGTGGATGAAATTAATGTTCCACTTGTTCTTGATTTAATCGAAGGGTGTTATCTTCAAGAAATATCAAAAATTAAGATTTATAAAAATAAGAAGCAAGTTTCAGAAAAAGAAATGATAGAAATTTGTAAAAAAGAATATCATAATTTTGATAAAAAATATCTAGTATACAAAGACTTTCGTAAAAAAGGATATATCGTAAATCCTGGTATAAAATTTGGTTCTGATTTTGCAGTATATCAAAAGGGACCTGGTATTGATCATGCCCCATATCTAGTTCAAGTTTACAATAGTAATGATCCTATTTCTTCAACGGATGTTGTGTTGGCTGGTAGATTAGCTAGCAGTGTTAAAAAACAATTCATACTTGCTATTCCTAAAGGTAAAACTAACATCGAATACTTGGCTCTTGATTGGTGGAAGCCTAGTTGAGTTTCTTTATGTAACCTGCAATCTTATTGTAAATATCAAATAATTCCTTTGTTATGCCAAAATTATAACTATTTTTCCATTTTCCATAAATTCGTACCCCATTATCTGTTGGATCAACAAAAATTATTGCGTCGTTAAGTGATTGTTTGGCAATCATTTTATTCAATGATGAATCAATGTTTAACTCATCAGCCAATTTACCTCCTTCCCATGTTACACCAGTTATTTTTTTTGAACCAAAATGACCTGTAGTTTGTAGTCTAGTTCTTGCAGTAAGGTTCAGTAATTCTTCACCAATATCTTTCTGAACAATAAAATGCGCCTGAAATCTATCCTGAGCACCCCATGGAAGTGGATTTGGATCTTGCATTTCTATCCCTTCTGTATTATATGTACAGCATCAATATCTGTACCAGTAATTTTCAATGAGCCCTTATTGGTAATCATTCTAGTGGTTTGCGTAAAGCATCTACTATAGTAATCCCCCTTCTCAACATCACCTTCACCTATTTCATTAGGGATTGCAGTAACACCAATCTCATTTAGTATATCAGAAAATTTTTCAGGCCAATTTTTTAGTACAATAGTTTCAGGTTCAGAATCTTCCATGTCGTATCTGATTTTAGCACATAATTTAACATTTCTTGTTGTTCTTGATTAGTGATTAGCAATAAAATAAATACATGATAAACTAATTTTTGATCTCATGCTAAAGTTTCAAAATAAAACTGTGCTAGTTACCGGAAGCGGTACGGGGATAGGACAGGCAATTACGAAGAAATTTGTAGAAAATGGGGCAAGTGCAGTAATTCTAGGAAGAAGAAAAGAACCGTTAGAGGAAACTGCAAAAATGCTAGAGGAAATTATCAAAGAAAAACAAAGTAACGCCACTGTCAAAATTTTTGATGGGGTAGACGTCAGCAACGAAAAAGCTGTTACTGATATGTTTGATTCATTGAAAAGTGAAAATGTCAATCTAGATGTAGTTGTAAACAATGCCGGAGTATCCGGTCCTGTGACATGTTTTGCGCATGCACCAATGGATCAATTCAGAAGTACTGTAGACATACATCTAACTGGAACTTTTTGGACTTCAGTTCAGGCACTAAAAGTTATGAAAGAAGGTGCAAAAATTATTACAATTTCAACATTTTTTGCGGAAGAAAGACCATTAGAACAAAGACCATACAGATTCAGAGGCCCATATACCGCATCTCAAGGTGCAAAAAACAGACTCGTAGAGGCAATGTCATGGGAACTTACTGAAAAGGGAATAATTTCAATCGGAACCAACCCAGGTCCTGTTCATTCAGACAGAATTTACAAGACAGTTTATCCAAAAGCAGCGTCAGAATTTCTACGTGTAAGCGGATTTGAGGACCTATCACCAAGTGAAGTTGAAGCCGCAAATAATGAGATTGTAGGATTGTTAGGAGAAGATGATGAAACCATAAAGGCCGGGATAAAATCAGCTGCAGAAAAATTAGGCAAACCAGAAACTACACTTACCAATTTGCTGGATAAAGTCAAGAGTATTGCAGAAAAAATCCAAAAGAACACATCAACAATGATTCCAGATCAGCAATTTTTATCACAAGAACAGGTTGCCACAACGGTTCTAACTCTTACAGACGATGAACAGGCAAAAATTCTCAATGGAAAAATAATTCCTGGTGACAGAGTTTTCTATCCAGTCAAGTCATACATTAGATCATCTGTTCCTAAAGTTGAGAAAAATAACTTGAATGGAAAACGTGTTTACATTATATCTGCAGATGGTAATGATCAAAGGATTAGTAGTATTACATCAATGATAGAAGAGAAAGGTGGACAAATTGCATTAGAGGATACTGGAGATATTGATTTATTTATTCATTCCACTGGAAACATTCCTAATTTTTCTAAATTAACCGACCTAACCAGAAATGAATGGGATAAATTAGTTAACCAATTCATCAATACACCCGCTATGATAACACAAAGTGCTCTAGATACATTTGTTCCTGGAGGATCTGATGACCCAAGAAAATTCAAAGATGTAAAAGGAAGAATTGTAATTATTGGTCCTGATCTCCCACCTGGTAAAAAAATCAGTGGTCATGAAAGAGCAAAAGTTGAAGTTTTTAGAGGCGCCATGAGACCATTTGCAACTACCGTAAATCAAGAATTAAGTGATGTGCTAAAATCAAACGTCAGAGCATTCTTAATTTTACCTGGAACTGTAGACGGAAAAGAACCAAGCAACGAAAATATTATGAACACGATTAACTACTTAGTGTCTGACGAAGCAGGATTAAGTTCTGAAGTGATTTTCTGCCCAGATGAGACAAGATAATATT
>Ga0208747_1000398_pt1 | contig 13188 bp, 9 predicted proteins | sample Knorr_S7_td_AAIW_FD_185597 | JGI IMG/M metagenome (GOLD analysis project Ga0208747, IMG submission 185597) | Marine microbial communities from Southern Atlantic Ocean transect - Knorr_S7_td_AAIW_ad_750m_LV_A (SPAdes) (version 2) | ecosystem: Environmental > Aquatic > Marine > Oceanic | place...
GAGAAAACCAGAGTAACACTAACAAACCGATCACACCGATTAGCAGTTTTTCCCAGGTAGCGAGTGGGTCCATGATGTTGCGATAGGGCGAGTCAGGATTCGGCAGTGGTGATTCTGCGGAACCAATGGAATACCAGGTACGAAAAAGTGTTGGTTTTCGGTAATTTTATCGACAGTTGATAGGCTATGGGTCAATCGGATTTAGACCTGACGCCAAATAGATGAAAGGGGTTTCGAAAGAGAGTAGCATTGGCCGATCGGGCAAAAAAGTGCCCTCTCTAGGATATGTGGGGGTGTGGTTCGAGTGTTTTGCCCGCAGGCAGAAGTATTGACTCACCGCTTATGGGAGCCGTATATGAGTGAAGACCAAGGAAGCAATGTGTCCGAGCGGATTCAGGATCTCAAAGGAGAACATCGGGCCCTAGATAAAGAATTACGGACTATTGCGAACGATCCGCTGGTCGATGATTTACAGATACAGCGATTGAAAAAACGAAAGTTATTTCTTAAAGACAGTATTGCCCATCTTGAAAGCAGCCTTTTACCCGACATAACAGCATAGCTCTTTATACCGGTTACTTTTCTAAAAACGCCCCCTGGTAGGGGGCGTTTTTTTTAAGTCCTAATAACGATAGTAATCCGGTTTAAACGGCCCATCTCCCGGCACCCCGATATACTGTGCTTGCTCATCAGTTAAGGAGGTCAGCGTCGCACCAATTTTCTTCAGATGAAGGCGTGCCACCATCTCGTCCAACTTCTTCGGCAACACGTGGACTTTATTTTCGTATTGACCTGTTTGTTGCCAGAGCTCAATTTGAGCCAACACCTGATTGGTGAACGAATTTGACATGACAAAACTCGGGTGGCCCGTAGCGCAACCAAGATTTACGAGTCGTCCTTCGGCAAGCAAAATCAAGCGACTTCCATCCGGAAAAATAACGTGGTCGACCTGCGGCTTGATATTGTCCCATGAATACTGACGCAGCGATGCAACATCGATCTCATTGTCGAAGTGACCGATATTGCAAACGATGGCCTGATCTTTCATCTGCAACATGTGCTGGTGTTGGATCACGTGATAGTTGCCTGTGGCGGTAACAAAAATATCGACATTCGGGGCAGCTTCATCCATAGAGACAACTCGATAGCCTTCCATCGAAGCTTGGAGCGCACAGATCGGATCAATCTCGGTGATCCATACCGTTGCACCCAATCCCCGCAGTGCCTGGGCGCAGCCTTTTCCAACATCGCCATAACCAAGCACAAGCGCGACCTTACCTGCCACCATCACATCAGTCGCTCGCTTTATCCCGTCGACCAGTGATTCTCGGCAACCATAGAGATTATCGAACTTGGACTTAGTTACTGAGTCGTTCACGTTGATGGCCGGAAATGGCAGCTCATCTGCGCTTTCCATTTGATAAAGGCGATGTACCCCCGTTGTAGTCTCCTCGGTCACGCCACGGATATTTTTCAAGATGCGGCTGTAGAAACTTGATTGTTGTTGCAGATGTTGCCGGATGCTCGAAAATAGGGCTTCTTCTTCCTCGCTACTGGGTTGATCAATCAGCGATGGATTTTCTTCAGTCTTGGCGCCAAGGGTGACCAGCAAGGTCGCATCGCCGCCGTCGTCGAGAATCATGTTGGGCGTGCCGCCGTCGCTCCACTGCAAGATTTGGTGGGTATACTCCCAGTACTCTGTAAGTGTTTCGCCTTTATAGGCGAATACCGGCGTTCCCCCGACGGCGATCGCGGCTGCAGCATGGTCTTGGGTAGAGAAAATATTGCACGATGCCCAGCGAACGTCAGCGCCAAGTGCATGCAATGTCTCGATGAGCACTGCAGTTTGAATGGTCATGTGCAGACTGCCGGCGATTCTGGCGCCACTTAACGGTTGATCGGCGGCGTACTCTTCGCGCACTGCCATAAGACCGGGCATCTCGGTCTCAGCGATTGCGATTTCCTTACGGCCCCAGCTCGCAAGTGAGAGGTCCGCAACCTGGTAATCAGAAAAATTGGGTTTTGTTTGAGCGCTCATGGTTTGTCTCCGAGCTTACCGAGCGCCGTTGCGTGTTTATAGACGTCGCTGGCCGAGCCTGGCAGAAAAGTAATTCTGTCGCAACGCTCCTCGGCCCCGTCTTCCCGCCGTTTCGGCGGTGGAAGTTATTTGCTGACAGCCTCCTGTGAGCCGAGTCCGGCTGCATCACGCAGCAGCTCAGCCTTGTCTGTGTGCTCCCAGGTAAATTCCGGTTCGGTGCGGCCAAAATGGCCATACGCAGCGGTGTTCCTGTAAATAGGACGCAGCAGATCAAGTCCCTGGATGATGGCCTTGGGTCTCAGATCGAAATGTTCGAGAACCAGTTTTTCGATATCTTCTTCTGGGATGACCGCGGTTCCAGAAGTATCGATCATGAGCGAGACCGGTCGGGCAACCCCGATTGCATAGGCTACCTGTATTTCGCATTTTTCGGCAAGACCCGCAGCAACCACGTTTTTTGCGACATAGCGCATCGCATAGGCAGCTGAGCGGTCCACTTTTGAAGGATCTTTGCCGGAAAATGCCCCGCCCCCATGATGGGCTGAGCCGCCATAAGTGTCGACGATGATCTTACGGCCGGTCAGCCCGCAATCGCCATGCGGCCCTCCAACCACGAAGCGGCCCGTCGGGTTGACAAGAAAACGAGACTCCCCGGAGATCATGTCGGCGGGCAGCACCGGCTTGATGATTTCATCGACTACGCCTTCGCTGAGCGTTTCATGACTCACGTCTTCAGCGTGCTGTGTAGACAGCACGACAGTGTCGATTGAGGTTGGTTTGCCGTTTTCGTAGCGCACGCTGATCTGGCTCTTAGCGTCGGGGCGCAGCCATGGTAACGCGCCAGACTTTCGTACTTCTGCTTGGCGTTTGACCAAGCGATGGGCATAGGTGATCGGGAAAGGCATCAGCACGTCGGTTTCGTTACAAGCGAAGCCAAACATCAATCCCTGGTCACCCGCCCCCTGTTCAAGATCCATGCCCTCGCCTTCATTTACCCCCTGGGCGATGTCTTTCGATTGCTTGTCGAGGGCAATCACGACAGAGCAGCTGGCATGGTCATAGCCCATTTCAGATGAGCAGTAACCGATGTCGCGGATGGTGTCACGCACGACCTGGGTTGTGTCGATCTGAGCCGAAGTTGTTATTTCTCCGGAGACAATTGCGAGGCCCGTGGTTACGAGGCTTTCGCAACCGACCCGCGAACCTTTGTCCTGCTCTATCAGCGCATCGAGCACCGCGTCAGAAATTTGATCCGCCATCTTATCGGGGTGGCCCTCCGATACCGACTCGGAGGTGAATAGATAACTACGTGGCATCGGCCCCTCCTAACTGAAATAAGATCTAATTTTGGCTGCAGACAACAGGCTGTGAGCAGTAAAAATGATATTGTTTGTCCAATTTTAACAGAGTGCGCAACTAACAGCGTCTGGGAATCATGTGCTGCGACAGTAAACAACTATGGATACTTGCCTACCTACGTCATTTGTTTTCTTGCGAGGAAAATCTGCCAATTGTGTTGATCGAGTCGATGCTCGATTGAAAATGCACCGTCGATACTGCCCTCGACCCACTTTTCTGCCAGGGTCTCCTTCATGATCCAGTCACGATGCACCCCAAGGGTGTTTTCGATATCTAGAGAACCCGTAATCCGCAAGAAAATTCGATCGGACACTTCGAGGTTGGCCTGCTTCCTTGCATCTTGCACGGTCCGGATCAGTTCCCGTGCCAGTCCCTCCTGTTCCAGTGGCGGTGTCAGGCGGGTGTCTAGGGCGACTAGAAATCCTTCAGATTCCGCGCTGGAATATCCTTCCGCTGCGGTTGTCTCGACCAGAAAGTCGTCAGGTCCAAGGGTAATCTCCTGCCCCGCTACGGTCAAAATACTGGTTTCTCGTTGTGCTTGGGCGGCGGCAAACGTTGGGCCATTTGCTGTGGCGAGTGCTTCACGAATGGCCGGAATTAATTTTCCGTAGCGCGCGCCAAGTCGCGGTAAGTTCGGTTTCAAGTGGTAGCGGACGAGTTCGGCATCTCGCGCGACTAGTTCCAGGTTTTTGACATTCAATTCCTCAAGAATCTGATCCTTGTGGTGGATCACCGCCTGAGCTGTTCGATCGTCGGGTAAACGCGCCAGCAGCCTGGAAAGTGGTTGGCGAACCCGTAGTCGACTACTTTCTCTTGCGGCGCGGCCCAGCGCAACTACTTGTTGCACCACCGCTATAGAACCAAGCAGTTCATCATTACGCCAGTTCGGGTCCGCTTTCGGCCATTCGGAAAGATGCACGCTGATTGGAGCGTCTGCTTGTTGGCTACGAACGAGATTTTGATACATCTCGTCGGCAAGGAAAGGCATGAACGGTGCCATCAGCCGGTGGAGAACGTCGAGACATGTGTAGAGCGTCAAGTAAGCAGATTGCTTATCGGCCCCGGTCTCGCTTTTCCAGAAGCGCCGTCTATTGCGGCGCACATACCAGTTACTGAGTTGATCAGTGAACGTTTCAATCGCGCCCCCCGCCCCTCTCGCATCGTAGTTTTCGAGTGCGGTTGTTACGAGATTGATCGTCCGGTACAGCAAAGCCAACACCCATCGATCAATTTCAGGGCATTTGGCATCAGATACATTTCCGTCAAGACTAACATCATCGAGACTGGCATAAAGAATGAAGAATGCATATGTATTCCAGACGGTGTTAACGAAAGAGCTCGCAACTTCTGCAACAATGTCTGTGGAGATACGTTTTTGCGCTTCAGGTGCAAGACGGGCTAGAAAGTACCAGCGCAAAGGATCAGCACCAATATGGTCGAAAACATCGTATGGATCAACAATGTTGCCTTGTGATTTCGACATCTTCTTTCCATCTGCGTCGACAATATGGTTGAGGCAAACGCAATTACGATAGGCCACACAGTCAGAAACAAGTGTGGAGATCGCATGCAGGCTGTAAAACCAGCCACGGGTCTGGTCAATTGCCTCGCAAATGTAGTCAGCCGGAAAGTGGCTGGCGAAGGTGTCGTGATTCTCAAACGGGTAGTGCCACTGGGCATACGACATTGCGCCCGAGTCGAACCAGCAGTCGATAACTTCGGGCACGCGGTGGTATTCACGGCCATTGTCGGGATGCTGGAAAACGATGTCGTCTACTGTTGGTCGATGTAAATCAATTTCCCCGAGAGACCGACCACACAATGTTTCCAGCTCTGCAATTGACCCGATACACAGAAAATCCCCTTGGCCATCCGTCCACACGGGCAGCGGTGTGCCCCAGAAGCGTTCGCGGGAAAGAGCCCAGTCAACGTTATGCTCGAGCCAGTTGCCAAAACGTCCATCACGAATGGCTTTAGGTATCCAGTTGATGGTCTGATTGAGCTCCACCATACGATCGCGCACAGAGGTGGTCCGGATGTACCAAGCATTCTTGGCGTAGTAGATCAGAGGATCTCCCGTACGCCAGCCGAACGGGTAGTTGTGTCGGTAGGTTCCTTCATCAAACAAGAGACCCCGCTCTCGAAGTAGGCCAGTGATTACCGGGTCTGCATCTTTAAAAAACAGTCCCGCGGCGGGGGCGAAGGTGTCTTTAAAACAACCATCCAAACCAACGCCGTGTACGACCGGTAACCCGTTACGTTGCCCCAGATCAAGATCGTCCACGCCGTATGCGGGCGCAATGTGGACGATCCCAGTACCGTTGTCGGTGCTGACGAAGTCAGCCGTGAGTACCCGACAGATATCACCAGAGGCGTCAAGTTCATCAAATAATCGCTGGTAGTAAAGCCCAGCAAGTGCATCGCCACGGACGGTTTTTACAATCTGGTATTTACGCTCCCCAAACACCGATTCGACGAGAGCTGTAGCCATCACTAAAGTTTCATCGCTACATTGAACAAACGCGTACTCGACGTCTTGCCCAACCGCCAGCGCAAGATTGGCTGGAAGAGTCCAAGGGGTCGTTGTCCAAACCAGAAACGACGTGTTTTCTTGTCCTTGAATAGGAAACCGGACGATGATCGAAGGATCTTCCGTTTCACGGTAGCCTTGCGCAACTTCGTGTGACGACAGCGTCGCGCCAATTCGCGGGTCATAGGGCACCACTTTGTAGTCCTGGTAAATTAGCCCTTTATCCCAAATGATCTTCAAAAGGTTCCAAACGGATTCGATGTATTCATTGTTAAGGGTGTAATAGGCTTGCCCAAGATCAACCCAGAAGCCCATTCGTTCGGTCAAGATTTCCCATTCCCCGATATAACGCATGACCGAATCTCTACAGCGTTGATTAAAGTCGACAACGCCAATTTTTTCCTCGATCACTTTCTTGTCAAAAATGCCGAGTTCTTTTTCAATCTCATGCTCAACCGGTAATCCATGGGTGTCCCAGCCCGCTTTACGCGGTACATGGAACCCCTGCATGGTCTTGAAGCGGGGATAGATGTCCTTGAAGGAACGGGCGAGGACATGATGAATGCCGGGGCGGCCATTGGCCGTTGGTGGGCCTTCATTAAAGGTATATAACGGCCGGTCACGGGATTGCGCCAGTGATTTCTCGAAGATCTGGTTTGCCCGCCAGAAATCGAGAATCCGTTTTTCTAATTCGGGTCCGTTGTATCGACTGGATACGGACTTGAATGCCATGAATTTCTTTCCCAACAAAAACCCCGAGCGCTACGAACTAGCACCCGGGGCGAAGCGGATCCCTTTGGGGCGTCAAGATCCGTGCGCGGTACCACCCGGCTTCGCCGCCTCCTGTTTGGCCGGGCGGCCTCGGTAGACAGCACAAGCTGCCTGTAACCCGTTCACGGGGGTCAATCGGCCGAGCCTACTGGGCACAAAAACCGTTCGGTCGGCGGCTCGGGGGCGATCTTCACCGGGGCCCGGCCGGGGCTCACACCATCCCCCGGTCGCTGGTACGCGGGCGGTTCCAGTTACTCCTTCCCTTCTTTGCCGTTGTCGCCACCCAGGTCCTGGCCCCGACCAGCGAAATGGGGAGTCAATCTACCGGCGCCCCTGGCAAATAGCAACAAGCGGCTACCCCCGTAGAGTCATAAGTTGCAATTCCCGCATGAAGGATGGTGCGTATCGCGCCTTATGCGCTACTAGAGTGACTGTGGTTGTTTTTCCCTAGTAGCGTCGACAGATGCTCGCTAACACTGTCAGCCAAAGCGTCGAGGTCATAACCACCCTCGAGCATTGATATTAAACGACCCCCCGCATACTGGTCGGCTATTTCCAACAAGCGTTCTGTCATCCAACCGTAGCAGTCAGTGGTGAGATTAATGGCGCCAAGTGGGTCAGCCTGGTGGGCGTCAAAACCCGCCGAAACCAGCACCACTTCGGGTCGAAATTCATGGATCCCGGGCAGAATTTGCTGTTTGAATGCCCGTTGGTATTCACCGTCGCTGCTTCCAGCGGTCATCGGACAGTTAAGGGTCGTGCCGGCCCCGCGTCCAAAGCCCGTCTCCGATGCTGCACCGGTGCCTGGATAATGCGGGTATTGATGAAGGCTGATGTAATACACCGAGGGATCATCTTCAAATGCGTGTTGGGTGCCATTGCCATGATGAACATCCCAGTCGAGGATCAAGATCTTGTCCAACCCGTGTTGCCGCTGTAAATAGCGGGCTGCAATAGCCACGTTGTTAAACAAACAAAATCCAAGCGCCGTGTTTTTTTCCGCATGATGTCCCGGCGGTCGCACCAGAGCGAAACCATTGTCAACTTGTCCTGAGACAACTGCATCAACAAGTTGGAGTATGCCACCAGCCGCGAGCAGCGCTGTGTCGAATGATTGTCTACTGACCTGGACGTCTGGACTATCTAGATAGTCGTGCCCACCCAAACATACCTGCTGGGCACGTCGTACGAGTTCAAGGTCGTGTACATTGCATAGCCACGCTTCATCGCAAGCGATCCCACGAAACGGCAACAGCTGTCTGAACCAAGGTTGTTTTTCCAACTGATCGAGTACCGCACTGAGGCGGGCTGGACGTTCTGGATGCGATCGACCCGTATCGTGAAGCAAAAAACGATCATCCGAGAGAAACGCGGTATTCATTGGTATGCTGTCATCGCATATAAAGTTCGGCCGATCGGCAGGGCCCGTAAGCGTACCACCGAAAAGGTGACATGAGGAGTTCTGAACTGAAGTGTTGGTCGGTACTCATCGGTACAATGCGAACCATTTGTCACGAAATGTTAAAACATGTTTTGATCGACTGGCTAAAACCAACCGTTAGCAGGTGCTGAATTCCTATTCGGCGATATTATGGAACTTATTCTGAGTATTTTGGCTGTCGCAGTAGCGTGGTTGGGGAGCAGGCACTGGCCGCTTTCTGCTGCTCAGGGGCGAGAGTTACACGGAAGTTTGGCTGGTTGTGAAACTAAGGCGGGCAGGGGAAGTTTTACGGTGGGGACTTATAACATTCATCGAGGTCGTGGCCTGGATGGAAAGCGAAACCTCGCTCGCATCGCTCGCACGATCGAGGGGTGTGACGTGGTGGGTCTTCAGGAAGTAGAAGGCCATGGCCTTCGGCATTTTGGAAATCAAGCCTACCAGCTGGGACAGGACTGCAAATATGCGGCTCATTTCTCTCCCACCCGCCGGCACTTCTTTTTTCCACACCGAGGCAACGCGCTATTGACGCGACTCCCGGTCACGCATTGGCAAAGAGAGCCGTTGTCGCCTACGACCGGCAAAGCGTACCGGAACATGACCGCCTATACAATTTCGTTCAATGGAGAAGTCGTCTACGTTATCAATACTCACCTGTCTAAACCCGAAGAGCAAATTGCCCCACTGAGAAGGGTACTTGAAGTATTTTCAAGTCTAGAGCGAGTGGTATTACTCGGCGATTTCAATGCCCACCCTGCGCGTCCTGAATTGCAAGAACTTTTGGCATCGGGCATTGAGGACGCCACATCTATCGCTAGCCAAGATCCACTGAGAGTAGACTGGATATTGGTACGTGGGCTTAAGGTGTTATGGGCACGAAGTGAACCGACCGGCCCCTCAGATCACCCGTTTTACTTAGCCAGTTTAAGCTTGAAATAAGATGATCCACTTTATTATTGTTCGCTAAAACCGGCTTCGCTAAGTTTTCTTCGTGTAAGTTCGTATAGCGCCGGATGAGGATGATCTTTCTTCCAATTAAGAAGAAATCTCTCTACGTCTTTACCGATATGACGACGAGCAGCCTCGTCGTCTTTGTGCTGTTTCATTGCATCGAGATCCAATAACACAGCTTGGTCTTGTGGGAGCAAGATATTGCTCCCTTTCAAGTCACCGTGTGTGATGTGGTGGTTCCAAATTTTTTTCAAAGTATCGATAATCTGCTCCAGTCTCTGCGCCTGGACGGTCTCATCGTCGATTGTTGGCAGGTGATCCAGGCAAGAAGGACCAACCACTAATTCGCTGAGGTACCAGGATCCGCCTTTTAGCCCAGTCCCCAGGTATTCCTGAATGAATGCAACCGGCGGGGCGACTGCAATGCCAAGATTTTCAAGAGTTATTGCGTGCATCCAGCAGTTCTCAGCTCGTGATTTGCTGACTGTGCGACGAAGTGCGTGCCAGGCGTTCTTCTTGTTGTAGCGCTTGATATAGATCGGGCATTCTTCTACCAAGTTTGCAACGAGGGTGACGGTAGTTGTCTGATCATCCTTGATTGGAGAGCCGCCGCCGAACTTTTTCAAGTCTTGGTCAGGGTCTTCTAAAAAGTCACGGAGCTTGGGTGACTGGTATCGAGTTCGGTATTGACCCTTCAACTTTTCGTGTGCGAAGGATTCAACTTTATCGGACATATGCCTAGTTCGAATCACAGGGGTTTCAAGATCGGGTCTGTCAGCAAGGCTATGTCAGCCCCGAATCTTTCAGTCAAGTAGCCTAGTGTTGCGCGCGCGTTGCAGGCACTGTTTTCACTGTCGCAGGTAAGCCCTCCAGGCTTTTTCGTTGTTCGGCGGCACGCAAATTGTTCGCTTTTGATATTACTCCCCCCCAGAATGACCGGTAACCCGACCAAGCGTCGCGCAAGGGGGCGCCCAGATAAGTTGACATGAAACGATAAAGGTCTCGCTGAGTGAGTACCCCAGCGTCGATGAGGGCTAAGCAGGAGAACCGAAGTCCCGAAATATCCTTCAATTTCCAGCGTTCCGGTGTTTCACGGCGGATCTGCATCCGGTGTAGGTCGATGACATACAGTTTGCTTTTTTCGATTGAGAGTTCGCCGTTGTCATAAGCCCGTTGTAATAGGAAATGGCAAAGATAGAAATCGCGATGATTGGCTCCACTTTGGTGAATCGTGCGCGCCATTTCCGCAATTCTTCGGATTAGCCATCTCTTGTAGCGGAGGTCACTTTTTTTTCTCGGGGGATTCTGTTGCCATTCGTAACTGAGCTCTTCAAGGCTGATCGATCCTTTGATCTCTTCCGTAATAATAAAGGATTGGCGCGTAGCATACGGCCACGAAAATTCTCCAATCTCCCCAGAAGTTCCGTACCCAGCAATGGTCAGTGTATCGATACCGTGCCGTTGTAAATGATGCACTCCGTGCCATTCATTTTTTGCGCCAAGAACTGGAAGACGAAGATAGGTCCAGTTTTTAATGATTTCCCACCAGCCAACACCCGTATGCGTCTTCAGGTAATAACTCCTGTCATCGAATTCAAGGCGGCTGGTCCGGCGCCCCAAGCCAGATCGAATCAGTTCACCCTGACCTTGGAACTGCCTGATTTGGTCGAAGCTTGCTCCATGAAAAATTCCATCGGATAACCTTTTATCTAAATACCGAATGGAGAAGGCAGATGGCGTGACGGCTGTAAAGTCCCGGCCGAGATCTTTACGGCAGTGGTCTTCGAGGATATCTACGGCATCAGTCGGCATATGATATAGATCCTCATTTTCCCCGTAACGCAGACCATTCGTTTCCCACTCTTTCCGCATCGGTGATAACAAAACGTTCGCCAGTTCCAGGTTTAATTGATCTTGCTCAAAAGGCGAAGAAAGGACGATTCCCGCACTGGCTCGTTCAACATGGTGGGCGTAACCGCAGACGTTTGTCGTTAGTACTGGCACGCCCGCAGCAATAGCCTCTAGCAGAATTGTCCCCGTATTCTCCCTGTATGCTGGATGCAACAGTAACTCACCCGCCGCAAGCAACTTGGGAATATCTGGGCGGCCGCCGAGAAAATGAACCTTGCGTCCAACTCCAAGCTGTTTTGCTAGCTGCTGATATTCTTCCGAGTGATCTTGGCCGATAACCATCAATTGTGAACGCTTCTGCAAATCTGAGGGTAAGCTGGCTAGGGCCCGCAGGGCGCGGTCTAAACCTTTAGTCTCAAAACCAGAGCCTATGAAGAGGAGCAATAGATCATCCTCCGAAATTTGAAACTCTTTTCGTATCCGTTGTCGGATCCCACTGCGATCTTGCACCGGCATCCGATCTTCCGGATTCAACGTAGGTGGCAACAGGGAAAAGCGCGAATCTGGCGTGTGGTAGTACTCTTGAAATACCTTTTTCTCGCGTTCAGATAGGGACAAAATTAAAGTCTGGCTGTTTGTGCCGAAGACGCTTTTTTCGAAGTCAAAGAGGTGTTGATAGCGCGGCGTTAATCGCAGTGCTGGATGATTGGCTTTCTGCTCACGGGCGATGTAGCAGAAATCTGCGCCGTAATAGACATCGAGCCTTGGCATCTTGTTGAAACCAACCACGGCGTCGAATGAATTTTCTTTCAGTTTTTGGCTAAGGCTACGGTAATACCTTTTATCCTTGTCGTGATTCGCACTAAAGTTATTACGCCAGTCACCGAGTATCGTTACCTCAGTGTTCGCGGGTTGAGGTCCCTGCCATGTTCTGACGAAAACTTCTGCTTCATGTCCCCGGTGTTGACATTCATCTAGGATTCGACGGAAGTCTCGGGACAGTCCGCTATAGGGGAAGTAGTTAAAAAGACAGAAAGCGAATTTCATTGGAGTGCGGACCGCCTTAGTGGCTGCCACACAGTGTATTCAGTTAGTCTACCCGAGTTTTGTTACTTGGACCGTCGTCGTGACTATCTTGATAGTGTCGTTCCCACTCCCAGGCTGTCCGGCAGATCTCCTTCAAATCGTCATGTTGAGGTAACCAGCCGAGTACCTGAAAAATTCGCTGGTTGTCTGCAATCAATTGAGGTGAATCGCCTGGACGTCGTGCGACTTCTGTGATTGAAAAATTGACGCCACTTACGGATCGGACCGCCGCCAACACTTCGCGGACACTGTATCCCCGGCCGTAACCGCAGTTCAGTGTTTCCGATGGGCCACCATCTGCCAGATATTGCAGTGCGTCAATGTGTGCGGTCGCCAGGTCCTCCACGTGGATATAGTCGCGAATACACGTTCCATCGGGGGTGTCGTAATCGGTACCAAATATAGCCAGCGAATCACGTTTGCCCAGGGCTGTCTCGCAAGCCACTTTGATAAGGTGGGTGGCTTCGGGTGTCGCCTGGCCCAGCCTACTGTCAAAACGGGCACCGGCAACGTTGAAGTACCGCAAAGCGATGTACCGAAACGCCTTGCCGGCTGAAAATACACTGCTCGCTGCAACGTCCCTCAAATTCCATTCCGTGATGAGTTTTGTCCGACCATAGGGATTGATCGGTAGGGTTGTCATTTCCTCTGAAACCGGTACCTTATCTGGATTTCCGTAAACCGCCGCGCTGGATGAAAAGACAAATATTCCCACTCCAGATTGCCGGCAAGCATCGATCAAGTTCATCGACGCTATGACGTTGTTTTGGTAATACTTGGCTGGATTGCGTACCGATTCGGGCACTACGATGTGACCCGCGAAATGAATCACAGCTTCGATTTGCCCTTTTTGCAACAGCGGTACCATGCCGTCTGCATCCCCGGCATCCAGCTGGTGGAAATCTACGCCCTCTGGGATTGCCCACCGGTGACCGCTGTAGAGAGTATCTACCACGGTTAATTCATATCCCGCGTCAAGTAGTTGTCGGGCCGTATGGGATCCGATATACCCGGCGCCGCCGGTAACAAGCACTCTTGACACTTTAGTTGGCACAGTACGTTCTCACGTTAGGTTTCCGGACGTCGCCGGAATTATAGGCGGGTCCTTAGGGGGTCCCCGCACGAATCGAGGTTTCGGTTGCCCGTGTGAGGGCTTCTCGTACC
>Ga0208747_1000401_pt1 | contig 13175 bp, 11 predicted proteins | sample Knorr_S7_td_AAIW_FD_185597 | JGI IMG/M metagenome (GOLD analysis project Ga0208747, IMG submission 185597) | Marine microbial communities from Southern Atlantic Ocean transect - Knorr_S7_td_AAIW_ad_750m_LV_A (SPAdes) (version 2) | ecosystem: Environmental > Aquatic > Marine > Oceanic | place...
TATTTGAAAGTGTTTTATTACTTGCTTTTTACTCATTAGGTTTAGCCATCCCATTTATTGCATCAGGCTATGCCATACATAGATTTTTAATTTTATCAAAGAATTTAAAAAAAAAGGCACCAATTATAATTAAGGGAAGTGGAATAATCTTATTTTTTACTGGTATTTTAATATTAACTAACCAATTACAAGTTTTGGGTTATTATATTCTTGAAATATTCCCAATACTTTCTGGTCTAGGTTAGATTCCTTGGCCAATAATTTCTTTAAAATTTTTTACACCATCGTTTTTTAAATGATTAATTAAATCTTTTTTTATATTTTTTACAACTTCGGGACCTTTAAAAATCATACCTGTATAAAGCTGCACAAGTGAAGCTCCTGATATAATTTTATTATAAGCTGACTTTCCAGAGTCCACACCGCCAACACCAATGATAATAATTTTTCCCCTTAATTTTTTATAAAATTTTTTTATTATATTATTTGAAATATCTTCTAAAGGCTTACCTGAAAGGCCACCTATTTCATTTTTTTGTAACTCTATTAAATTATTTCTATTTGTATTTGTAGTATTAGTTAAGATTAAAGCAGTTATTGAATTATCAATTGCAATTTCAGATATTTCGTCAATTGTACTATCATTAATATCAGGTGAAATTTTTAACATTATTGGAATTGTTGTATTTTTCTTCTTTTTTTCTTCATTAATAATTTTTAATAATTCAATTAATTTTTTACCCTCATGAAAATCTCTTAAATTTTCGGTATTTGGTGACGAAATATTTATAGTAATATAATCAGCTAAATTATTAAAATTTTTTAATCCTAAAATAAAATCATCTTCTTGATTTTTTGTTTGTTTATTTGGTCCAATATTAATTCCTAAAATACCTTTTTTTTTATTTTTAAGAATTCGTTTTTTTATAATTTCATAACCATCATTATTAAAACCTAGTCTATTTATTAATGCCTCATCTTTTTCTAGTCTAAAAATTCTTGGCTTAGGATTTCCATATTGCTTGAGGGGTGTAATAGTGCCAACTTCAACAAATCCAAAACCAAATTTAAAAATTGAATTATATACTTCTGCACTTTTATCAAACCCGGCTGCTAATCCAATTGGATTAGGGAATTTTTTGTTAAATAAACTAATTTCAAGCATTGCTTCATTTTCAACTTTAAAAAATGATTTTGGTAAATAGTTAAATTTTAATGATTTAATTGCCAAATCATGTGCTAATTCTGGATTTATTTTAAAAAACGCAGGTCTAATGAATGAGAACATTTTATTTTATTTTATTTTTTATTAAGTCAATTGTTTCTTTCACTCCAAAAAAACTTATAAAAAAACCTAATCTTGGACCATTTTCATCACCAAATATTACTTCATAAATCATTTTAAACCAGTCTCGAAGATTTTCTTTATAACCATTTTCTTTACCTACACTATAAACAATTGTTTGAATGGCCTCTGGACTCATACTTTCATTACATTCCCTCAGTTTTTCTGCAAGATTGTTTAATGCTAATTTTTCTTCTTGATTGGGTTTTTTAAATTTTTTATTTAATTTAACTACATCATTAAAATATTTAATTGCATAATTAATAAGTTGATCAAAAATAGGGTTTTCCTTCTCTTTTATATTTTTTTTATATTTTTTTACAAATTTCCATAAAAGTTCCTTAGATGAGGCATTACTTGTTCCTACAAGATTTAATAACATAGAAAACGACATTATCATTTTTTCTGAAGGTGGAATTCCATTATGTACATGCCAAACTGGATTTGAAATTTTTTTTAAACCTTCTTGTGTTTCATATTTTTCTATACAATCTAAATATTCATCTACAGCCTTTGGAACCACTTCATGATACAATTTTTTTGCTCTTTGTGGATTTTGATACATATACAGTGATAAACTTTCAGGTGACGCATACTTTAACCATTCTTCAATGGTTATGCCATTTCCTTTTGATTTTGAAATTTTTTCCCCCTTTTCATCTAAAAATAATTCATAAGCAAAGCCATTTGGACTTTTTTTACCCAGAGCCTTAAGTATTTTATTCGACAATATTGCACTCTCAATTAAATCTTTTCCATACATTTCAAAATCAATATCAAGTGCGTACCATCGCATTGCCCAGTCAACCTTCCACTGTAATTTACAATTACCATTTAAAATACTTTTCTCTAGTTTCTTTCCATTATTTTCAAAAATTATTTGATTTTTTTCTTTTGAAATTTCAATCATTGGAATTTCTAAAACTTTTCCGGTATCAGGACAAATGGGCAAAAAGGGACTGTAAGTTTTTTGTCTTTCTTTACCAAGTGTTGGCAATATAATATTCATTATATCGTGATACTTATTTAAAATTAATTTTAATGTTTCATTAAAATATCCAGATTTGTATAATTCTGATGAGCTTTTAAAAGAATAGTTAAATTTAAATTTATTCAAAAAACTTTTTAACATTTCATTATTATGTTCACCAAAACTAGAAAATTTGTCAAATGGATCTGGAATATTAGTTAGTGGTTTTCCTAAATTTTTTTTAAGTATTTCTATATTAGGAACATTATTTGGTATTTTTCTTAACCCATCCATATCATCAGAAAACGTAATTATCTCTTTTGGTAAATCAGTTAAATTATTTAAAGCATTAACTATCATTGAAGTTCTTGCTACTTCTGCAAATGTTCCTATATGTGGTAATCCACTGGGTCCGTAACCAGTTTGTAGAGTGATTTTTCCTTTTTTATCAAAAATAGATTTTCTCTCTTTAAGAAGTTTTCTTGCCTCAACAAAAGGCCAGGCAGTTGTTTTTTCAAATATTGATTTATCCATCACTACACACAGATTTATTAAATTTATTACTAAAAATATAGATAATTTTAGTCCATATTGTGTTGAAATTTATAAAACTTAAAATATTGTTTTAAAAAAATGAACAATAATAAAACTATTTTTTTTATTTTGGGAATTTTACAAATCATTCTTGGTTTTTCTATGATTTTTCCAATTATAATTCAATTCATTTATAATGAATTTGATAGTACCTTTATTAGCTCCGGTCTAATTACTATAATTGCTGGAATACTATTCTGCCTAGCTAATTTAGATCAAAGTAAAAAAATTAACTTACAACAAGCATTTCTTTTAACATCTTTGTCATGGATAAGTGTTGCTGCATTTGGATCATTACCATTTATCTTTTCTAATATGAATTTTAGTTTTAGTGATGCTTTTTTTGAAAGCATGTCGGGAATTACAACAACTGGTTCTAGTGTTATAGATAATTTATTAATAACACCCAAAGGTATTTTGCTTTGGCGAGCAATATTACAGTGGCTTGGAGGAATAGGTATTGTTGTAATGGCAATAACATTAATGCCTCTAATGAAAGTTGGTGGAATGCAATTATTTAAAATTGATAGTGGAGATTCTTCAGAAAAAATACTTCCAAAAACACGAGAAATTGCAATGAGAATTTTTTTAATTTATTTATTTCTTACCATGCTATGTTTGTCCTCATACTTTGTTGCAGGAATGAATATCTTCGATAGCATTACTCATTCCATGACAACAATTGCCACTGGAGGTTTTTCAAATTATAATAAATCAATTGGATATTTTCAAAACTCAATTATTGAAATAATAGCAATTATATTCATATTAGCAGGAAGCATTCCATTTATCGCCTATTTAAAATATATATCGGGAAATAAAAAAATATTTTTTCAAGATATACAAATTAAAGGTTTGTTTAAAATTTGTGTAATATCAATTTTAATTATTTTTATTTATCTATTTTTTAATAATCAGGAAAATTTTTTAGTCAACTTAAGAATTTCAGCTTTCAATGTGGTATCTATCTTGTCTGGCACAGGATATGTCACTTCAAATTTTGATCTTTGGGGTGAATTTTCATTAGTTTTCTTTCTAATTTTAATGTTCATAGGTGGATGTGCTGGGTCTACCGCATGCGGAATTAAAATATTTAGAATTCAAATTTTATGGTTATTTATAAAAACTCAAATTAAAAAAATTATTTATCCAAGAGGAATTTTTCCAATTTCCTATAATAATGAAAAAATAAATGAAAAATTCTTATCATCAATAATTTCTTTTATTTTTTTATATTTTTTAATTTTTTTTATTATTGCTATTTTGTTGTCTTTTTCTGGATTAAATTTTATTACCTCGATATCTGGAGCCGCTACATCAATTTCTAATGTTGGGCCTGGCTTAGGTGAAATAATTGGACCAAATGGAAGTTTTAAAGATATACCTACATTTTCCAAATGGGTATTAAGTCTTGGTATGCTATTAGGTAGACTTGAAATATTTGCTCTGTTAGTCTTATTCTTTCCAAATTTTTGGAAAAATTAGAAGATATGGAAACAGAACAAAAACAAACTCTATCAGAAACCTTTTCTGTTTATTTTGACAGAAGAATGGTCAGAATTTTGCTTTTAGGAGCAATAAGTGGATTTCCATGGGTTTTGATTGGAAGTAGCCTTTCCTTATGGCTCAAAGAAGAAGGTTTAAGCAGATCTACTATTGGATGGGCAGGATTAATTTTTGGGGTATATGCTATTAATTATTTATGGGCACCAATAATCGACAGAATTCAAATACCAATTTTAACAAAAAAAATAGGCCACAGAAGAGCTTGGATAGTTTTGATGCAAGTTGCAATTTTGCTTTGCTTAATTGTTTGGAGTTATATTAACCCAATAGAAAACTTGGCATTATTAATTACAGTTGGTTTAATTATTGCAATTGCTTCTGCAACACAAGACATTACCGTAGATGCTTTAAGAATTGAACAAATTGGAGAACATGAAGGAAAATCAATGGCAGCTGGTGCAGCGATGGCAGTTGTTGGTTGGTGGACGGGCTATAAATTAGGAGGAGTTATAGCATTATTTACCGCCGAATATTTTCAAAACTCAGGCGTTGCTAATTATTGGCAAACAACTTTTTTAATTTTAGGAGTAGTCATAATTTTAATGAACATAGGATTGATGTTTGTTCATGAACCAATTTCAACAGAAAGACAATCAAAACAAAAGGAAACTGATCAACTTATAGAAAACAATCTTGGATCAAAAAATATTATAACTGCTTTTGTTGCCTGGATAACTGGAACAATAGGAGGACCTATAATAAGTTTTTTTAGAAAAAATGGATTTTCAATTGCAATAGGAATTTTGGGTTTTGTATTTTTGTTTAAAATTGGAGAAGCTTTTCTAGGACGCATGTCCATTGTTTTTTATAAAGAAATGGGATTTTCCAAAGGTGATATTGCCATTTATTCAAAGACTCTTGGGTGGATAACAACGGTTGTTTTTACCTTGTTAGGTGGATTATTTGCTATTCGTTCAGGGGTTATAAAAGCAATGTTTCTTGCTGGAATAATGATGGCATTAACTAACCTGTTATTTACTGCTTTAGCCTGGAGTGGAAAATCCGAATTATTATTTGCATTTGCTGTAATAGCTGATGATATTACAGCTGCATTCGCTACTGTAGCTTTTGTTGCATTTATATCATTATTGGTTGATAGAACTTATACAGCAACTCAGTACGCATTGCTCGCTTCTATTGGAACTGCTGGAAGAACAACGCTAGCTTCTTCATCTGGGGCATTGGTTGATTGGCTAAATGGAGACTGGGGAACATTTTTCATTTTAACAGCTGTGATGGTTATTCCATCTTTGATTTGTTTATGGTTTATTAGAGACAAATTAAAACTTCGTGCAAAATAGTTATTACAATAATTATACATCAATTAACGTATATAAAAATAATTCTATATCATCTGGCTTGACGACTCAGATACTTTATGGAGAAAAATTTAAATTAATTAAAAAAACTAGGGATTGGTGGAAAATTAAATTAAATAGCGATAAATACATAGGTTTTATAAAAAAAAAAAAATTTAAAAAAAAAATTACTTATTATTATAAAGTAAGTTCTTTAAAAGCAGATATTTATAATTCACCATATCTAAAAAAAAAAATAAAGTACAAACTTCCTTTTGCATCAAAAATTTCATTTATTAAAAAATCAGATTCTTTTATTGAATTTGAAAAAAATAAATGGATTAAAATTTCAGATGTAAAACCAATTAACTATCAAACAAATAATATATTTCAGAAAATAAAAATTTTTAATGGAACAAGGTATAAATGGGGAGGCAAAGATTATCGAGGTATAGATTGTTCCGCATTAATTCAATTATGTTTTACTTTTAATAATCAATATTTTCCTAGAGATTCTCAAGATCAACTCAAATATTTAAAAAAAACAATTCAGAGAAAAAATGCAAAAAAAAATGATTTATTTTTTTGGAAAGGTCATGTAGCAATAGCAATCTCAAGAAAAAACTTAATTCATGCTTACGGACCCTTTAAAAAAGTAATATCGATGAACATAGATACAACTATAAAAAGAATTAAAGATACTGCAAATTTAAAATTAATTTCAATTAAAAGAATTTAGACATGGACAAAAAGTTAAAAAATGAAGCAGAAACTAAGGCTCAAATCATAATGAATTATTATCAGTCAAAAAGTTATGATTTAGCAATTGCAAATGCTAAAAAATTATTAAAAAAATTTCCTAATTATGTATTTTTGTTCAATATTATTGGACTATCTCTTCAAGCAAAAAAAGAATTTAATGAAGCAATTAATTATTTTCATAAAGCTTTACAAATTAATCCAAATTATTTTTTAGCATTAAATAATATTGGGCTCTCTTATCGTTTAATGGGAAATGATGAAGAGGCTCAAATTTATTTTGAAAAAGCAATAGAACGTAGCCCAAAATTTGCTACTGCATTTTCAAATTTAGCTAATATAAAAAAAGATTTAAATTTAATTAATGAAGCAATAAAACTTTATGAAAAAGCTCTAGAGTTAGATAATAATTTATTCTTAACTCATTATAATCTTGCATTAATTTACCAATCAATTGGAAATACTGCTAAAGCAAAAAAATATTTTTTTTCTTCTTTAAAAATAAATCCAAATTTAACAATTGCAGATAAACAAATTAGTTTGTCGATAAAATATGATGAAAACCATGATCATTTAAAAGAAATGAAAGAAAAACTTTCAAATAACAAACTTAACGAAGATCAAAAAATACAATTATATTTCGCTCTAGGAAAAGCTTATGAAGATTTTAAAAATTATAAAATATCTTGTGAATACTTAATAAAAGGAAACTTTTTAAAAAGAAAAAATCTTAATTATGATGTTAAATATAATAATAAAATGTTTGAGAAAATAAAAACCTTTTTCACAATATTTAAAAAAGAAAATAATCAAATAAAATTTAATGAGCAAAAAAAAATGATCTTTATTGTTGGAATGCCACGCTCCGGTACAACTTTAGTTGAACAAATACTTTCAAGTCATAGTAAAGTTTATGGTGGTGGAGAAAGAAATGAATTTAAAAATCTTGTTAAAAATAATTTTATTAATGAAAATATTAAACAAAAATTTTTTAAATTTAAAAATATTGACGAGATAAAATTATTAAGAAATAAATTTTTTGATAAAATACTAAGCAAAACAAATTTAATTAACGAAACATACATTACTGATAAAAATCCAACAAATTTTAAATGGATTGGACTAATGAAAATATTATTTCCTGAGTCAAAGATCATACATTGTTCAAGAAATTCTAAAGATACTTGTTTATCAATATATAAACATCTTTTTCTTAGTGATTGGAAATGGTGTTACAAAACTAATGAATTAACTGATTATTATAAAATATATGTTTCGTTAATGAAATTTTGGAAAGAAAATTTAAATGAATTTATTTATGATATTTCATATGAAAAATTGATTAATAATAACAAAATAGAAGTGGAAAAATTACTTAATTATTGTGAATTAAATTGGGAAGATAATTGTTTGAAATTTGATAAAAATAAAACTCCTGTTACTACAATGAGTATAGCTCAAGTAAGAAATCCAATTTATAATAGCTCCATTAATTCATGGAAAAATTATGAACAATATCTCAAACCTTTGTTTGATGAACTAGAATAATTTATTTTCTTCCAAAATCAGGTCTGTTTACGTCTTGACCTAATTCAATAATTTCTTTCCTAATTTTTTTTGTTTTTATAAAAATTTCCTCTAATTTTTTTCCATCTTCTTTTTCTATTGCCTTCTTTAAATCTTCTAGATTTTCAATAAAACTATCTATCATCTTCGATGTATTTTTTTTGTTTTGTATAAAAATATCTCTCCACATAATAGGATTGGATGCTGCAATTCTTGTAAAATCTCTTAGTCCACCAGCGCTGTATTTCACAATATCAGTTTCTTTTTTATCTTGAGCATTAATAGTCGTATTTACAATATTATATGCGATTAAGTGTGGAATATGACTTGTAATTGACAAGATATAATCATGCTGTTTTGCTTCCATAATATCAACTTTACTTCCTATTTTTTCCCAAAAAGTCTTAAGTAATTTAATATCTTTATCTTTTGCTTTTTTGCTTGGAGTTAAAATACACCATTTGTTTTTAAAAAGTTCAGAAAATCCTGATTCTGGTCCACTTTCTTCTGTTCCAGCAATTGGATGTGATGAAATCCAAGAAACATTTTGGGGAACTGATTTTTCAACCAAACTTATTATATTTTCTTTAACTGATCCAACGTCGGTTAGTATAGTTCCACTTTTTAAACAATCTTTAATTTTTGAAATTACATTATCATAGCTACTTAAAGGAGTGGCAATTATGATTAAATCAGAACCCTCAGCCATTTTTTTAGTATCTGAGCTTGAATCGTCCACTATCTTTAATTCAATTACTTTTTTGTTTACAGCATCTGATCTATTGGAAGAAACTATTATAGTTGACAAATTATTATTCTTAATTGCTCTTGCCAAAGAAGATCCTATCAAACCGCATCCAATTATACATACTTTTTTAAACATTATTTTAAAATCTCTCTAATAGATTGGATAAAATGTTCATTTGCTTTCTCATCTCCAATAGTTAATCTTAACGCGTTAGGTATTTTATATTGTTTCATTTCTCTTAAAATTATACGTTTGTTGCCTAACTTCTTAAAAACCTCATCTGAATTAATTTTTGTTTCATCAAAATTCATCAAAAAGAAGTTTGCTGTAGGATCATTAGTTTTAATTTTACATTCCTTTAAAACAGAAAATATTTTTTTTGACCATACTGTATTATGTTCAATTGCTCTTTCTGTCCATTCATTATCCTTAATAGCTTCCATACCTGCAGCAAGTGCGGCCCTGTTAACATTAAAAGGTGGTTTAATCTGATACATTGCATCAATAATTTCTTGAGAGCAATAGCCCCAGCCCAATCTAAGTCCAGCGAGACCATATATTTTAGAAAAAGTTCTTGTTACTAATACATTTTGAGAATCTTTAAAAAGATCTAACCCAGAAGTAAAATCTTCCTTATTTAAAAATTCAAAGTAAGCATCATCAACAACCAAAAGTATATCACTTCTAAGCTTTTGTCTTAAATTAAGAATTTCACTTTTTGAAACATAAGTACCAGTTGGGTTATTAGGATTTGCAATAAATACAATTTTAGTTTTATTGGTAACTTTTTTTAATATTTCATCTACTGACGCTTTAAAATTTTTCTCCTTGGCTAAAATAACTTTGGCCTTATAGAGTGATGCATATATCCTATGCATAATAAATCCAAATTCTGTAACAACTACTTCATCTCCTGGTTCTATAAATAAATGACATGTTAAATCAAATATCTGATCAGAACCTGCTCCACAAATAATTCTATTGGTATCAATATTAAATTTTTTAGATATTAGATCTCTTAAAGAATTACTATCTGACTCTGGATACTTAAAAATTTTATTTTTATCTCTTTCAAAAGCACGAATTGCCTTTGGGCTTGGCCCTAAAGCGGACTCATTAGCTGATAGCTTAATTGGATTATCAATGTTTTTAAACATAGACAATCCTCCAACATACCTTTCAACCTCTAATTTTACTGGTTTTGGTAAAGTCATAATCTTATTAATATATAAATTGTACCGGTAAATACTATATATGGAGCTTTGTGGCAAAATAATTACTACCTAAATTGACAAAAGATACAGTTTTTAGTACAAGAAGGCCGCGCTGATTTAACTAAATTGCGAGCGCTTTAAAAAAACAGCTAAAAAAGGTTTTTTACCCAGCTTAGCTGGGTTTTTTTTTATAAAAATGAATATTGAAATTAAAAACATAAAAAAATTAATTATTGGCCAATCTGTTGAACTTGATTGCGGTAAAATAATTAAAGATTTTCCTTTAGCCTACGAAACATATGGAACTTTAAATAAAAATAAAAGTAATGCAATACTAGTCTTTCATGCTTTGACTGGAGATCAGTTTGTAACAAACATTAATCCAATTACCAAAAGAGTAGGATGGTGGAAAACTGCTGTGGGACCTGGAAAAGCAATTGATACTAATAAATATTTTATAATTTGTGCAAATGTCTTAGGAGGTTGTATGGGCAGCTTCGGACCCAAAGAAATAAATCCAGAAACAAATAAATTATTTGAGACCACATTTCCAGTAATAACAATAAAAGATATGGTTAAAGTCCAAAAATATTTATTAGACTATTTAGGTATTAAAAAGCTACTTGCTGTTGCAGGCGGTTCAATGGGTGGAATGCAAGTATTACAATTTACTTCTTTATATCCTGATAGTTCTTATGCTGCAATTCCAATAGCTTGCAGCGCTAGTCATTCTGCACAAAATATTGCATTAAACGAGTTGGGACGACAAGCAATCATGGCAGATCCTAATTGGAAAAAAGAAAATTCAACACCTGACAAAGGCTTGGCTGTAGCTAGAATGGCTGCGCACATAACCTATCTTTCAAAAAAAGAATTACAGGAAAAATTTGGAAGAAAACTACAAGATAAAGGAAGTCTAAAATTTAGTTTTGATGCAGATTTTCAAATTGAAAGTTACTTACGCTATCAGGGAGCAAATTTTGTGGATAGGTTTGATGCTAACAGCTACTTATATATTACCAGAGCAATGGATTACTTTGATATGGAAAAACAATTTAATGGTAATTTATCTCTTGCTTTTAAAAATACAAAATCTAGGTTTTGTGTAATTTCATTTTCATCTGATTGGCTTTATCCTACAATCGAAAATAAAGAAATAGTTATAGCCTTAAATGCTTGTGGTGCAAATGTTGGATTTGTTGAAATTAATTCAGATAAAGGGCATGACTCATTTTTGCTAGATGTACCGGAGTTTTTAAAGACATTAAGTCAATTTTTAGACTCAACTTATAATGAAATTAATAATGAAAAAAGAATTTAACGTAATAGCTCAGATAATTAAAAATAATAAAAGAGTTTTAGACATAGGATGTGGAGATGGAACTCTGATGGAATATCTAAAAGTAAACCAACAAAATGATGTTAGAGGATTAGAACCAGAAAAAAATCTTGTTCAAAAATGTATTTCTAAAGGTCTTTCAGTAATTGAAGGTGACGCTGAAAAAGAATTGGTTCAATTTCCAAAAAAATCATTTGATTATGTTGTATTAAGCCAAACACTTCAAGCCTTCCTTTATCCTGAAGAAGTTTTAAAACAATTACTTAGAATTGGAAAACAAACAATTGTTTCAATTCCTAATTTTGGATATTGGAAAGTTCGTCTTCATTTATTATTTAAAGGAACAATGCCAGTAACAAAAAATTTACCTCATGAATGGTATAGCACACCAAATTTACATATGTGTACCATCAAAGATTTCGTAAATTTTTGTAAAGAAAAAAATATAACAATTGATAGATCTTTATGTTTAACAAATGAGAAAATTTCTGAAATCACAAATAATAACATGTTTTACAAAAATATTTTTTCTCAGCTAGGAATATTTGTTATAGAATAGTTTCTTATGCAGATAATACCAATTCCATGTTTAACAGATAATTATGCATATATTATTAATGACAATATTTCTAAAATTGTAGGTGTAGTTGATCCTTCTGAAGCAACGCCAGTAATTGCTTTTCTTAAAAAAAAAAATTTACAATTAAATTACATATTAAATACCCATCATCACTTTGATCATATAGGAGGAAATCTTGAACTAAAAAAAATGTATAATGCTAAAATTGTTGGTTTCGAAAAGGATAAGAAAAGAATACCTGGTATAGATATTGCTTTAACAGCCAACGAATGTTGGAAATTTGGTTCCTTCGAATTAAAAATAATTTATATTCCCGGACATACTCTTGGACATATATGTTTTTATTTTGAAAATGAAAAAGTGGCTTTTACTGGAGATACACTTTTTTCATTGGGTTGTGGCCGTATATTTGAGGGAACTTATGAACAAATGTTTTCATCTTTAAATAAAATAAAAAACTTACCAAAGGATACTAAAATTTATTGTGGTCATGAATATACTGAAAAAAATTCTGAATTTTGTATTAGTTTAGACTCAAGAAATAAAAAACTAATTTCTAAAATTAATGATATAAAATTAAAAAGATCAAATAATTTACCAACTGTCCCATCTAGCCTAAAGGATGAAATTGAGTGTAATATTTTTTTTAGATGTGAAGATGAACAGGTTAAAAGTTCGTTAAAGATGAAAAATAATACACCTATTGAGGTTTTCATGAAATTAAGAGATTTAAAGGATAATTTCTAGTTTTTAATTCTTGACTAAAAATAGTGTGTGTTTATATTGCCCTAACTTTAAAAAAATTTATCAATGTCATTTGCAATATTTAAAACCGGTGGAAAACAATACAAAGTTCAAGCTAGTGAAATTTTAAAAATAGAAAAACTTGAGTTATCTAAAGACAACAAAATTGAGTTTAATGAAATTTTGGCTTATGGAGATAAAAAAAATGTAGAACTTGGTTTTCCATTAATAAAAGGTGCAAAAATTGAGGCAGAATTAATAAAAAATAGCAAAGAAAGAACTGTGTTAGTTTTTAAAAAAAGAAGAAGAAAGAATTCAAGAAAAAAATATGGTCATAGACAACCTTTTACATTAATCAGAATTAATAAAATTTTTTCAAAAGATGGAAAGATTTTAGCTTCTGCTGAAAAAAAAACAGAAAAAACACTCAAAGTTATCAAAGAAGGTGAAAA
>Ga0208747_1000403_pt1 | contig 13147 bp, 11 predicted proteins | sample Knorr_S7_td_AAIW_FD_185597 | JGI IMG/M metagenome (GOLD analysis project Ga0208747, IMG submission 185597) | Marine microbial communities from Southern Atlantic Ocean transect - Knorr_S7_td_AAIW_ad_750m_LV_A (SPAdes) (version 2) | ecosystem: Environmental > Aquatic > Marine > Oceanic | place...
TTATAAAATTTAAATTACTTAAGTTTTAATTTGTTAATTTGAGTCCATTAGACGCATAGATTTGTATAAAATACTAGAAATGAACAAAACTATAATCATAATTCCCTCAAGGATGTCAGCTAGCCGTCTAAAAGGCAAACCTTTGTTAGAAATTAATAATCTACCTATTATCTGTCATGTTGTAAAAAAAGCAAAAGAAACAGGCATAGGAAAAGTAATTGTTGCGACAGAAGACAAAGAAATTGTAACAGCAGTCGAAAAAAATGATGGTAAAGCTATTCTTACAGGAAATCATAAAACTGGAACTGACAGAATATTTGAAGCTTTTCAAAAATTAAAAACAAATGATGTAGACTATGTTTTAAATCTACAAGGCGATGAACCCATGATAGATCCAAACGATATTATAAATTTGAACAATTTAATGATTGAAAACAATCCAGATATTGGGACTTTAGCTTCAGAAGTTAAAAAAGATTCAATACTGAATAATGAAAATATTGTAAAAGTAATTACAAAAGAAAAGTTAGAAAATAATAAATTTACTAAAGCATTAAATTTCTCTAGAAAAAATTTATCAAAGCAAAATTATAATATTTACCATCATATTGGAATTTATGCCTATAAGGTTTCGGTTTTAGAAAAATTTATTAATTTTAATCAAACAAAAAATGAAATTGAAAACCGCCTAGAGCAATTGAGAGCCTTAGATAATAATATTACAGTTATGGTTGCATTAGCTAAATCTTCACCAATTGGAATTGATACTAAAGAAGATTATATAGCTATAAAAAAAATTATGGAATATAAATCATAAAATATGAAAATTCTTTTTCAAGGTAGTTTGGGAGCTTATTCGCACTTAGCAGCGCTTGAAATTTATCCTGATGCAGAAATTATACCGTGCAAAACTTTTGATGAATGTTTTAGTAAAGCTAATGAAAATGATAAAATCAGAATTATAATACCAGAATCAAACAGAATTACCGGAAATATAGGAGTTGAATATTTAATTTTTAAATATCGTTTGAATATTTATGCCGAACATTTTCATTCTGTTCAGCATCATTTATTAGGTTTACCAGGAACAAAAATTAAAGACATTAAAAATGTATATTCTCATGGGCAGGCTTTATCTCAATCATCAAAATTTATAAAAAAAAGTAATCTTATTGAAAATGTTCGTGCTGACACTGCCGGTAGTGCAAAATACATATCTGAGAATAAGAATAAAAGCGAGGCAGCAATAGCATCAAAGTTAAGTGCTAAAATTTATAATTTGGATATTCTTGCATCTAATATTGAAGATGAAAAAGAAAATGCCACTCGTTTTTTAATAATGGGAAAACCTGTTTTACAGCCAGTATTAGGTAAAGATAAATATATAACTTCTTTTTTATTTAAATTAAAAAGCAAACCTGCAGCACTGTATCAATCTCTAGGAGGTTTTGCTATTAATGGAGTAAACTTAACTAAACTTCAAAGTTATCCAGAGAAAAATTCATTTACATCCTATTTTTTTCTTTGCGATTTAGATGGTCATATAGATGAACCAAAAATTCAAAAATCTTTAGAAGAATTAGGACTTCACTGTGAAGATTTTCACGTTTTAGGTGTTTTTCCTGCTGACAAATTTCGTGAAAAATAAGTTTTTAATACTTTTGTTGTAGATTAGAAATCATTACTGTTATAATACCTATGGAGGCTAGAGGTGAATGCTGCTTGAACCCGATCAGGTCTTAACAGAAGCAATCGTAGAGACAGTTATTCAGGTTCTAGTCTCCTATATATATATATAATGAACAAGAATACAAAAGTTCTAGCTTTAAAGTACAGGCCTCAAGTATTCGAGGATTTGATAGGGCAAAATATTGCTGCTGAGACAATTTTTAACTCAATTAGAGCAAATAAATTGCCTAATGCATATCTTTTTACGGGCATTAGAGGTGTGGGGAAAACTACAATAGCAAGAATAATTGCCAAGTCACTTAATTGTTTAAATGGAGTTGAAAAACTTTGCAAAAATGATTTATGTGAAAATTGTAATGCAATTACAAATTCAAATCATATTGATGTCCTTGAAATGGATGCTGCTAGTAAAACTGGTGTAGATGACGTAAGAGATTTAATTGAATTTTCAAGGTATGGTCCAACAACAGCAAAATATAAAATATTTATTATAGATGAAGTACATATGCTTAGTAAGCAAGCGTTTAACGCATTGCTTAAAACTTTAGAAGAACCACCAGAATATTTAAAGTTCATTTTTGCAACAACTGAAATTAAAAAAATTCCTATTACAGTTGTTTCAAGATGCCAAAGGTTTGATTTGTCAAGAGTAAAATCCCTTGAATTATTTGAATTTATAAAAAAAGTCAAAGACAAAGAAAATGGAAAAGTATCAGACGAAGCTTTAAAACTTATTGTTAAAATTTCAGAAGGATCAGTAAGAGACGCCCTTTCACTTTTAGATAGAGCATTGTTAAGTTTAGATAAAGATATGGAACTTGATTTGGTTGCTGCTCAAAAGATATTTGGATACTTTGATAAATCACAATTAATAAATTTATTTAGTTTAATATTTCAAGGAAAAGAAAAAGAAGTATTAAAGATATATAGGTCAATTTATGATCAGGGTGTAGAACCAAAAATTTTTATAAATGATTTTCTAGAGCTTCTTTACTATTTTAAAAATATTGAATTATTGAGAATTGACGGAACTAATTTTTCTTTAAATGATGAAGAATTTGCAGCAATTAAAAAAATTGCACAAAATATAAGCAACGAAACTTTGCTGTTATTTTGGCAATTTACTATTAAGACATTAGGAGAATTAGATATTATTTCTAATCAAAATCTATGCATCGAAATGTTTTTAATTAGATTAATCCATCTGAAGGGAATATCCAATATTTCAAAAATAATAGACCAAAATAATAATTCAAAAGAATTTAAACCTGATGAAGATAATCCAATTATTATAAAAAACTCATCTAATAAAGATAATGATTTATTTGATTTACAAAATAAAACTATAGGTCAAATTAAAAATGTTTTTCAAGAAAAAGATCCAGAACAAAATATAAAAAAGAAAAACCAACAGACACAAACTATAAAAATTAATTCATTTGATAATTTATTAGAAATTTGTAATTTAAAAAAAGAAGTAAAGTTAAGGTATGAGTTAGAAAAAAATGTTAACCTTGTAAGTTTTGAAAATCAAAGAATTGAAATTTCTTTTAGCGACGATTTGGATAAAGAATTTATAAAAATTTTATCATCAAAATTAAATGAATGGACTGGCAATAGATGGATTATTACCCTTTCAAAAAAAAAAGGCGAACCTTCAAAAAAAGAAAAAGAAATAAATTTAAAAAAGGATCTTTTAGAAAAAGCCAAAGAAAGTTTAATTTATAAAAAAGTTTTAGAAACTTTTTCTGATGCAGAATTGGTTGATATTGAAAAAGAGAAAGAAAATAATGACTGATTTTACAAAGATTATAAGTCAGGCCAAGGAATTAGAATTAAAAATGAAAGAAAGCCAAAAAAAAATTAAAAATATTATTGTTGAAGGAATATCTGGATCAAATTCTGTAAAAGTTACTTTAAATGGAGATGGTGAGATGATTAAAATTGCTATATCTGCCGAAACAATGAAAGAAGAACAGTCAATAATTGAAGATTTGATTGTAGCAGCACACAACAATGCAAAAACACAGTTAAAAACTAAAACATCTGAAGAAATTTCTAAGACAACAGATGGATTTGGCATTCCTGGTTTTAAATGGCCACTTTGATTAAATGCAGAATATTAGTGAGATTGAAGAATTAGTAAAATTAATAGCAAGGTTACCAGGTCTTGGACCAAAATCTGCCAAAAGAATAGTCCTAAAATTAATTAACAACAGAGATGAGTTAATTAAGCCTATGACCAATAGTTTAGCTCAAGTGTACAAAAATGTATCAAGATGTAATTATTGTGGAGCACTTAAGTCTAACTCCATAGGTTGTAGCAACTGTGAAAATAATAGAAACAAATTTAACAAAATTTGTGTTGTTGAAAATATTGCTGATCAGTGGAGTATTGAAAATTCTAGTATATATAAAGGTTATTTTCATATTTTAGGTGGAACAATTTCTTCAGCAGGCAAAAGAAAAGAAGATCTTTTAATTAATTCTTTGATTGAAAGAGTTAAAAAAGATGACATTGAAGAAGTAATTATTGCAACAAGTGCAACTGTAGAAGGTCAAACTACGGCTTATTATATTCATGATAGACTGAAAAAAACTAATGTGAAAGTTTCAAAATTAGCTCAAGGCTTACCAGTTGGTGGAGAAATTGAGAGTCTTGACGATGGAACATTATTTTCTGCGTTCAAAAATAGAAGTAGAATTGTAAGTAATTCAGATTGATTTTTTTAGTAATCTATTAATATGTAGAATTGGTTCAGTATAGCCAGAGGGCTGCGTTCTTCCATGAAATATTAGTTCACAGGCTGCTTTAAATGCAATAGACTTATCAAAGTTACCAGACATAGTTTTATAAGGAGCATGTCCTTTTAAAGCAGGATCTTTAATATTTTGATTATCTACAATCTTTGCCATTTTTTTCATAATTTCTAGGACTTGTTTTCTGCTACAAATTCCATGATGTAACCAATTAGCAATATGTTGTGATGATATTCTGAGGGTGGCCCTATCTTCCATTAAGCCGATATTATTTATATCAGGAACCTTAGAGCAACCAACGGATTGGTCTATCCAACGAACTACATACCCTAAAATACTTTGTGCAGAATTTGAAATTTCAATGTTAATTTCATCTATTGACCAGTTATGCCTATCTGCAATAGGAATAGTAAGAAGTTCTGAAAGTTTTGTTGGTTTTCTATTTAATAATTTTTTATGTCTAGAAAATACTTCAACCTCATGATAATGAAGAGCATGTAATGCTGCTGCTGTAGGACTTGGAACCCAAGCGCAATTAGCCCCCGCTAAAGGATGGGCAATTTTTTGTTTTAGCATATTGGCCATTAAATCTGGCATTGCCCACATACCTTTTCCTATTTGAGCTTTACCTGAAAATCCACAAGCAAGTCCAATATCTACGTTGCTATCTTCATAAGTAGCAATCCATTTTGATGATTTCATATCACCTTTTTTAATCATAGCACCAGCTTCCATAGAGGTGTGTATTTCGTCTCCAGTTCTATCTAGAAAACCTGTATTTATGAAAAATACTCTACTTTCTAAAGATCGAATACATTCTTTTAGATTTGCAGAAGTTCTTCTTTCTTCATCCATTATTCCACACTTAATTGTAAATTTTTTTAAATTTAACACTTCTTCAACTTTTGTAAAAATTAAATTAGTAAAAGCTGCTTCTTCGGGGCCATGCATTTTAGGTTTAACAATATAAATTGAATTTGTTCTAGAATTTCCTTTTCTCTTAAAATCATGAAGACAAGCTGCAGATGTTATAAAAGCATCAAGGATTCCTTCTGGGCATTCCGATCCATCTTTTAAAAGAATAGCAGGATTGGTCATAAGGTGACCAACATTTCTATTTAATAGTAATGCTCTGCCGTGCAATTTAAATTTTTTGCCATTAGGAGATATGTAGTTTCTGTCTAGGTTTAATTTTCTTAAATATTTTTTTCCTTTTTTTTCAAACTCTGCATTTAAATCACCTTTCATTAGACCTAGCCAATTTTTGTATCCAAGAACTTTATCTTCGGCATCTACTGCTGCTACGCTATCTTCATGATCACAAATAGTTGAGATAGCAGATTCTAAAAAAATATCATGTATTGCTGCTTTGTCTTGATTGCCTTCTGGGTTATTTATTTCAAGAGTTCCATCCAGATCAAATATAATATCTATGTGAAGGTTATTATTTATTAATAGTAGTGAAGATAAATTATTTGATTTTTTTGTATATCCAGCAAACTGTTTAGGATTTTTTAGTTTTAAATTTAATTTATTATTATTAACTTGAGGAATTTCAGAGATATCTTTCCAGCTTCCTTTTTTTAGAGGAACATATTTATCTAAAAGATTTCGAGCATATTCTATTACTTTTTTTCCTCTTATCGGATTATAGGTTTTTCCACGCACTGCTCCTTTTGTTTCAGAAATTATATCTGTGCCATATAAAGAATCATATAAGCTAACCCATCTTGCGTTAGTAGCATTAAGTGCATAACGTGCATTCATGATTGGCACTACTAATTGAGGTCCACAAATTTTTGCTATTTCAATATCTACATTTTTTGTTTTTATTTTAAAATCAGGACCTACTTTCTTTAAATAACCAATATCATTTAAAAATTTATTATACTCTTTGAAGTTAAATTCATTTCCTTTTCTTTTTTTATGAAAATCATCTATTTTTTTTTGTAACTCTTCCCTTTTTTCCAATAATTCTTTATTTTTTGAAGCTAATTCATGAATGTTCTTGTTAAATCCATTCCAAAAATCACTATTACTAATTCCTGTTCCGGGCAATAAATTTTTATTAACAAAACTATATAAATTTTTTGAGATTGTTAATTTTTTGATTTCTATGTATTGCTCTTTTTTCATATTAGATTTAAATATATTAATAAATGCTAAAAATTAAAACACTTTATTGCCTTTTTTAGATGTATAAATAATATTCTTATAAAAAAATGAAAAGTTATTTAAATTTTGAAAATGATATCAAAGAGTTAGAAACTGAACTGGAAAAACTAAAAGATCCATATAATCAAGAAGGTCTTTCAGAAGTAGATACAAACAAAATTTCAACAATACAATCAGAAATAGATAGTAAACTGAACGAAATTTATTCAAATCTAGATTCGTGGCAAGTAGCGTTAGTAGCAAGACATGAAGACCGACCAAAATCTAAATTTTTTATTGAAAATTTATTTGATGATTTTATTCCATTATCTGGTGATAGATTTTATGGTGAAGATAAATCAGTATTGACAGGTTTTGCAAAGTTTAATGGAAATTCAGTTTTAGTAATAGGTCAAGAAAAAGGAGAAGATCTTGAGTCCAGAATAGAAAGAAATTTTGGCATGATGAGACCTGAAGGATATAGAAAAACAACTCGATTAATGAAACTTGCAGATAAATTTAATATTCCAATTATTATTTTTATAGACACCTCAGGCGCATATCCAGGAGTTGGAGCAGAGGAAAGAGGACAGGCAGAAGCTATAGCAAAATCGATTGAGTGTTGTATGGAATTAAAAGTTCCAACTATTTCAATTATTATAGGCGAAGGTGGCTCAGGTGGAGCAATAGCTCTAGCTTCATCTAATAAAGTTTTAATGTTAGAACATGCAATCTATTCAGTTATATCACCGGAAGGATGTGCAACAATTTTATGGAGAGACCCAAAAAAAACTTTAGAAGCCGCACAAGCAATGAAACTTTCTGCAAAAGATCTTTTAGATCTAAAAATAATTGATGAAATTATATCAGAACCAGTTGGTGGAGCACATAGAGACAGAGATTTGATCTTAGATAAAATTAGAAGTTCTATCACTAATAATCTACAGAAATTTGATCTTATGAGTAAAGAAGAAATATTTAACCATAGAAAAAACAAATTTTTATCAATTGGAAGAACCAAAGGTTTTATTAGTCAATCAGCAGATACTAAAACTTTAAGCATGAAGCCAAACTTTGTAGATAATTTAAAAGCAAAAATTTTTAAAAATAAAAATCAATTAATAATTATAGTAGCCATATTAATTCTAATGACTTCATTTTATTATTTATTGTAAAGCACCACAACATTGTTTGAATTTTTTACCTGTGGCTTCGCACCTTTCATTTCTTGATATTTTTTGATTTTTTTTTTGTAATAGCAAACATTTAGGATTATTTGAAATATTAATATTTTTTCTTATCAAAGTAGAATCTGTGTTTTCATCTTTTTTTTGGATAACTGTAAGATTGATCAAAATCGTTATTAAATCTGTTTTTAATTTATTTAGTAAATTCTTAAATAAATTAAATGCTTCTTTTTTATACTCAATCAATGGATCTCTTTGACCATAAGATCTTAAACCTATAACTTGCCTTAATTGTTCAAGATATTGAAGATGTGACTTCCAATTTAAATCAATAGTTTGTAAGAAAATTCTTTTTTCAATTTTTTGAGCTTGACTTTCATCTAAATATTTAATTCTTTCATTTCTTTTTTGTTTAAATTTTTCTTTGATTTTTTCTTCAAATTCTTTATTTTTTATTTGAATTAGATTTTCTATTTCTTTTTCATCAAAGCTTTTACCTACTATAGATTTTAACTGATTGCTAAATTCATTAATTTTTGGATTTGCTAAGTATTTATTTTTTAAATCTAATAAATTTTCAATAATTTCTGATAAAAAAGCATCTGAAATATTAAATATTTCTTTACTGTTTATTACATTATTTCTTTGAGAAAAAATTACATGTCTTTGATCATTTAAAACATTATCAAATTTTAATAATGTTTTCCTTATGTCAAAATTTCTAGCTTCTACTTTTTGTTGTGCACGTTCTAATGCTTTGTTAATCCATGGATGATCGATACTTTCTCCATCTTTTAGGCCAAGTTTTTGGAGTATATTATTCATAGAATCAGAACCAAAAATTCTCATCAAGTCATCATCAAGACTAACATAGAAAATTGAATTACCCTCGTCACCCTGACGTCCAGATCTTCCTCTTGCTTGATTATCGACTCTTCTAGACTCCATTCTTTCTGTTCCAACAACAAAAAGACCGCCTAAAGATTTTATTTTTCCTTTTTCTTGATTTAATTGATCTTCAGGTACACTACCCTTTTTTCCCCCAAGCTGAATATCAACTCCTCTTCCTGATATACTAGTTGTAATTATTACAGAATTTTCTTTTCCTGCATTTGCTATTATTTCAGCTTCTTTTTCATGGTTTTTAGCATTTAAAACTGTATGTTTAATTTTTTGATCATTAAGAAGTTTAGAATATTGTTCCGATTTATTTATACTTGATGTAAAAATTAAAATAGGCTGTCCTTTTTTATTACATTCTAAAACTTTTGAGGTAATTGCGTTATTTTTTTCAACTTCAGTTCTAAAAATTTGATCATTCCAGTCTTTTCTAATCATTTTTTTGTTTGTTGGAACACTAATAACTGGCAAATTATATATTTCAAAGAATTCTTCTGCTTCAGTTGCTGCAGTACCTGTACATCCAGAAATTTTCTTATAGAGTTTAAAATAATTTTGGTAAGTGATTGAGGCAAGAGTCTGATTTTCAACTTGTACTTCAATTCTTTCTTTGGCTTCAAGAGCCTGATGAAGACCATCTCCATATCTTCTGCCTTCAAGAATTCTACCTGTTAATTCATCGATTATTTTTAAAAATCCATCTTTAACAATATAATCTCTTCCTTTCTCGAATAAATGATTAGCTCTTAATGCTTGATTCACATGATGTACTAAACTTAAATTTTCTGGATCATAAAAATTATTATTTTTTAATATACCGGCATTAGAAAAAATTTTTTCAACATTATCTATTCCTAGATTTGTAAGTAAGACGTTTCTATCTTTTTCATCAATTTCATAATCTTTATCTTTTAATTGTTTGACTAACTTATCAATTGCTAAATATTGGTCAGTTTTGTCTTCAACAGATCCTGAAATTACAAGTGGTGTTCTAGCTTCATCAATTAAACATGAGTCTATTTCATCTACAATGGAAAAATAATGTTCTCTTTGTGTCATTTCTTCAGAGTAAAATTTCATATTATCTCTTAGATAATCAAAGCCTAATTCACTGTTTGTTGCATAGGTGACATCACAATTGTAATTTTTTTTTCTTTCATAATCATCCTGATCATTATTAATGTAACCAGAGGATAGTCCTAAAAAATTATAAATTTTACCCATGTCTTGACAATCTCTTTTCGCAAGGTAGTCATTGACGGTTACTATATGAACACCTTTTTCATTTAATGCATTTAAGTAAGCTGCAAGAGTAATTGCTAATGTTTTACCTTCTCCAGTTTTCATTTCAGCAATTTTCCCTTCATGAAGAACAATTCCCCCAAGAATCTGAACATCAAAATGTCTTTCGTTTCTTACTCTTTTTGAAGCTTCTCTTACTAAAGAAAATGCTTCGGGTAACAATTGATCAATTTTTGACCCTTGTTTTATTTTATTTTTTAATTCTTCAGTTTTTTTGGGAAATTCAGAATCTTTAAGTTTAACAGTAAAATCTTCATAGGCATTAACCTGTTCTACAATCTTTTTAAGCCTATCAAGTTCTTTTTGATTACTTGATTTAATGAATTTTGATATAAAATTTAAAGGATTTAGCATCTAATTTTTCAGTTTTTGATATATTATTTAAGTATAATTTTTAATATAGGTATTAAATAACTTATTTAAATAGCATGGCAATAAACTTTACTAATTTTCTTTATTCACAAAATAAAAAGTCAAAAATGGGTGACTTTCAAGATTTAGAGCATATTGATGGTCTTTCAATTTCTTCAACAAGTGCCAATCTTTACAATCATTCAAGAGACGATTTGGTAATGTTTTATTTTAGAAGAGGAGCAAACTATGCATCTGTTTATACTCAGTCAAAAATAATATCTGAAAATATTAAATGGAATTTAAATTTAAAAAATAAAAAAATAATGGCATTAGTTGTCAACACAAGAAATGCAAATGTTTTTACGGGTAAAAAAGGATTTCGAGATCTAAAGGAAATAGCCGATGAATTATCTATGCAGTTGACAGAGAAACAAAAAGAAGATGAAGAAAATCCAGAAAAAATTAAACCAAATCAAATCCTTTTTGGATGCACGGGTACAATTGGTGAAACTTTTCCAAAAGAAAAAATAAAAAAAAGCATTCCTGATTTAATTAAAAAAATTAAGTATACACAAAATAAATATATATGGATGAAGGCTTCATTAGGAATTATGACAACTGATTTAGTTCCAAAACTTGCGATGGAAGAATGCAAAATTGGTAATGTTAATATTAAGATATATGGAATTGCAAAAGGATCAGGCATGATTTTTCCTAATATGGCAACAACTCTAGGATATGTTTTTACCGATGCAAACCTTTCCTCAAGCATTTTAAAAAAATTACTAAAGAAAAATATTGAAACAACATTTAATGCTATAAGTTGTGATGGTGATACAAGCACAAATGATATGGTTTCAATATTTTCAACTGCCAAAGTAAAGAATTCTATTATTAAAAACATTAATGATCCAAAAATAAAAGATTTTGATAATTGTTTACATTCAGTACTTTTAAATCTTGCAAAAAGAATAGTGGCCGACGGTGAAGGTGCTTCTAAGTTTGTAACAGTAAATGTAAATCATTCTAAAACTCAAGAAGAAGCAAAAAAAATTGCCTTTTCCATTGCAAACTCTCCATTAGTAAAAACAGCAATAGCAGGACAAGATCCCAATTGGGGAAGAATTATTATGGCAATAGGTAAAGCGAATATAAATATTAATTTAAATAAACTATCAATTAGGCTTGGACCAATAAAAATTATTGAAAAAGGTCAGCTATCAAGCACATACAATGAAGATGATGCCGAGGTTTATATGAAAGAAGAAAAAAAAATTGATTTATATATAGATCTTAATGTGGGTAAAAAAAATTTTACCGCATATACAATGGATCTTACAACAAAATATATAGAAATTAATGCTGATTATCGAACTTAATATAAGATTGAACTATTGAAATTAATTATTATTTATTGGTTATGATTAAATACAAATTAGTCTGTAAAAATTGTGGTAATTTTTTTGATAGTTGGTTTGCATCTTCAAAAGAATATGAAAACTTAAAAAAGTTAAAACATGTTAATTGCGATAATTGCAATTCATTAAAAGTTGAAAAGACTTTAATGACTCCAAGTATATTAAATTCTAAAAAAGAAAAACCAGTAATATACAAAAACAAAAAATACACAAAAATAAAGAATACAATTAAAGAATATCAGAAATTTATTAAAAATAATTTTGAGTATGTTGGTGAAGATTTTGCTTACAAGGCTCGTTCAATTCACTACAATAATAAAAAAAAATCAAAAGGTATTTATGGTAACGCTACAGTTAAAGAAGTTAAAGAATTAAAAGAAGAAGGGATTGATACTGAAGTTATACCTTGGGTTAATCAAAATGATAATTAATTTTTTTTAAATTTAGCAATATAATTTACAGAATTATTTGAACTCAAGTTCCATTCATTAGTTAATAAATCAAAATTCATACCATCTAATTTTTCTAATTTTAAATTATTAATTTTAGTTATTTTTATTAGTTCATCAGGTTTAATAAATTTGTTCCAGTCGTGAGTTCCTATCGGAAGCCATCTTAATATATATTCAGCACCTACAATTGCAAACATGTAAGATTTCAATGTTTTATTTAGGGTTGCTATAAACATTAAACCATTTTTTTTTAACAATTCTGAACTTTTTTTAATAAAAAAATTTATATCTTCTACGTGTTCAACTATTTCCATACCTAAAATTACATCAAATTTTTTTTGTATTTTTAAAATTTCAGGTGAAGCACATATATAATTTATTTTTAGCTTATTTTTTTTTGCATGAAATTTTGCCACTTCAATATTTTTTTTAGAGGCATCAATACCGACCACACTAGCACCAAGTCTACTCATGGGCTCTGAAAGAAGACCACCACCACATCCGATATCTAGTATATTAATTGTTTTTAAGGGCTTATTAGAAGAATTTAAATTAAATTTTTTAATTATATTATCTTTTATATATTTTATTCTGACAGGGTTAAATTTATGTAGTGGTTTAAATTTACCATTTGGATCCCACCATTCAGCAGCAATTTTTGAAAATTTTTCTATTTCTTTTTTGTTTATAGTATTCATAATAGATAGGCTGTTGACATTACAATTAAGATGTATTTTATCAACATAATTTAAATATTATTTAAAAAAGATATCAATGAAAACTGTTGTTTTAAAATTTGGTGGTACCTCGGTAGGTACAGTAGATAGAATTAAGAAAGTAGCAAATATAATTATTAGATATGTTAAAAAAAGATATAAAGTAATTGTTGTTTCATCTGCTATGAGTGGAGTAACAAATGATTTAGCAAAAA
>Ga0208747_1000405_pt1 | contig 13131 bp, 15 predicted proteins | sample Knorr_S7_td_AAIW_FD_185597 | JGI IMG/M metagenome (GOLD analysis project Ga0208747, IMG submission 185597) | Marine microbial communities from Southern Atlantic Ocean transect - Knorr_S7_td_AAIW_ad_750m_LV_A (SPAdes) (version 2) | ecosystem: Environmental > Aquatic > Marine > Oceanic | place...
TTGAATTCCTTCAGGAGCAGCTAATAAAGATACAAGTTTAATGTTTGAAAGGGTAACTCCAGATCGCTTAATCAAATTTATTGCCTCTATTGCTGAATTTCCTGTTGCTAACATAGGATCTAAAACAATAAAGTCTTTGTTTTTTATCTTTGGTAATTTACATAAATATTCAACCGGTCTATAAGTTTGTTCATCACGATACAACCCAATATGGCCTTTTTCCGCATTAGGTAGAAATTTAATAAACCCTTCTATCAGTCCTAACCCCGCACGGAGAATGGGGACGATTACGATTGTTTTTGATAAATCTTTTCCAAGAGTTTTTGTAAGCGGCGTTTGAACAGATACACGCTTATATTTTACATATTTTAAAACTTCAGCGGCAATCAAATAACTAATTTCATTCATCGTTTGTCTAAACAGTGAATTAGTAGTTTTTTTATTACGCAAAATTGTTAATTTATATTCTAGGAATGATGATTTGATTAATGTAAGCATTATTATTTTTTTAGATTATAAGTATTTTACATTAAGGGCAATGCGGTTATTTTTATTTTTTAGTTTTATTATCCTTTTATCAGGATGTACAAGCATTGAAGTTGCAAAAGAAGTTAACAAAGTGACAACTAGTATTAAAAAATCAGTAACAAATATTATTAAAAACAAAGAAAAACCAATAGAGAAAGAGGATCCTAAAAAGTTAGAATTAGAAAAAGAAATAGAATTAGAAAAAGAAATAGAATTAGAAAAAGAAATAGAATTAGAAAAAGAAATAGAATTAGAAAAAGAAATAATAAAAACTGAAAAGAAAAAAGAAAAAAAATTAGTTAAACAGCAAAAACAAATAGTTAAAATAAATTTTTTTAGTAAAACCCTTGATGAACTAAGACAGGATTTAGGTAATCCAAGTCTACTAAGAAATGATGGTGGCACTCAAATGGCACGTTTCGATACCTTGGGCTGTAGGTTATTCTTTTTTTTTAACTCAAATCTAAACTTACCTAGAGTAGAGCACTTTGAAATTCGTGACACAAAGGGGAATTTAATTGATAAGAAGGAACATATTCAAAATTGTTACAAGAATTTTAAATTAACTTAATTATTATTAACCAAATTATAAGAACACAATTTATTTAAAGAGCATTCATCACAAAAAGGATTTTGGGACTTGCATACTCTTCTGCCATGAAGAATTAATAAATGGTGTGTATCCTTCTTCCACTTTTTAGGTACAATTTTCTCTAATTGTAATTGAGTTTGATCAGCTGTTTTGGTTTTAACAATGCCTAGGCGGTTGGAAACACGGAATACATGCGTATCTACAGCAATTCGAGGAAGTTTTAAAATAGCATTTTGATATACACTTGCAGTTTTGTTTCCCACACCTGGCAAGGAAACAAGTTTATCAAATTCTTTCGGAATTTTACTGTTATACTTTTTTATTAATTCTTTACTTAATAAAATTATGTTTTTCGCTTTTGAATTATAAAGTCCTATTGTCTTAATAAATTTTTTTAATTTTTTTTCTCCAAGGTCAACCATTTCTTCAGGATTTTTTGCGACTTTAAAAAGATATTTTGTAACTTTGTTTACAGATACATCGGTGGATTGCGCAGAAAGGACAACGGAAATTAAAAAAGTATATCGATTGATATATTTTAATTCTGTTTTTGGATGTGGATTTTCTTTTGAAAGAAGTCGGAATATTCTATTTGTTTTATACTTTTCCATTATTATAATATTGCTGAATATTGTAAGAATTGTTTATTAGCAAAATAGAAACTAATAGCCTTTCAAAATTATCCCTTTTAAATCAAGCAAAATATTAAATTTATCATTGAGTAAATTTTTTGGATTTAGGTTTAATATTTAAAACATCCTTCATTGAATAAAGTCCTGGTTTTTGTTTAAATAGAAAAACCGCCGCCTCGACTGCCCCTTTTACGAAAATAGATCTGTTGCTAGCTTTGTGAAGTAAATCGATCCTATCGTTATCTCCAATAAAACTGACCGTATGTTCACCTGCAATCTCTCCCCCTCGAGTCACTGCAAAGCCAATATTTCCAATTTTTCTTTTGTTACGTTTGTTGGTTCTATTTAAAACTTTGTTTTTTGAAAAAGGAATCTTCCTTCCTTCGGAAGCAATTTCCCCCAAAGAGATAGCGGTTCCAGATGGAGCATCCTTTTTGTGTTTATGATGAGTTTCGGATATTTCTATATCATAATCAACATCCTTTAATACTGAAGAAGTTTGTCTAACTAGCTCAAAAAGTAAGTTAACTCCCAAACTCATATTAGACGAATACAATATTGGAATTTTTTTTGACGCTTTTTTTAAAAGATTGGTTTCTTTTTGATTTAACCCTGTAGTACCTATAACCAAACCTGTCTTGTGCAAAAGAGCTAAACTTACATTGCCTTTTATTGCTGCAGGAGATGAAAAATCAATTATTATATTAGCCCCTTGAAAAATATCATTAGAATGAGTTTTACTATTTTTTAGATCGTAACCACCCACAAATTTAATGCGCTTGTCTTTGGTGGTCTCATTAACCAATTCTTGGCCCATCCTACCAAGACATCCAGCAATACCAACGTTAATTTTATCCATAATATTTCTATATACTTTCGAGAAGGTAATTAGTGAAGAATTTATGTTAAATCTTCCCAAACTTCTTTAATTTTTTTAAAAAAACTTTGTGATTTTGGACTGTGGGCCTTAGAAGTACCCCCTTCTTCTTCAAAATCTTTCAAAATTGATTTTTGTCGTGCATTAAGATTTACGGGAATTTCTACATTGGTTTCTACATACATGTCTCCACGTCTGTTTTGACGTAGAACACTCATTCCCTTTCCTCGAAGTCTAAACTGTGTTTCAGATTGCGTCCCTGGAGGAATAGTGAGTCTGGCTTTTTTCCCTTCAATTGTTGGCACTTCAATTTCTCCTCCTAAAATTGCTGTGGTAACTGAAATGGGAATTTGACAAAATATATTTTCTTCTTCTCTTTCAAACAAAGCGTCTTTTTGTACCTCAACAAATAGATACAAGTCTCCATTGCCAGCCCCTCTCTGTCCCAGCTCTCCTTCACCTGAAATTCTAATACGAGTTCCCGTATTTACTCCTGCGGGAATAGTTACTGAAATAGTTTTTTGTTTTTTTATTTGACCTGAGCCGCTACATTTTAAACAAGGATTTTTAATTGATGAACCTTCGCCACCACAAGTTGGGCAAGGACGCTCAATAGAAAAAAATCCTGATGTTGATCTAACTTTACCATGACCCTCGCAAGTTGAACATGTGCTTGGACCAGATTTATCCGCGCTTCCTGTAGATGAACACGTGTCACAACCAATATAACCTGGAATACGAATTTCAGATTTTTTACCAGAAAACGCTTCTTGAAGAGTAACAGCCATATTGTATCTCAGATCGGTTCCGCGAGTAGGTCCACTTCTTCTTGAAGAAGATCCTCCAAAACCACCACCAAAAAACTCTTCAAATATATCAGAAAAGCCGCCACCAAAATCACCGAAACCATGAGTGCCTCCAGAGCCTCCTTGACGAAAAGCATCATGTCCATATTGATCGTATGCAGCTCGTTTTTGAGGATCTTTTAATATTTCATAAGCGGCGCTAACTTCTTTAAATTTTTTTTCAGCTACCTTATTATCTTTATTGCGATCAGGATGATATTGCATCGCAAGCTTTCTGTAAGATTTTTTTATCTCATCTTCGCCAGCATTTTTTGCAACGCCAAGAATTTCATAGAAATCTTTATCGGCCATCCAACCCCTTTGCTCTTTAAAGAATTAAATTAAATTAATCTTTTTTGTTTTCATCCACCTCTTCAAACTCAGCATCAACAACTTTGTCATCATCTTTTTTATCAGACGATGGTTCTGCTCCTGAAGGGTCGGGCTGTGGGGCTCCTCCTTGTGGGCTCTGTTTGTAAATGGCTTCACCTAATTTTAAAGAAGATTGCACCAATTCTTCAGTTTTAGATTTAATCGCCTCAAGGTTATCGCTATCCTTAACTTTTTTAAGCTCTTCTATATCGGCTTCAATTTTATTTTTATCACTCTCAGGAACTTTATCGCTGTGCTCTTTTAAATTTTTCTCCGTTTCATTCACAAGACTGTCTGCTTGGTTTCGAGCATCAACCATTTCTCTTTTCTTTTTATCAGCTTCTGCGTTTTCTTCTGCTTCTTTGACCATTCGTTCAATATCTTCTTCGGATAAACCACCTGATGCTTGAATACGAATTTGTTGTTCCTTTCCAGTAGCCTTATCCTTTGCTGAAACATTAACAATACCATTAGCATCAATATCGAACGTTACTTCAATTTGTGGCATTCCTCTAGCTGCAGGTGGAATACCGACTAAATCAAATTGACCTAACAATTTATTGTCCGCTGCCATTTCACGCTCTCCCTGGAATACTCGAATAGTAACTGCACTTTGATTATCTTCAGCCGTAGAAAAAATCTGGCTCTTTTTTGTTGGAATAGTAGTATTTTTATCAATTAAGCGCGTAAAGACACCTCCTAAAGTTTCAATCCCAAGGGACAGCGGTGTCACATCAAGCAACAAAACATCCTTAACATCACCTTGTAAAACTCCGCCCTGAATAGCAGCGCCGGTTGCCACAACTTCATCAGGATTAACCCCTTTATTTGGCTCTCTCCCAAAAAAGTTTTTAACAATTTCTATAACTTTTGGCATACGTGTCATACCACCAACCAAAATAACATCATCAATATCAGATGCCTTTAAACCCGCATCTTTTAAAGCCAGCTCACAAGGTTTTAGACTTTTATCCAATAAATTTCCTATAATAGCTTCAAGCTTTGCGCGTGAAAGTTTTATGGTAAGATGCTTTGGCCCTGACTGATCGGCAGTAATAAAAGGCAGATTAACTTCTGTTTCTGTACTGCTTGACAGTTCAATTTTAGCTTTCTCCGCTGCTTCTTTTAAACGCTGAAGAGCTAATTTATCCTGACGTAAATCAATACCATTGTCTTTTTTAAATTCACCAGCAAGATAATTGATTATTTCTAAATCAAAATCTTCACCACCCAAATGTGTATCACCATTAGTTGACTTAACTTCAAACACGCCATCACCAATTTCTAAAATAGAAATATCAAATGTACCGCCACCTAAGTCATAAACAGCTATGGTTCCTGTTTTCTTTTTATCCAAGCCATAAGCTAGGGCTGCCGCCGTTGGTTCATTGATAATTCTTAAAACTTCAAGACCTGCAATTTTACCTGCATCTTTTGTTGCTTGTCTTTGTGAATCATTGAAATAAGCTGGAACTGTAATAACGGCTTGCGTTACGGGTTCACCTAAATGACTTTCAGCTGTCTCTTTCATTTTTTGTAAAATAAATGCGCTAATTTGACTCGGGCTATACTTATCTCCTCTAGCTTCTACCCACGCATCATTATTATCACCTTTAACAATTTTGTATGGAACAAGGTTGCTATCTTTTTTTACAACATCATCTGCAAAACCTCTTCCAATCAAACGTTTGATGGCAAACAAAGTATTTTCAGGATTGGTTACAGCTTGACGTTTTGCCGATTGTCCAACCAATTTTTCTTTTGATTCGGTAAAAGCAACCATTGAAGGTGTTGTTCTTGTACCCTCTGAATTTTCTATTACTTTACTTTCTTTTCCTTCCATGACAGCTACACAAGAATTGGTAGTGCCTAAATCAATGCCTATTACTTTTGCCATACTAAAATCCGTTTCTTAAATTGTATCTAAATTGTTAAAATTGTTACCTTGAATATGGTAAATAAGATCAATATTTCAAGGATAAGGTTAAAAAACTAGTTAATATTACTTTTTTTTCTCATCTTTATTGGGTTTTTTTGCAACGCCTACCATAGACGGACGGAGCAATCTATCGTGCATGTTATAGCCACTTTGTATTTCCTGTATTACAATTCCCTCTTCAACCTCTTCGCTTTCTATCTCCATCATCGCTTGATGAAAGTTATGGTCAAATCTTTGATTGAGAGCCTCTATTTTTTTAATTCCATGTTTCTCTAAAATTGAGGTAAATTCTCTTTGAACCATTCGTAAACCATTAATTAAATTGGTGATTGTTTCAGTCTTTTCTGCATCTTTTGGTATGGCATCTAAGGCTCGTGATAAGTTGTCTCCAAGGGATAAAATATCACGTGCAAAGTTTATATTTCCATATCTGATAGAATCCATCCTATCTCTATCAGAACGTTTGCGCAGATTTTCCATATCTGCAAGCAATCGTAATTTTTCATCTCTTAGCTGCTCAATTTCATCACGAAGATTTTCTTCTAATTCATTTTGCTTTTCATTATCTGCGTCAGTGTCATTAGCAGCCGTGCTATTTTGTTCCAAATTTTCATTTTCACTGTTTATAGTATCAGAATTATTTTTCTCTAATTCATCTTCTTTGTTTAATTTAGCTTTATTTTTTTTGCTCATTTACACAATACCTTTCCTATAATTTTCGATGTATAATCTACCAGTGGAACTATTTTAGCATAATTTAATCTGGTAGGACCAACCACACCAATTGCACCAATGATTTTTTGATCCTTATTCCTATATGGGGCCATTACCATAGAAAGACCAGAGTGTTTGAACAAAAAATTTTGTGATCCAATAAAAATCTGTACTCCCTTTGCACTATTTGTATTTTTAAGTATATCTAAAAAATTTGTTTTATTTTCAATTTCATCAAATAACTTCCTAATTTGATCTAGGTCTTTGGATACAATTTCATCTTCAAGCAAATTAGATTGTCCATGCAAAAAAATATAGGGATTTTCACTATTTGGAGCATTTTCTAAAATACCTTTTTTCACTAAATTCTGAGACAAAATCTCCAATCTTCCTTTAGAATTATTAATTTCTAATTGAATACTTCTCCTAATTTCACCGATGTTTTTGTTTAAATACTTTGTGTTTAGATAGTTAGAAATTTCACGTAAAATATTATCGGAATATCTTCCTTTATCATCAATAATTCTATTTTCTATCTGACCATTCGCACTAGCAATAATAGACATTACCTGACTGCTATTAAGACGTATAAATTCTATGTGCTTAATGCTGTATTGGTATTTAGGTGCAATCACAATACCTGTGTGGTTTGATAGTCCTGAAATTACTTTAGAAGATTCGTCTAATACTTCCTGAAAAGAAGTTCCTTTTGAAAGACATTGTTGTTTGATGTTATCTCTTTCGTCTTGTGTGAGCCTTCCAAACTCTAAAAGTCCATCAACAAAAAATCTCATACCCTTGTCTGTGGGTAGACGGCCCGCAGAAGTATGCGGAGCAAAAAGCAGGCCTTCCTTTTGCAAATTTGCTAATATCAAACGAATAGAAGAAGAGGATAAATTTACTCCACCTTTTTTTAGTATTGTTTCTGATCCTGATGGAGAACCAGTTTTTAGATAAGTTTCTACAACACTTTTAAATATTTGTTTTGATCTATCACTTAATTCTACATATAAGTTTTCTGACATATGAAGGCTTTATAATAAAAAAAGTATAATAAAAGTTAAAAAAATAAAAAGGTACTTAATTTATGAGACAAGATAGAACTTTTCAAGAATTGAGGGACATTTCTTTTGAAACTAATGTTAATTTACATGCTGAAGGTTCTTGTCTAGTTAAATTTGGTAATACTCACGTTTTATGCACCGCTTCAATAGATGAAAAAATACCCCCTTGGATTAAAAATTCAGGTAAAGGTTGGGTAACCGCTGAATATGGAATGTTGCCACGATCCACTAATTCACGCATTGATCGTGAAGCAACCAAAGGAAAACAAAGTGGGCGCACCCAAGAAATTCAACGTTTGATTGGTAGAAGTTTAAGATCTATTGTAGACCTAGAAAGCCTTGGTCAGCGTCAAATTAAAGTTGACTGTGATGTAATTCAAGCAGATGGAGGAACGCGTACTGCTTCTATAAGTGGGGGTTTTGTAGCTTTACATCAAGCAGTAACACACTTGAAAAAACATTATAATATTAACAAGCCTATTATTAAAGAGTTTTTAGGTGCAGTTTCAGCGGGTATCATCAATGATCAAGCAAACTTAGATTTAAATTATCAAGAAGATGCTGATGCCCAAGTAGATGCAAATTTTGTCATATGTGAAAGTGGTAAAATTTCTGAAATTCAAGTTACTGGAGAAGAATATTTTTTTAGCAGTGATCAATTTAATAAATTATTTGAACTATCAAAAAAAGGTGTGGCTGAAATTATAAATAAACAAAAAAATGTTCTTTTTTTGCAAAAATAGTAAGTGAAAGAAATAATTTTTTTTTCTAACAATAAAAATAAATGTTTAGAAATATCTAAATTGTTTGAAGATATTCCAATTAAAATACTAAGTTTAAATAATTTTGATAAAATAAAATCACCCAATGAAAGTGGACTTACATTTAAAGAAAACGCAAAAATTAAATCTAGTTTTGGGTTGCAAACATTTAAAAAAACCTGTTTTGCTGATGACTCGGGTATTTGTATAGAGGCCATGAATAACAATCCTGGTATTGAATCAAAAAAATTCTTAGAAACTAACAATAGTACTCTTGATGCTTTTAATTTAATCTTGTCTTTAGTTGATAAAACTAAAAAAAATAAAGCCTTTTTTCAAACAAGTATTTGTTTATCTCTAAACGTCAAAGAACATGTCTTTTTTAATGGAATCGTTAGAGGCACAATAACTAAAAATATAAAAGGATCTGGTGGTTTTGGTTATGATCCTATTTTTATCCCTCATGGGTATAAAAAAACATTTGCAGAAATGACGGTTGAAGAAAAAAATTCAATTAGTCATCGCTCAATTGCAATTAAAAAATTAAAAAAATATTTATTAACATTAATTTAATTTAATGGCGCTACCTTTCGCAATTTTCAAAATATCAAGCTCTCTAAAAATAACATTTTCTACAAAAGAAAACTTGCCATCAATTCCATCAAATTTAATTTGACTATTGTCTAATAAATCATATGCCTGTGCAATTGTCATTTTTTGATTAATTATATAAGACACAATGCCCAACAAATCATAGGGTAGAGTTGCTGTACGAATTGGTTTTTCTTGATAAATCTTTTCATAATCATTAAGAAAAGTTAATCTGTTTACTTCATCAATACCGGAGAAAATTGCGCCTTGAAGAGATGGTTCATCAAAAAAAATTTTATCGTCCCACACACCCGTTCCAACAAATTTTACTTTGTTTGGATCCACATCATAAAAAGGTAAAAGAGGTGCGATCTCTAGTAAACGAATACTGTAGTCAGGTAAAATTAAATGAGTAAAATCTACCTCTCCGATTGTTTCGAATTTTTCTATTTTTTTTAAAGCTTTTTTTGAAATAACATCATCCTTTTTTTTTAATATTTTTTTTTGTCTTTCTAATTCATATTTCCTTAATTTATACTTACTCAATTCTTTAATTGCTTCTCTAGCATTAGTTAAATCTTCTTTATAAGAAGCTCGGTTCACAATTATAGAGCTGCTCTCAACGGCTATAGGGTCAATAATTCTATTAATATTGTAACCGTAAGCATTTTCAGGAAAAAGTAGTGCTATTCTTGAACCAACTGGAAAATGATTAAAAAGTGCAACCAAATCATCTTTAGGGAAAAAATTTATTAAATACACACATTCATCTGCAAGACTTTTATCGGGCGCAAAAGAAAAAAAGAGTATTCCTTTATTGCAATAATTTTTAACTATTTTTGAAGATTCTGATGTCAGAGTTCCTACAAATATCTTTCCTGGATTAGCTTTCTCAATAAGTAATTTTTCTAATTCTTTTATATCTATGTATGAGTTAATGTTGAGGCTAATTTTTTTAATTTCTTTTTTATAAATTGATAACTCTAAAGCATTAATAAGGTGCCTAGTGACATTGGGTTTTTTATATCTAGGCAATATAATTTCTACTTCAGTATTTAAAAAATAATTAGCAAAAAAATCAATTTGTTTTTTCTCCAGCACACTTTTTGTATTGGTATTAATCACACTTCTTTTTTTTTTATCAATTACAGGAACATCACTTGTTTTTTTTGGATAGCTCGTAACAAGAACATTCTGAGATGATTGATTATTTGCTGGCACACATGAAACTATAAATATAAATATAAGAATTATGGAAACTCTTAAAAATGGATTATACATAGTTTCAACACCTATAGGAAATCTTGATGATATAAGCTTCAGGGTGAAAATGGTTTTAAATTCTGTTAATTTCATTATTTGCGAAAATCCTAAACATTCACTTAAACTATTAAATAAATTAGACATAAAAAAGAAGTTATTTTCATTACACGATTATAATGAAAGCCAATTGATAAAGCGTATAGAGAAATACCAATATAATTCAGCAATAGCTCTTATTTCTGATGCTGGTTCTCCTTTAATTTCTGACCCAGGTTACAACCTTATACAAGATTATATTAAGAAAAAGCTATACGTAACAACAATTCCTGGCCCATCATCAATAATTTCCTCACTTCAATTATCAGGACTTCCTATAAATAATTTTGAATTTTTTGGATTTGTCTCAAAAAATAAGAGCAGTATGAATTCCCAAGCAAAAAAATTACAAAACGTCATTACAACATCTGTTTTTTTTATTTCAGGCAATAGATTAATTAACTTTTTAAAAATTTTGCTGGATGCAAAAATTAACAGAAAAATTGCTGTATGCAAAGAATTGACGAAAAAAAATGAATGGGTATTTAGAGGTTATATAAAAAAAATAATTGATGAAATTAATATAGATAAATCCAATTTAAAAGGTGAATTTACACTATTGATTCAAGGCAAAGAAAGAAAAACAAAAATAACAATACAAACAACAACTGAGGCACAAATTAAAAAACTATTGAAAAAATTTTCTTTGACTGAAGTCGTCGAAATAGTGCATAGATTAACAAGTATTTCAAAAAAAGAGATTTATAAAAAGGCCTTACAACTTAAAAAATGATTAAATTAACTTTATTATTTGTATCTTTAATTCTCTTGATGATTAATATCGGATGTTCTCCTGTTGGGGTTCTAGCAAGCGGAGGTAGCGCAACAATGGTTGTTGCAGAGGGTGACCGATCTTTAGGAACTGTAGTTGATGATGCAACAATAAAGCTTAATCTTTCAGCAAAATTTTTGAAATCTGAAAATAGTTTATTTTTAGATGTAAATAGTAATGTCACAGAAGGAAGAGTGTTGCTTACTGGTTTGGTTGACACCCAAGAAATTAGAATTGAAGCAGTAAGAAAAGTTTGGGAAATAAGTGGTGTAAAGGAAGTTATAAATGAAATAGAAGTTGGCGATAAAACGACACTTAAGGAGTATATGAATGATCTATGGATTAATACTCAAGTAAAATCACTTGCGGCCAGAACAATTGGCTTAAGAAGTTTTAGTTATAACTTTGAAACAATAAAAGGTAAAGTTTATATAGCAGGCATCACAAGTAGACCTGAACAACTTCAAGCTATTGTTGAAAGCACTAAAACAATCAAGGGTGTAAAAGAAATCGTTAATTACGTAGTTATAAAAGAATAATTTATCTGATTCCTTTTAAGTTCTCTCCAGCCAAGATATGAATGTGAAAATGAGGAACTTCTTGATTGGCATCCCTGCCATTATTGTTAACAAGCCTATATCCTTTTTGGTCTAACCCCAAATCTTTAATTACATCTATAATTTTAGTGAAAAAATATTGGACTGTTGACTGATCTGATCTGAGTATAAAATCGGCAAGATCAACAACATTTTTTTTAGGTATTCCTAAAATATGTACTTTTGCTTGGGGGTTAATGTCATAAAAAAATAGTACCTGGTCATCTTCGTACACAGCTTCACAAGGAATTTCCTTTCGTAAAATTTTTGCAAATATATTATTTTCGTCGTACATGGTTTCTTTTTGTTAATTCTTTTTTTATATCTTTTAAACTAATTTTTTTTGAATACAGCAGTACAAACAAATGATAAATCAAATCTGAAGCCTCTTCTATAGTTCTTTTTTTAGTACCGTTTAAATAATCTATTAATAGTTCTGTACTTTCTTCGCCGAGTTTTTTTGCTATTTTATTTTTTCCACTCTTTAATAAAAATTTTGTATAAGATTTTTTATCTTTTCCTTTTGCTTTGTTTTGAATAATATTAAACAAGTCTTGTAAAAAATCAGTTTCGTTATTTTTGTTCATTTAAAGCCTTACTTGTATGCTTTTTTTTTGTAAATATCGTTTAACATCCAATATACTAAATTCAGCAAAATGAAAAACAGAAGCCGCTAAAAGAGCGTTGGCACGCCCTATGGTGACCCCTTCCTCAAAATGCTTTAAGCTACCTACACCTCCACTAGCTATAACGGGTATATTCAAGATATCATTAGCTTTCTTAAGAAGGTTTAAATCAAAACCGTCTTTAGTTCCGTCTTTATCCATTGAAGTTAATAATATTTCTCCAGCGCCCAACCGTTGCAATCTTTCTAACCATGACAGCACATTAATTCCGGTATTTTTGGTTCCACCATGTGAATAAACAATCCAATCATCATAATGTTTTTTTGCATCTACTGCAGCCACTATACACTGACTGCCAAATCTACTGGAAGATTCAGTGATTAAATTTTCATTTAATATCGCAGCTGTATTAATTGAAATTTTATCTGCCCCAGCCTGCAACAAGCCCCTAATATCCTGAACAGAATTTATACCACCACCAACTGTTAGGGGTATAAAAACTCTTTCAGACGTTTTTGCGACAACATCAATCATTGTTTTTCTCTTTTCCAGAGAAGCACCAATGTCTAAAAAACATATCTCATCCGCGCCGGTATCTGAATAAAATCTGGCTTGCTCAACAGGATCACCTGCATCAATTAAATTAATAAAGTTAATTCCCTTAACGACCCTCCCATGCTTAACATCTAAACAAGGAATTATTCTTATTTTAAGCATTAGACTTTAAAATATTTAGGGCCCTATCTATCTCTATGGCCCCTGAATAATATGATTTTCCAGCAATAACGCCTTCTAAATTTGTGTAAGAAATTTTGTTTAAATTTATAAGATCTTCATAATTCGAGAGACCGCCACCAACTATT
>Ga0208747_1000416_pt1 | contig 13023 bp, 12 predicted proteins | sample Knorr_S7_td_AAIW_FD_185597 | JGI IMG/M metagenome (GOLD analysis project Ga0208747, IMG submission 185597) | Marine microbial communities from Southern Atlantic Ocean transect - Knorr_S7_td_AAIW_ad_750m_LV_A (SPAdes) (version 2) | ecosystem: Environmental > Aquatic > Marine > Oceanic | place...
AATTGCCATCACTGGCTTGAAAGGAGGATTGCGTCAAAAAACTAAGGAGCTTAGACACAAAAAAGGAGGCCCGGCGCTAGGAACGCCGGGCCTCTTATATCCCATAGGAGGAATCATGCGAGAACTGATTTTACCACTAGGTTATGAAGATATACCGGATGCCTTCGCGGAATGGCTAACTGGTATGGCCGAATGGGCCTGGTTCGTTACGCTCACTTTCCGAGATATAACCTCTACATCCGCAACTCTAAAGCCACAGCGTCCTCGCCTCTTGTCCGGAATCCCACTTAAAAGTCCAAAGAATACCCGACCAGGAATCCGTATAGGGGAATCTACCGGCACTAACTGGACCAAGCCGGGCATAGCGTACGCCAAGAAGGCCTGGGCTGAATTCCTTGAAGTTAGCAAAGGGTACGTCCATAAAGACCGTCGTAAGTGGGTATGCGTGCTAGAGAACCAGAAGGGCCGGGGTGTTCCACATGTACACGGTTTGATCACCGCACAAGCAGAAGGCCTATTGAGCCCACCGGGGCCGCTAGAGATGAAGGAGTGGGCATTCAAACGGTACGGCATAGCCCGGATACTGCCGTATGACCCGAATCTAGGAGCTGCCGGATACATAGGGAAATACCTTCTAAAAGACGACGGGAACGCCAGGGGAGCGTTAGATATCGATTTCGGAGGGTTCAAAAATGTTTGAAGCGATTATTCAGGGACGATTGGGTAAAGACCCAGAGATGCGGTATACGCCCAATGATACAGCGGTGCTTAACTTCTCTATAGCGCATAACTGGCAATACAAGGACCAGAACATCACTAAGTGGGTAAATGGCACGGTTTGGGCAGATCTAGCTGAGGAAGTAAATGGGAAGTTTGCCAAAGGTGACCTGGTTTTAACTAAAGGACCAATAACATTCCGAACATGGCACCGGGTCGACGGTACTGCGGTGGAGGAAGTCGAGTTGCGGGTCGCTAGCATCGAAAAGGTCGAGCTGATTGACACTCAGGTGTCAGTGTCTGACTCGGGATAAATCTTTTCGGTAGGGCGAATCAATGCGCAAAGATTCCGTTTCAGTAAATAAACGGATTCAATGCAGATTAATCAGTTAGATCCACCCAAGAATACGTATGGCCCTCAAATTGGAGGGCCATATTTTGCGTCTATTTACCTATTGCAATCGCAAATTACTATTAGCTATTTAATACCTATTTAAGTTGCAAATGCCAAACGTATTGCAATTGTTAATGCCTATTAAAAGCGGTCATCTAGCGTCCCAGACCCATCCGGGAGGTCTTCTTTTTTGGCCTTGTAACCAAAATGGAATCTGCTCTAAACTGGACTCACATATCTCGCTTAGCATAGTTTGTTGGGTAATTACTTTTGAGGGGTAACCGGATGATTGCAACCGGGAAAGTCGTTGGCCTGTTTACGGTGGACCGTAGGGCTGAGCCGATGAAAAGGGTCGAACAATTTTCTGCGTTAGCTGGACGGGGCATAGAAGGCGATCGTTACTTGCTGGGCACCGGGACCTATTCGAAAAAACCGGAGCTCGGCCGGCAGGTAACTCTGATTCAAAGTGAGATATTAGAGTCGCTCAAAGACAAGTTCAAAATAACCGTTAAACCTGAGGAGTCCCGCCGGAACGTCCTCACTGAGGGCATCGAGATCAACGATCTCATCGGCTCCGAATTCTTTATAGGAACCGTGCGCTTGCTCGCCCACCGGCTCACCGAGCCGTGTAAATACTTGGAGAACCTCCTGGAACAACCTGGTTTGTACAAAGAGCTCTGGGGCAACGGCGGAATCAGCTGCGAGATATTGACTGGCGGCGTTATCAAAGAAGGGGATATCATCACCACCTCCCTCGACTAAAAATACGGCCTGATAAACTTAGAAACGACAAAGACCCCTGAGTACCCTCGGGGTCTTTTCTTTTGCCGCTTAGCCGATGCGGCATTGCGGGGTGGCCACCGAATTGGCAGCGGAGATAATCATATTCAGGAGTGATTTCTTAAAACGATGACCAACGCGATAGACACGGTTATTTTCGACCTGGACGGAACTTTGGTGGACAGTCAACCAGCGGCGCTGGGGGGAACCATCGAGGCGTTGTCTCGGTTCGGCGTCCAGGTGACGGCTACCAACCTGAGAGAGGTCTTCGGCGGCGGGGCCTGGAAGTTGGTGGGCCATTTCTTGGAGCGAGACCTGGGCTTTGACCGGGCGAGAGATTTGCTGGAAGAGGCAGTCCAGTTGCGGAGCAGCCTGCAGTTGGAACTCACTAACGAAGTGGTCTTGCTGCCGGACGTGAAAAAGCTTCTGGGCTCATTGAAAGACAGCGGTCACAAACTGGCCATTGCCACCATGAGCAGCCGGGTAGTGGCCGAGAGCGTACTGGGCTACCACGGTATCGCATCCTACTTTGACTCGGTCTTGGCCATTGACGACGTCAATCAAGGCAAGCCTGACCCAGAGATCCTACAAAAGACGGTCGATTGCCTGGGCGGGCAGGTCGGCAACGCCATTTATGCCGGCGATTCCAGCCACGACTTAGAGGCGGCGCTCAACCTCGGCATTCCCTTTGTGCTGGTCGATTCGGGTCTTTACGTTCGAGGAGAGGCCAGAAGCAGCCTACGCGCCGCAGCCACCGAAAATGGGTTTCCGGTCGTCGGAATGGAAGAACTCATGGACCTAGTCGAGATTGTTCGGCGGCCAAGCTGAAGAACATTTTCCCGGCACATGGCATGCCAAGAATCCGAACCACCTATCTTTACCAACCACATCAGCCGTACAATCAATAGAAGAATAGCCCAAAAGAGAAGAGACCCTTGGTAGATTTTCCAGTTGCGGCGATGGCCGCGGCTGGTCCTTTCTTGAAGAGATAACGTCCGAGCGTCCTGGTGTCCATTACCGGCCGTTCCGGCCCCTGAGCAACTCAGAAGCCGGAACTTGACTTTGGTCAACACGAGATTCGCGCTCAGTGACCCACTTCCCCTTAACTAAGGCGCGCGATCAACGATTCGAATATCCAGACCTGGCCCACGGCTTTCTGTAGATGCACACCATCGGGCGATGAAGCCGGTTCATGGGTTGGTTACTGGGTTCCGAAACGAGCACTTCGGCTGCGTACCGGCCGGGACTGATCGCGCACAATCGCGGACAAACCCCAAGGCAGAACCCACTGGCTCGTTGCGGCTCCGGCTGCACCACGGCTGTGTTGCGCTCCTCTTCGGCTGGCAAATTTCAGTTCCTGCCGGACGGTTAATGTTTGACCTCTCGCGTCTGTCCCAGATTCGCACCGAATCCTTGGCCGGGCTAACTGTTTCGCTGGCCCTGGTGCCAGAGGCGGTGGCCTTCGCTTTCGTGGTGGGGGTCCATCCCCTGGTGGGGCTCTATGCCGCATTCATCGTAGGCCTCATCACGTCTTTGACCGGCGGGCGCCCCGGCATGATCTCCGGCGCCACCGGGTCCTTGGCGGTGGTCATGGTCTCGTTGGTCAGCGAGAACGGCATCGAATATCTGTTCATCACAGTGGTCCTCATGGGCATCATTCAGATGGCCGTTGGGCTGCTTCGCCTGGGTAACCTGATCCGCATGGTGCCCTTCCCAGTGATGCTCGGGTTCGTGAACGGACTGGCCATCGTCATATTCCTGGCGCAGCTCGAGAGCTTCAAGATTGAAGGCGCGAATGGGAGCAAATCGTGGCTGCCCTTCGTTGACCTGGCGATCATGGTTGGCTTGATCGCCGTGACGATGGCCGTAATTTACCTGGTGCCCAGACTGTCCAAACGGGTCCCCGCCGCGCTGGTTGGGATAGTTGCCGTGTCGGGGGCTGTGATACTGGGCGGTATCGATACCCCGACGGTAGGCGACCTGGCTAGCATCTCCGGCGGCCTCCCGCCCTTTGCAGTGCCCGACGTGCCGTTCAACCTGGAGACCCTCAGGATCATCCTGCCCTTCGCGTTCATCCTGGCCGGGATCGGGTTGATCGAATCGCTGCTCACACTTTCATTGATCGATGGACTCACCGAAACCAGGGGCCAGAAGAACCAGGAGTGCATGTCACAGGGTTTGGCCAACGTGGTGACGGGGTTCTTCGGCGGCATGGGCGGCTGCGCCATGATCGGCCAGAGCATGATAAACATCAAATCGGGCGCACGCTGGCGGTTGTCAGGGATATTGGCGGCAATATTCCTGCTGCTTTTTATCCTATTTGCATCGCCGCTGATCGAGCAGATCCCCATCGCTGCCCTGGTGGGAGTGATGTTCGTGGTGGTCATCGGGACATTCTCCTGGTCCAGCCTGCGGATCATCCGCAAAGTGCCGCTATCTGACGCCATGGTAATGGTGCTGGTTTCGGCGGTGACTGTGGCCACAGACCTGGCGATCGCAGTGGTCGTGGGCGTGATCGTTTCCGCCTTGGTGTTTGCCTGGAAGACCGCTCGTTACATCTATGTTGACGCCGGAGTTGGCACCACGCTCCATCGGCGCGTTTACAACCTGCACGGGCAGCTCTGCTTCGCCTCGGTCAGCACCTTCAGGGAGTTGTTCGACCCAGCGAAAGACCCTGACGAAGTGGTGATCGATTTTGCGAACTCGCGTGTTTGGGACCATTCGGGCATGGAGGCTATCGTGGACCTTGCCCAGCGTTACGGCCGGGCACGCAAACGGGTGCACCTGCTGAACTTAAGCCTGAGTTGCCAGGAAATGCTGCAGAAGGCCAACGTGATCGTGCCGCCCAGCACCGAAGACAACCCCAGCTACCGTGTCACACTCTCAGATCTAGGGGATACCGACTGACCTATCGGACGGCAAGCACCGCGCCAATTAACAGTCTCTGTAAGTAGACTCGGTCGATATACGGCTATTTGAGGGATCTCCCCTCCGCCAAGAAGTACAGGTTCGCCGTCCTCGCAGTACCGCTGAGGCCAGAGTGATGACCCCAAAGTCCCGGTTCCTGGGCTAATAGGACCGCTGGCCAGGTACCGGTTGAGATTTCCCCCTTACGATTAGTGATCGGTCGTGTATTATTGCCCCGAACCAGCAACTGAATCTCACGAACAATCAGGAAAATATGGATACACCTGAATCAAGAGCCAAAATCCTTGCCGCCGAAACCGATGCGTCAAATGGATACTTTGCTTCGTTATCACAGGAGGACTTATCGAAACACAGCGCATGCGACGATTGGTCCGTTGCCGACGTCATGGCCCACTTGGCCGGGCAAGACCATGCGTCGCGGGTTATGCGAGGGCTACGGGGCGATTATTCTCCGCCGGACGGAGCCCCGGCGGTCGCCGACCACGACGAAGACCGTTTCGCCAAAAACATCTTTGACCGGGCATTGGCTACCCGGGACCAGCACGGCGTGCAGTTGGTGGAGTACCTGAACCAGCGGTTAGACGAAACGGTAGAGGTTTTCAACAGTGTGGCTCCTGGAGACTGGGACAAGCTCTGCTACTGGCCTCCAGGGCCGGAGATGGTGCGCACGCTATTGGACCAACGCATCGCCGAGTTGACCATGCACACCTGGGATATCAGGTCAGTATTGGATGACCAGTACCACCTTTCGGCAGATGCCGTCGGTGCGCTGATCGATGGGGTTGACCGGGCCGTGCGCCGGGCATTTCGGCCCGACGATTCCCTGACGAGACCGCTCAAACACCGTTTCGTGATCGACGGCCCCGACTCCACCAGAAAAGACATCATCATTGCGCCGGAAGGCGCCTGGGTGTTGGCGGCCAGCGGCCAAGAACCGGACATAACCTTTGAGTGCGACGGGGAGACCTACGTGTTGGTCATGTACGGCAGACTCAAGGTTTTTGAGGCCTTGGCGGATGGCCGGTTGACCTTTGACGGCGACCCTGGACTCGCAGTCGGTTTCGGCCGGCGGTTCGTGGGCGGGTGACTCCGCCCGGTCGTTGTTAGTCGTCAGCGGGCGCAGGAGTGGCCTCATCTGGCGGCGTGACCTGCGGCAGCCAGTCAAGCCAGGCCGGCAGGTACCAGTTCCAGTTGCCCAGCAGCTTCATGCTGGCGGGAAGCAGCACCACGCGGATGACGGTGGCATCGAGGAAGACCGCCACGGCCAGGCCCACGCCAAATTGCTGCAGGCCTAATATCCGGCTGGTGGCGAAGGCGGCGAACACACCTACCATCACCGCTGCCGCGCTGGTTATCTGACCGGCAGTTAACCGGATGCCCGTCGCGACGGCGCGCTCATTCTCGCCATGCCTGTCAAACTCTTCCTTGATCCGGTTGAGCAGCAGCATATGGTAGTCCATGGAGAGACCGAAGAGGATGCCGAACAGGAACAAAGGAAGCCAAGTCTCAATTATTCCGGTCTCTTTGGAGCCCAGGATACTGATACCCCAACCCCACTGGAAAACCATCACCAGAACTCCGTAGACCGCGCCCACCGATAGCAGGTTAAGCACCAGCGCCTTGATCGGAATGACGATGGAGCGGAACATCACCAGCAGAAGCAGGAAAGACAGTCCCAGAACGAAGGCGAAAACGTAGTAAGCCGAACTGAACATCCGGTCTCTGAAATCGATTCCCTCGGCCGTGTCTCCGGCCACGAAGGTTTTGGCGTTGATCCCGGCGAAGGCCTCGGGTACGATCTGCTCCCGGAGCAGGTGCACCGCGTCTTCCGATGCATCATCGTCGATATTGCCCGCCAACGGAACGTTGATGCGAGTGATTGTTCCGGCATTATCCGTGACCGTAACGAACGGGCCAAGGAATGAATCGTCGCTCTCAACCCTTTGGATCAGTGCCGCTACCGCAGCTTGGATCTCAGGCGAGTTAACGTTCGGGGCGTCCACGATCACCTTGGCCGGAAGGATAAGGCTGCTGGAGAAATGGTCTTCCAGTAGCTCCAGGGCCCGCTTTCCTTCAAGGGCGTCGGGAAGGGCGTCGGCACCGGCGTTGAAGCCGAGGTTCATGGAAAAGAAGGGAATCGTAAGTGCGATCAACGCCGCAACGGTCAGGCTGGCCAAAGGTACCGGCCTCGCCAGCACCCAACCGGTGATGGTGGACCAGATTCCTCCCTGGTTGGACTCCCGGCCCAAGAAAGGAATCCGCAGGCGGTTGATGCTGTCCCCCAGTAATGACAGCAGGCCCGGCAGCAGTGTAAGCGAGGCAATCACGGCCACGAAAACGACGATGATTGCGCCCAACGCCAGCGAGATGAACGTGAAGTCCCTGGTGAGCATCAAGCCAGCGAGGGACAGGACCACGGTGATACCAGCGTAGAAGACGGCCCTTCCGGTGGTGTTGGCCGCCACCGTGATAGCGTCGATCTTTTCTCTTCCCGCCGCACGCTCTGTCCGGTAACGACTGACGATGAACAATGAGTAGTCGATACCTACGGCCAGACCCATCAGCAGGATCATCTCCGCATACAGCTCGACTAGGGGATAGACCTGGCTGACCAGGGCGGCTAAGCCGAGTGCAGTGAAGATGGATCCGATGGCCATCACCAGCGGAATCACCGCCGCGACCAACGCCCGGAAGGCCAATATCAAAATGACCAAGCCAATCACCAGCGAATAGATGAGGATGCGGTTGAAGTCTTCCGTCAGGATTTCGTCTAGTTCGTCTTCGAGAATCCTGAAGCTGACCACTCCTATCTCGAAACCCGCTGCATCGTTTGAGGCCTGCCGGATAGATTCAAGAAATTGACTGATATCGATGTGTTCGGCAGGGTCGTCCGGGTTCTGGAGGACGACATTTGCCAGCACGGCATGTCCATCATCGGCAAGCAGGCTTCCGTCTCTAGTGTCGTAATAGCTGAGGGCGGCGAGCAATTGGGGAAGGTTTCGGACCGCCTGCATGGTGGAGTCCACGGTTTCTTTGAACGCTAGCGAATCTGCATTCAAGGAAGGGTTGCTGAATATCACGCTCGCGCGCCTGGTATGGCTGGCGCTCTCGGAGGCGTCGCGGTCAGGGGCGAACCGCTCATTCAATAGCTCGGAACCCTCGCCGGACTCACCGACTCCGCCACCGTCATCCCTAGTCTCGGTTCCGACAAAGCCGATGGCCAGGACTGCCAGAACGATCACCAAGACCGCCGCTAGCAATATGATCCAGCGGTGGACGGCGCTCCAATGGGCGATCTGTGCAGTGAATGACAATCCAGTAATTGCGCTACTGATGTTGATCGAGTCTCCTAGATGAAACCCTTATTGAGCCCTATTAGGCCAACTGGTTTTACGGATTACCAAGTGATTTTGGATTTGCGCTTTGCAAATACCGCTGACGGCAACGGATATCGTAACACTTGAGACTGAGCGTTAGTGTGTCCTAGGCCTTGCGGGTTCCAGGGCATAACTAGATCCGACCTAAAGTGGATGCGCCGCTTACAACATTAAAATTGAGCTTGGCGCTCAACTTGACCCCCTATTGGCCGTATGATATACACCCGGAAACCCCGGTCTGGCGGGCGGGCCTAAAGCCGCCATAAGGAGGCACACCGTGGTATTGGATGTAAACAGTCTGGTGGACGCCGATGCTGGATTAATCAGCCGGCGTATCTTCATCGAAGACGATATCTACCAAGAAGAGCTGGAGCGCATCTTCGCCCGCTGTTGGCTGTTTCTGTGCCATGAGAGCCAGATACCCAACCCCGGCGATTTCCTCACCACGTACATGGGCGAGGACTCGGTGCTGGTGATCCGCGACACCTCCGGCAAGATCGGCGCCTTCCTCAATGTCTGTGCTCATCGGGGCAACCGGCTCTGCCGCGCTGACAACGGTAACGCATCGGCTTTCACCTGTGCCTACCACGGTTGGACCTACGGAAACAATGGTGATCTGCAGGGCGTGCCCAATCTGAAAGACGCCTATTACGATGACCTAGACCGCACAAAATGGGGCCTGATTCCCGTCGCCCAACTGGACACGTACAAGGGCCTGGTCTTTGCTACGTTCGACAATAATGCCCCATCGTTAACCGACTACTTAGGTGAGATGGCCTGGTACCTGGACTGTTTCTTCGACCGCAGAGAAGGGGGTGTAGAGGTCGTTGGTGGAGTCCACAAATGGATCATACCCTGTAACTGGAAACTGCCCGCCGAGAACTTCGGTGGCGATGCCTATCACGTGGCCTGGAACCACCTTTCCGCTCTGACTTCCGGATTCACCCAAGCCCCGGCCGCCAGACAAACTTTGGGTGGCGGCACTATTTCTCCCGGCAACGGCCACTGCATCCTTGCCGTTGGCGCCGACGATTACGCCGCCGCCCCCGTTGAGATAATCCAGGAATATGAGGAGTCCATCCGGGCTGAAACGGTCGAGAGGCTTGGACGCCGTCTGTTAAAGATGACTCCCAACGTGGGCACGTTATTCCCCCATATGTCGTTCTTAAGGGGCAGTTCCCGCAGCTTCCGGGTCTGGCATCCCAAAGGTCCGGATAAGATTGAGGTGATCTCCTGTCAGTTCGTCGACAAAGCGGCGCCGCCCGAGGTCAAGGAAGCCCTCCGGGTTACTGGACTGCGGGCCTTTGGCCCGTCGGGTGTCTTGGAACAAGACGACATGGACAATTGGGAGGAATGCACGCGTATCAACCGGGGCGTGGTCACCCGGAGGTATGCCCTCAACTACCAGATGGGACTGGGACATGACAGCTTCGACGATGGGCTGGGCGGGTGGTCCAGCGATTTCCGGATCAGCGACAGCAACCCTCGTCACTTTTACCGGCGCTGGGCCAGCTTGATGCAAGCCGATACCTGGGACCAGGTATAGCCCGGTGCGACTGTAAGCATGAAGGATGAAACGCTGCGCGAGGTAGAACAATTTCTCTACAAAGAGGCCCGGCTCTTGGACAGCCGCCGGTTCTCTGAATGGTTGGAGTTGTTCTCCGACGACCTGCGCTACTGGATGCCAACCCGTTCTAACCGCTATCCGGTGAACAGCAAGGCCATATCCATCCTGGATGCCTCCCGCTACGAAGAAGAAGAGGTCTCTGACGAGGACGAATTAGCCTTGATGGAAGAGACGAAAGACACACTGGAACGGCGAGTAGCCCGCCTGGACACTGGCATGGCCTGGGCCGAAGACCCTCCCTCCCGCACCCGCCACATAATTACCAACATAGAGGTCGAGGCGGCGGACCCGGCAGACCAACTGCGGGTCTATTCCAACTTCGTGATGTACCGCAATAGGAGTGAGACGGACCAGGACTTTTACGTTGGCAGCCGTGAGGATGTCCTGCGCCGGGAAGGTGGGCAGCTCCGCATTTCGTCCAGGAAGATCGTTCTCGACCAGAACGTGCTACTGGCTAAGAACCTCAGCAACTTCTTCTAGCCGACCCCCATAGGCGATCCATCAAGTCGTCCTAGTTGTCGCCCCGAGTGCAGCGAGGGGTCTCGTTGATCTGGTTAAACCTGGTTTATGCGCCCAACGAGATTCCTTGTCGGCCTTCGGGTTTTCTTGGAATGACAGAAGGGCGAGGCTTGCTCGCCGGTTTGTCTAGAGTGGCTACCTCGTAGATTGTATTGCCGCCGCCAACTCCTCAAAACCCAAGCTCCCGGAATGCAGTTTTCCGCCTATTCGGAAGGACGGCGTTCTTACTACGCCGGTCTCTGCCGCCGCCTCATGTTGGGCCAACACCAGGCCGTGGTAGTCGCCGGAAGCCAGCTTAGGCCACATCTCTCCCCAGTCCAGTCCCACGAAAACCGATAGGCGGCGCAGCGTGTAAAGGTTGCCAAGGTCGGTGCCCATCTCCCAGTATTCCTTGGAGGCTGCCCAAAAGAATTCCCGGTCTAGACCCAGCTCTTTGGCGTAGGCCGTCGACGCATGGACGGCCAAAGTGGTGACGGACCTATTGGAAGCCGGTTCGGTGCCCAGCCCATGGCCGGGCAGGTAGAGGGGCCGCCGCCGGGACTTGCTGGCCCCATCTTCTTGATTGCTGGGGGCAGGGCTATCTTCAACCGAGTCGCGCCGAAGTAGAAATGGCTGGCGGTCTATCTCAAAACTTAATTCGGACGCCAGTTCTTCGAGTTGCTTCAACCCGTGGTATGAGTGAGGACAGGCGTAATCGAACCAAACCGTGACGACAGCGGGAGGCATGTGGATCCCGTCAGCTCTGGCTCAGTTCTTTGGCTTGTTTGAGGACTTTAACCAGCGCGTCCATCGTCAGAACCCCGGTATTGGTGTTCCGTGGGCTGGGGTGGTATGAAGCCACCATCATGGGTAGCGACGGCCCAAACCGGTAGACCTCTCCATGCAGGAATTTCCCCCGGACCTTCTCAGACCCCATCGCGCTCAATGTCTGCAGGGTGGCACGGAAAGCGATGTGACCTAATGCCAAAATGACCTTTAGGTTGGGCAGTGTTCGAAGTTCCCGAATCAGGTAGGGCAGGCAAGCCTTCTGTTCTTCAGGCGTGGGCTTGTCGCCGGGGGGCACGCACCGCACTGCCGCGGCGATGTAGGCCCCAGTGAACTCCAGTCCGTCGTCACGGTGGTCGGAGTTGGGTTGGTTGGCCATACCGGCTTTGTGCATCGCCTCGGTCAAGAACGTGGCAGAGGAATCGCCCGTGAAGACCCGGCCGGTCCTGTTGCCACCGTGAGCCGCGGGGGCCAGGCCTAGCAGAACCAGCGATGCATCCGGGTCGCCGAAACTGGGCACGGGCTTGGCCCAGTAGTCCCAGTCCTTGTATGACGCGCGTTTCTCCCTGCCGATCTTCTCGCGCCAGTCCACCAGGCGGGTGCACATACGGCAGGCCACGATCTCTTTAGTCAGGGCCGCCAATTGTTGTTTATGACTATCGGCCACAAATAACTCCGTGGAATGTCTCGGTATTAATGCCCGGCTCTGATCCAGTACAACTCGGTTTACCTTATCGGTCTGTGGTTCATGCTGGCAACCATCGCTCTTAATGCCTCGTACGTCAACTTGCTGGCCCTAAGTTATGCCGAGGGAGACCTATCACTGGTCTATCCGGTGGCCCGGGGTATGGGGGCAATGATTGCCCCGGTCCTGGCGGTGGTCTTTTCGAGCGAGACCATGGAACCTCTGGCCATCGGCGGAATCGCCTCCATCGTTGGAGGGATATACACAATCTCATGGTGGGGCAATTTTCATCAAGTGCTGCGAAGACCCCTACGGTTCCTCAGTTCAGCCGGAATGCGTTACGCAGTGCTCACCGGGCTGGCGATTGCCACCTATGTCATCGTCGGTAAAGAGGGAGTCGATCATGTGTAGCCGTTACTCTACATGTATTTTTTGACCGCCGGGTCGGCCCTGACCCTGGCGCCTTACATCTTGACCCGGAAAGGCATCGCCGCAGTGAAGACCGAGTGGCGGGACGCTCTGCCAATCACGGTGGCCGGGTTACTGACATTTGCCGCCTACGGGCTGGTGTTGACCGATTTTTCCTTGTCCAGGTTGAGCTACGTGGCCCCGGGCCGGGAGGTCGGCATCGTCATTGGCGGGGTGATGGGCGTCTTCTTGTTGAAAGAGCCCTTCGGCGGAGGAAGGCTGCTGGGGTCTGGGTTCATAGTTGGCGGATTGCTGCTGATCACGCTATCGCCTTGATGCATGTTTTTGGGTTATTCACCGCCGGATTCTTTTCGGATGCGGTCGCCCAGGGGCTTCCTAGCAGGGCGCTGTACTTGGCGGTGATGGCGGTCCTGACTATGGCCGTCGGGTGACACTCCCGTTGTATCGGCAGTCTTATAAGTCTGTTCTGGCAGGACATAATGTATAATACCTGAAGCCTAAAACGGGCCGTGATTTAGACCCGGATATCGACCTGAGGACAGAGGGAGCCGATGATTAACCAGGAACGCTTGGTCAACGCATTCTGTGAGCTTGTGAAGATCGACAGTCCGTCGGACGAGGAAGAGGATGTGGCCAGACACCTGACCGAGCGCCTAGAATCTTTGGGTTTTAGCGTTGCCAGAGACGCGCACGGCAACCTTATTGCCTCCGAAGATGGCGACGACCCACTGATGCTCTCGGCCCACATGGACACCGTGGAGCCAGGACGCAGCATCAAACCTCAGGTCGATGGCGACATCAT
>Ga0208747_1000417_pt1 | contig 13018 bp, 13 predicted proteins | sample Knorr_S7_td_AAIW_FD_185597 | JGI IMG/M metagenome (GOLD analysis project Ga0208747, IMG submission 185597) | Marine microbial communities from Southern Atlantic Ocean transect - Knorr_S7_td_AAIW_ad_750m_LV_A (SPAdes) (version 2) | ecosystem: Environmental > Aquatic > Marine > Oceanic | place...
ATTTATACCTCATCTTTTGAGATTTATTTCTGTACCAGTTTATCCGGTTAAATTTAAGGGACGTCTATGATTTTTTGTAATTGAGGAATAACTCTCACATCCCTATAATATGGATAAACCAAATCATAGAATTCCAACAATTTTTCTAATGAAGGTTCAGATATACCATATGTCGGCTGGATTATGAATCCAGAAATTGTCTCTCTTGACGCAATTTTAAAAATTTGTTCCGAAAGAGTTTTTAAATTATCCAGTTCTGTTTTTGAACTTACAACTATTTTGATATATGTTATTTTTTTCATTTTTATAGATGCATCTAAACATTCTAACGTATTTTTAATAAGATCTGTGTAATGTTTTGTATCAACCATTTCTGAATCCTTTGTCTTAAATTCAATTTTTACAAGATCGATAGATGGTAAGACATAAGAAAATTTTTTAGAATCAAAGCATGATGACTCTAGGTATGTAAGAATTCCTTTTGATTTTATATATTTAGCAAGTTCGCTGACAGATTCGTGCTGTACAAGTGGTTCACCTCCAGTAAAGTTAACTTTGTATGTATTATTTTGCAGATTTTTATCTATTAGATTACATGCTTCAGATATTGAATATTCTTTACCAGAATCTGATGGAAGTGCATCTGGTGTATCACAATAAAAACAAGAAAATGGGCATCCTGCAAATCTGATGAATAAGGTTTTAGTTCCATAGAGTATTCCCTCTCCCTCTATTGAAGTAAAAATTTCAAAAAGTCTAGTTTTCAATTATTATCTATTACAAATTTTGTTATTTATTAACGTGATAATTAGTAAATTATATCTGATTATGCCGCTACTGGTTCTTTTGTATAAAATAACCCAGCAATAACAAAGATCACTCCAATAATGCCAATTAAACTTCCTACAAATTCAACTGTTGATTCAACACCATAAGCTGCTGGTGCCCAAAGAATTGCAATCAAAAAACCGGTAACGATCATAGGGATTCCAACACATACTATAATTCTTGTTGAAGCCATATCCACAACTCTGGGAAAATCTATATGAAGTTTATGATGAATTATTAATCAGCTTTTCAGTTTTTATAAGCAGATTTTTTATCTGTGTGATTTTTTCGTATACTGATTCAGGAGAATTTTTCAAGTCTTTTTTAGCCTCATCTATTAGATAAAAAATATTTTTAAGAAAATATTTTGCTGCGTTATCCTCTGTTACCTGATCAGCAAGTATTTTGGCTTTATTTTCAAAACTGGAAAGAACTGATTTTAGTTGTAAAAGTTTTGCTTGTTGCAAATAATTTACTTGTTCGATTTTATATTTCAGAATAATGATAATTTTATGCTGACTTACTATCTGATTTGTGGTATTTGCATGAATAATGATTATTTTAGATTTTTCTAATTTTTCTACAGTGTCAGATAAACCCATTTTTTTTGCTGTTTCTATTAACTGATTCACATTTTTAGTATATTCTATGGCAAATTGTTTTGCTCTATCAAATTTACCTTCCTGACTTATATCATATAATAATTTTTGAATTTTACGTCCTTTGTCTGCAATTTTATCAAGCGTTTGTTGGTTTTGGCTAACATTTCCCTCAGTCAGATTTTTCTTCGCTAAATTCATCAATCCATCTATAGATTCAAAATTGATATTTGTATTCAACTTAAGGCTTACATCCTTTAATTTTTTGATATTCCATTCATATTTTTTAATGGTCTGACTTTGAATAGCACTAGGTTGTAATGGTACAGTTTCTGATTCTAGTTCTGAAATTGCTATGCTAATTTTTTTGAATGTATTCATAGCAACAAGAAAGTGTTGTTTTGCTGAAACAGCATCACCATTTTCTGTAGCGTCAGTTAATAGATCAATTTCTTTAATACCTTTATCATATAGTTGTTGGATTTCATTAGAGACATTCCCTATTTTGTTCATATCATTCTTGATATGCTGTTTCGTGTTTTCAGTTATCCTTACAAGTATGTCAAGCTGTGATTCAGCATTAACATTATGTGGTATTGTAACAACAGTCATACTTGCAATCAAAAACAAAAGGAAAAAGAAAAATAATTTTTTCATGAGTCATCCTCCAGTGTACTTCTTAATTTGATAACATTCTGAAAATCTTTCTTTACAATTTCTATAATTCCATGTCTTTCTAATCTTTTTACAGCTCTCCACGTGGTTGTTCGTGGTAGAAGGAATTTTTTTCGTAATTCACTTTCATAAACTTGACCTCCATTTTCTGAAATAAAATTAATAATCTCTTTATCATCCTCTCTCAGATCTTGTTTTGCCTTGAAAATTGATTCGGGATCGAGGCTTTGCAGTTTAGGCTCTTCATCTTTCTGAATGATTACAGATGATTTTGGGGTTCCAGATTTTCTTTTTATAATAATTATTGCAGCTGCAATTACAATAGATGATATTACACCACCTAATATCCATAAGATTGATGAGTTATCGGTTCCACCGTCTTCAGAAATTGATTCTGTGGTTTGAGCAGAAGCTAATGTGTTAATGTAATAACTAATGTTTGTTTGACCTGAAGTAAAAACTAAACGTGATTGCTCATTTTCTACCTCCATACTGATAGGAAAATTATTCATCTCAACAATGACCGAGTCGTTTGGCATTAGTAATGAGTATTCAGAGGATGGATCTACAGAAAATTTCCATATTTTCCCAGTTTTAGAAACTAACTCTTGTGTATCATAATCAATGGAAATATGAGATGCGCCTAATGTTTCAATTAAAACAGAATCTCCCACAGTTTCATAGGATAGTAAGAAACCACTGTTATCAATAATTGTAAGATTTTCTAGAGTTGTTCCAAAAAGTTTAGTTGAAAATTCTGGTTCCAACGGATTAGTTTCTAATTCATAAAAAACATGAGTAGAGCCGTCTGAATAAATAGTAAAATCAAGGGTTCGACTAGAACCAAGGGATTGCTGGATTGGTACGCTCAATGCTACAAGCACCAAACCTATCACCACTATTGGTATCCTGACCATCGCTGACAGGATATCCGTGTTCCCTACCAAAAGCATTTCCCCCCCCAGAGATTGATGTTTTTGTGCAACAATTTGTTGCAAGTTCATAGCCTAATACCGTAGATTCATGGAGTCGACGATTGTTTGAAATCGTTGGAATTCCTTGATGAAACCAAGACCTTTTTCAGTTATTTTGAATAGTCTATTTCTTTCATTTCTTCTGGATTCCATTAAGCCAGCGGTAATGAGTTTTTCGCACTTATCTAACACAGAATAGTGAGAAAGATTTGCTCTTCGAGAAATTGCAGATACAATTACTCCCTGTTGGCCTCCGTCCATGGTAACATCCAAGATATCACCCATGATTCCCATTTCGGATCTGTACTGTTGTTTTGACATGCTTTTGATAACATAATGAGCTTTATGAGGGACATCATGAAACATCACAGCGGAACGCAAAGCGGAACACCTCAAATAGATGAAAAATCTGCTAAAATTGACGTTTTTTTGCGCGGGGGCGAAATATTTAGAGTGTTTGACAATTATGTCTGATAGTAGATCTTATCTTACCGAATCAATTCATTCTATCAATGGGTTTCTTGGATATCTTCAAAGATAAGGATGAAAATGAAAACAGTGACGATTTTATGAAAAAATTTGCTGGAATGGAAGATAACTCGAATTTTGATTCTGAACGAGGGCCTGAACCTGCTGAAGAACCTTCATCATATGCTCAACCTGCTGAAGAACCTTCATCATATTCTCAACCTGCTGAAGAACCTTCATCATATTCTCAACCTGCTGAAGAATCTACATCATCACAAATTGGAATAGGATCTTTAATGGACAAACGAGCAAAATTGGAAGATGCTATTGATTATGTAGGTTTGATGATTAAAAACCTAAAAGACAAAAGAACAAGATTGGAAAAAGATATTGAAGATGAATCAGTGGATATTAAAAATTTAAAAGAAAAGCTTAGTAAAATAAACGAATTCATACAAGATGAAAATAATGGGTTAGAAGAATTAACTAACAAAAGAGCTGGTGTAGAAAAGGAAGCCGATGAAGTGGGCAATATAATTTACGGCCAACGTGATAAAATTTCAGGTATTGATAAAATATTGGCTGATGAAGCAGATAAAATTAAAAGATTCAAAGAATCAAAATCTAGTTCTGGTTAATCAGTAAGTTATCTATCACATAAAACGTGATGAAGATGAAGGTTCTGATATCTCTTCTGGCATAGAGGGAAATTTATCTCCAGCCTGTTGTTCTGCAACTGCGCCTGCTTCTTGCAAGATTTTTTCTGATTCAGAATTCATAGCCGTATCAACTCCAAATGAAGCATCACTGCTATGGAATGTTTCAGTCATTAAACCACCTAACATTTCTGCCATGTTGTTAAGCTCTTGGTCTGCACCAGGCATAAACTTGGCAAGTGATGATTTCATGTTTTTCATTAATCCTATGGTTGGCATCACAGTTGTTACTGTATCTCCCAAATCATGGAATGTAGTTAATCGTAATTCAATTTGTTCTATAGCCATTCTTGCATTACCAAGAACACGGCGTACTTTACGAACTTCAGCTAGTTCTTTTGATAATGCCTTAGCAGTGTGAGTATCATGTTGCTGTGTTGCTGTTATTATTCTGTGAAAAATTTTCTCATCTCTACTGTTTAATGATGAGAGCATAACATCTAATTTTGCAACTTGAGCCTTTAGTTTTTTTATGGCGGTTTCTACTCGTGGTTTTAATGAACCGCTTGGTTTAATTATATTATTAATGCGTTCAGATATTCCAGCCTTTTGTGGCTTTGACCATTTACTTGAAAGCGAAGTCATGTGATTTTGTGGTAAAATTAGTTATTAGTAGTCCGTGTGAATTATGGTTCACAGTTAATTAAAATTCGATGACTAAATTTACTAGTAAACATCACGAATTCTGTGAGTAAAAAACCAATAATTGGAGGTATTATTCTAGCGGCAATCATAGGGGTGGTATTTGTTGGAGCGCAGATAAACCCAGATAATCCAGATAATATTCAATTTGGGAATTCTGATATCTTCCATGTCACTTTGGCTGATCCAGCCTTGTATGAAAATGGAGTTTATGTTGAGGTATTTGATGTCAAAGAAGGAATTTATGAATTTGGATTCGTGCCAAACGGTGACAGCCCGAAAAAACTATCCATAAAGTTGATGGGAAAAACCATTTCGTTCTATGAAGATTTTGAGTTACAAGGAACTCTAGTTCAGGATGAAATGTCTTCGTGGTATACTTGGGAGTATTTGGGTGAGAAGAATATTAGTTCTGGCGAATCACAAAAGGTTAAGATTATCATAGATCCGAATGGAAGTTTGAAAGGACCTGTAAGCATTCAACTCATTCCAATGAAATAAAAAGCCATGTTTTCAATACTAAATTAAAGTGATTATTTGGATAAACAGAAAAAAAATAAGCGGAATCTCATAATCCTGCTTGTATCATTATGGTTGATATCTACACTCCCATTACCATGGCTAATTGCTTCACCAGATATTACCCAAGATCAATTGATTGGACTTATGCCAATTATAGGTATAATATCAATTCCATTTATTGCACTAGGCGTTGCTTGGACATTAAAACCAGAGTTAACAACTTAGGCTTAATTCTTAAACCACATCTGATTTTCCAAATAATCTATATCCTCTAAAATAGACTCCATTTTTTTGGCGATTGCCATATCTGATTGAAATTGTTCAAACATGTCCCTTTCCTCTTCCTTAGAAATAATCTCTTTCTCTGCCCGCTCAAAAAAATCCTCTTCCTTTGATATATGATCATTTAGATAAATTGAATAGGTTCTTAGGAACCGCGCTACAGGCTCACTAGAATCTTCTCCATTTTTCCAACGTTTTAGATGAAGAGTGATTTTGTAGGCTATGTTTCGGCTGAACTCATGCTCTATCAATAATGCTCTAATCTCTTTTTTGAGATGATCATAGCTAGCAACACATGGAAAGTATGAATCCTCTTCTCTAGAATAATGAATCGAATCTAAAAACTCTGAAATGATCAAGGTGATCTTTTCTAGATCATGAAATGGGATGGTTTTGCCAGCATAAATATCGGAAGAACATTTTGAAACAATCTTATCTAATCTTTTGATCTGTTTATGATCATCCCTAAGCGTATCTGTTGCACTCAATAATTCAAAATTCGGTATCGTAGCTTATAATTTATTCATAAATGAGCATGGATCTAGTCGTATCATTAAATCAAGGTAGCTTGACAGGTTCTTATTTTAAACGACAAAATGGTTTGATTAGGTATGAATTTTGTCTTTTTCGCCTTATTGGATGATTTTGTTTCATTTTTCAAGGATGGTGTTTTCTCAAATATTGATTTCAACGATTTTTCTGGTTCTAATGTAAGAGATATGCTGAAGTCGTATTTTGAAAAAAACCCTATACCTGAAGCAAGCACAGAACAATTTGATTCAAATTTCCTTCTTCAGGGAATTGTGAATTTACAAAATATTATAGCTGATGTATCATTTGGAGATTCTCTTGTTGCATCAGCACCAATTTTGCTTCTGGCTGCCAGTGTGGTAATAATAATGGGTGTCTTAGGAGAAGCATTTTTCAAAAGAACAGGCATTCCAGATATTTTGTTTTTGATGGTTTTAGGTATAATTATTGGACCGGTTTTGGGAATAATTCAACCAGAAGCAGTATTGCAGATTGTCCCCTATTTTGCGGCTGTTGCGTTGATAATTATCATGTTTGATGGTGGATTAAATCTTCATATTGGAAAAGTCTTGAAAACTGCACATTTTGCTGTAATTCTTGTAATTGTGGGTTTTGCAGTATCAGTTAGTATTGTTGCTGGACTTGCTCATTATGGTTTAGGTTGGGAATGGATAGACAGTATTTTGCTTGGTTCAATGCTTGGAGGCAGTAGTTCTATCATTGTTTTTGGTCTGATTAAAAAGATCCACATTTCTGAAGATGCCAAATCCATGCTTGGTTTTGAGTCAGCATTGACCGATATTTTTGCTGTGATCATTGCATTCGTTTTATTTGAGGCAATGTTATCTGGAGAATTTAGCCTTGATCTATTAGGGATAACAATTGGAAAGGCTATTGTAGTTGGTCTTGTGCTAGGTCTTGGCGTTGGCATTCCTTGGATGTTTGTTATATCAAAGCTGAAAAATGCACAGCATAGCTACATGCTTACAATCGGCATGGTCTTTATGCTATTTTTCTTAGCCACTTCGTTTGGTGAATCAGGAGCGTTAACAGCTCTCGTATTTGGATTAATGCTTGGAAAAAAGACATACTTTTCACGAATTCTTAAAATCAAATTTCCAGAGGATACCATAGACAATTCTTTGCATAGCCAGGTCACTTTCTTGGTAAGAGCATTTTTCTTTGTTTTCGTGGGTCTCCTAGCAAGCTTTGCACAAATAGAATATGTCATTTTTGGTGTTATAGCTGGAATTGCAATCTATATTGGTAGAATAATTTTAACGAAATCAGTTTTGGTTAGAGGTTTTTCTAAACTTGATCGTAAGGTAACTTCTGTGATGATTCCACGTGGTTTAGCTGCTGCAGTATTAGCTACATTTCCATTATCAATGGGACTTCCAAATGCTGGAGCATATCCACAGATAATCTTCTTTGTTGTTATAACATCAGTTATTATTACTACGATTGGTTTGGGTGGTGCAAAAAAAATTCCGCCTCCAGAAAGTCAGGATGGTGGTTATGTTCAGAACGAAAAATAATTACATCGTAAATGCTTCTTTCAGTCCTTTGTAACGATTCCTAATTGTAACCTCTGTTACATTGGCTGATTCAGCAATATCTCTTTGTGTTTTATCTTCACCGTTTTTTACACATGCAAGATATAATGCGGCTGCTGCTAATCCCATAGGATCTTTTCCTGCAGATACCTCATTTTTTTGTGCGGCTTGTAAAACTTTTATTGCATAACGTTTTGTTTTTTCTTGAATACCAATTCTACTTGCTATACGTGCTACACATTGAACAGAATCAGTAACCGGCATTTTTAGATCTAATTCTTTTACAAGTAATCTATAACATCTTGCAATATCTTTCCTTTTTATGTTTGCAACTTTTTCTACATCTTTAAGATTTCTTGGAGTCTCAGTATCTCTACAAGCGGCATATAATGCTGATGCCATCAAAGCAGAAATTGATCTTCCTCTAACCAGACCTTTGTCTAAGGCTTTTCTATAGATGTAAGCTGCTTTTTCTATTACAGCGTCAGAAATAGCAAGTTTATCTTTTAATCTGTTTAGTTCACTAAATGCCTGTCTGAAATTTCGATCAACAGGTTCATGTACTTGGCTTCTACTATCCCAAGTTCTAAGTCGTTCAATGGTACTTTTCATTGTAGATGTTAATGGTCTTCCAGCTGCATCTTTGTTAGCAGGATTAATGATTGTCGCAAGTCCCATATCATGCATTGTTAATGATGTAGGAGCTCCAGCTCTAGCTCGATCACCGTGTTCGTCTTGAGTAAAAGATCTCCATTCTGGTCCAGACTCTTGTACTTTATCTGTTAATACAAAACCACATTTTGAACAAAACATTTCTCCTGATTCAACATCAGTGACTAAGGTACCCTTAGCACATCTTGGGCATTTTTCTTTTGTTTTATTTTTGTTTACCATTTTATCTCAGATTGTAAACGTAATCTCATATACTTTATAAACCATGTACTAAAAGTTGCTTATTTTTTAGGCACAAATGCTGAAATAATTCAATAAGGCGTGATTTTGTATGCTATATACGAGATTTTTGGCTTTTGTTTTGCCTATATTGATATTAACCATATTTTTTGTAATTCCAGATTCATATGGACATGGTTTAGGTTATGAAATTTTACCGCCAGTAGATCTCGGTTCTAAACAAGTTGCGCTTGAAATATCATCTAATCCTATATCTGATAGTGATGCGCGGGAAATATCATTTACATTGTTTGATACATCTAATGGTGTAACAATTAATGATGTTACATTTTTTGTGATGGCAACAAAACAAAATCAAACATTGTTTGATGTAACTGGTCAAAGAGATGATGGTACATTTGTTATAAGATTAATTCCTACTGAATCTGAACAGATCACAACTAACGAAGAAGATGCAGGTTTGTTTGGTTCAATATTGGGTCCTAACAAAATTGTTAATGTATATGGAAACACATTTGGTTCAGGTGGCTTGTATAATTTTAAAATATTAATAACAACAGCTGAAGGATATACAAATTTTCTTTCTCCTCCAATTGATTATGATGCAGGAATATCTTTTCCTGATACAACATATTATGATATAGATGATCCTAATTTTGGACAACAAAAATTAGGTATAATTACGTATTATGAACAAATTAAAAATGATTTTAATTATAATGAGCAGAATCGAATGATTAGCTACTCTATGCCATTTGATTGGTCTGAAGAAAATATGAAACAGGTATCAGTAATACATCAAGAACTTCGTATTCCAAAAACATTTGGAGATTTAATGGTGAAAGGTTTTTCGGCAAAAGTCAATGATTTAGATATATTAGATAATAATATCACCGTGGATGATTTTTCTGCGGAAAATAGAATTGTCCATTTGGTGATAAGTCAGAAAGAGATGTTAGAGTTGTCTCAAAAATTACAAAATTCAAATGAGATTAAATTTGATATTACACCAAAAGATGAAAATTTACTCAGTACAATTACTGAAAATGGCCAGTTTAAAATAAATTTGAGTTGGGAACCAAATAAGATAGAATCGGGAATAAAAACTACGTTTATCTTTGATATTCTTGATGTGTTTTTGTTAGATAAACCTGTTTCAGTAAATTATGATCTATCAATTATTTATGATGAAAAAAAGCTTTTACAAAAAAATGGTATTAGTACTGATTTAAGAACTGAACATAATACAATTGAATTTCTTATCCCTGAAAATGTTAGTGGGCCTATGATATTGCAGTTTGAAAATCTAGATGAGAATGAATTAGCTACTGCTAGTCTTCCGGTAATTGTAAACCGAATCGATACTGGTGAAATATCAATCCCTGCTTGGATCAAAAATAATGCAGGGTGGTGGGCTAATGGGAAAATTCCAGATTCAGCATTTCTTCAAGGAATCGAGTTTCTGATCAAAGAAGGAATAATGGTCATACCACCTACAGTGTCTGGAGATATAGAATCACATGAAGTTCCTGCTTGGATCAAAAATAATGCAGGGTGGTGGGCTAATGGACAAATAGACGATAATACGTTTGTTTCTGGAATACAGTATCTAATAAAAACTGGAATTATAGTAGTTTAGACAGTTTTTGTATATTTTGCCTTAAGATCATCTTCGAAGAAGAATTTTTCGCCAAAAGCAGGCTCTAAATCATCAAGCCAGATTGCGTTCTCATCATATTTTGCAAAGAATGGTACACCAACCCATTCCGATTCTCTTCCTTGTAATAGCTGTAAGGCCATTACTTTCTGCCCATTAATTTCCGATACGCCAAGAACATGCACTTTGCCAGGAGTAGCTGACATACTTGGTCCTCTAACAGTTCTTGCTAGACCACTAACATTTCTAAATGCAGAGCGGAAGAGCTTTTCTGCCTTTACTAGAGGTACTCCAAAATAATGTTGAGCCCCTGTATCTCTAACAACGAACATGTAGTATGGAATACAACCCAATGAAACCTGCTTTTGCCACATCTTTGCCCACATATCTGCATCATCGTTTATGTGAGCCAAAAGTGGTGATTGCGTTCTAATTTGGGCGCCAGTGTTTCTTATGCGTTTGATTGCTTCCTTTATTGGATCCGTCGAAAGTTCAACAAGGTGATTAAAATGAGCCATTATAGCTAAGTGTATTCCACTTTTTACTATTTTTTCAAAATTCTTCAGTGTTTCATCAGCATCAGAATCTGTTAAAAATTTGTAAGGCCAATATGATATAGCTTTAGTTCCAATTCTAATTGTCTTAAGGTTTGGTAATTTAGCGTCAAGTAAGGCATCAGTATAAACAGAAAACATGCTAGCCTTCATAATCATAGGATCTCCACCAGTAAACAAAACATCTGTTATCTCCGGGTGCTCCCTCAGATATTGTACTAGTTGTTCTCCCTCTTTCATTGCAAATTTCATCTCATCCATGCCAACAAACTGAGGCCATCGAAAACAGAAACTACAGTAAGCGTGGCAAGTTTGACTTTGGCTTGGAAAGAAAAGACAAGTTTCGTCATATTTGTGCTGCATTCCATAAAGTTTTGTTCCATCCTTTAACTGTGGAACATTAAGTTCCATCTGACCGGCTGGGTGTGGATTTAATTTTAAGCGAATATCATTTGCAACTTTTTGAATCTCTTTTTTATCTGCTCCACTCTTTAGGGTGCTTGCCATCTTATCATAATGCTCAGGAATTAACATGCCTTTTTGAGGAAATGTAAGAACAAACATAGGATCTTTTGGAATATTATTCCAGTCAATAAGTTGCTCAACTACATAATTGTTAGTTTTAAAAGGAAGAACGTTCCCGACAACTTCCATCTCAAATTGTGCTTCCTCTGACATCTGTTGAATTTCTGGAATAGTGCGAAAATTTGCTAAAGTGTAAGTTTTAATCGATGTGGTTTCGTTTATTGACCACATTGTTTGCTGCTCTGTCATTACATATTTTATCAGATATCATTGTTAAATCTTGACTCAAAATGGTAAAATAGGCGTAAATTTTTATAAAAAATTTTGATATTTGTTTGAATAAGTACTGACTGATTGAGTATAACTCTGACATTTAGGCAGTTTCATTCGTGAATAGGGGAAATGGCTGAAGAATTTCCAGAAATATCAGTGGGGCAGTTTGAGACTGTTTCGCAACTGTTAGCATCTTCCACTTCACTTCAGATGGCATTAGTGGCACTTGTAGTTGGCTTAATCATCATAGCATGCGGTTATCGTTTATTTTCTCGATGGACACAGACTAGAAAGTTCAGTTATACGAGTCCACATATATCCAGATTTGCCCGTACCGCAATGTTGGCTTTTTTTGCCATTGGATTAGTTTCTTCAGTAAATGCATACATACAGATTTTTGAGTTTTTTGATGAGCATGCTATAACATCAACTGATGAACTTAGTCCCATGCAAACATTTGCAAAGATCCTAAATACGATTAACATACTTGTCATTGGATATACGATTTCTCATCTAATACCAATTGCACTGAATAAGCGAGAAAAATCAACTCTAGAAAGAGAGGATTTTGAAAATTGGAAAGAGTTGAAGGGTTTCAAAGATGATGAAGATGATTTATTTCATAATATATTCAAGTGGATTCCACCAAAAACTCTTCCCGAGGATCTTACAAAGGAAGAATTTGAAAAAAATCTACAAACAAAAGAAGGGTTGAACTATTTAGAAAATTATCGAACTAGTAAAGGTGTTTCAATAGGAAGTTATGAAAAACAGGTGGATGATGCTTTTAAAGAATGGCAAAAGGCAGAGAGAAAGAAATATGAAAAATACCTTAACAGTTGTATAAGTGGAAATAATCAAACAGGTAGAAAACTTGTATTAGGATCAAAACCACGAGAAATCTATCCAATTGATGTATGGAGAGAAGTAAAAAGGCAGAGTGGATATGATTCAATAATTCCAGCCTCAAAACCATCAGGTCATGCAGAATTACAGGAAGAGCGGGTTCCAAAGTCAGCTAAGCAAGTTCTTCCCATTGGAATTTTTGTTGCTACTGTTGTGGGTGTAGTTGGATGGTGGGGAGTTGATCTTTTTATTTTAGCTACGGCAACTGGCGGCATGGCATTGGGTATTGGATTAGCATTAAAGGAAACAATGGAAAATTATTTTGCATATATTCTAATTAGAAAAGATAAAATCTTTGTTGAGGGGGACAGGGTCCAGTTAGAAAGTGGTTATAATGGGTTAGTGCATAGGATAACTCCTCGAGTTACATATGTAAGACATGGACTGAATGAATCCTT
>Ga0208747_1000420_pt1 | contig 12968 bp, 12 predicted proteins | sample Knorr_S7_td_AAIW_FD_185597 | JGI IMG/M metagenome (GOLD analysis project Ga0208747, IMG submission 185597) | Marine microbial communities from Southern Atlantic Ocean transect - Knorr_S7_td_AAIW_ad_750m_LV_A (SPAdes) (version 2) | ecosystem: Environmental > Aquatic > Marine > Oceanic | place...
AGTCGACCCGCAGATCGAGCGGCGATACTTCCACCCGCTGGTCCAGATACTGCTCATGGGCGTCAACCAGAGTTTCCTGACTGGTGACCTCTTCAACCTGTTCGTGGCCTTCGAGATCATGCTGATGGCCTCGTACGGGCTGCTGTCCATCGGCCACACCCGCCAGCAAATGGCGCAGGCCTACAAGTACCTCCTGTTGAACCTTGTCGGCTCAACAGTCTTCGTCATCACGGCCGGCCTGGTCTACGGGATGACGGGCACGCTGAACATCGCCGACCTGGCCCGGATGGTGGCCGAGCGGACCGAAGCCGGGGTACCGCTGCCCACCGGCTTCACCGGCCTGTCGGTCCTTCTCCTCATCGTGTTCGGCCTCAAGGGTGCGTTCTTCCCTCTCTGGTTCTGGTTGCCCGACACGTACCACACGTGCCCGGTCTCGATTGCCGCCCTGTTCGGCGGGCTGCTGACCAAGATCGGCGTGTACGCCGTGCTGCGGACCTTCCCCTTGGTGTTCGCGGTAGGCGAGGCCCGCGACGTGGTGCTCCCTCTGCTGGCCGTCTCGGCCGGGTTCACCATGTTCCTAGGGGTCCTCGGCGCGGTCTCCCAGAACCAGGTGCGCCGCATCCTGGCCATCCACGTCATCAGCCAGGTGGGGTACATGGTGTTCGGCCTGTCGCTAATGACGGTCGCCGGCCTGGCTGGGGCGCTCTACTACATGGTCCAGCACATGGTGGTGAAGAGCTCGCTGTTCCTGTGCTGCGGGGTCATGGAACAGCACGCCGGCACCGACGACCTGGACGGGATCGGCGGGCTGGCCCGACGCCACCGCTGGCTGGCTACCGCGTTCCTTGTAGCCGCCCTCAGCCTGGTTGGGCTGCCCCCGCTGAGCGGGTTCTTCGGCAAACTGGTCATCATCCGCGAGGGGTGGTCAGTTCACTGGTGGCTGTCGACCCTCGCCCTGGCCACCGGTGCCCTGACCCTGCTGTCCATGCTGAAGATCTGGACCCTGGGCTTCTGGCGGACTGAACCGGCGCCCTCCGGCGCCGACCGGCGCCCCAACGTGCGGGCCAAAAGCCTGCGGGGTGCCCACGCCGGGATCGGGATCCTGGTGGCCACCGCCGTGTTCATCGGCCTGGCCGCCGAGCCGATCTACGACATCGCTTTTCACGCTGGCCAGCAGCTGACCGACCCCACGGCCTACATAGAGGCCGTGAACCCGCTACGGATCGCCGCGGCGGCTAATGGGAGTGCCACCGGATGATCCTCCGCCTCGGTGCCGACTTCCTAGTGGCCGTGCTCTTCTCGCTGTGGGCCGGGATACCCGGCTGGCCGGGGTTCGTGATCGGCCTGGCCGTCGGCTTCGTAGTCGTGTCGATCTCCGACCTGGCCTTCGGCCACCCCAACCACGGCCGGCGTCTACTGCGGATAGTCCGGTTCGCGGGCTACTTCGTGGCCATCCTGGTACGGGCCAACCTCCAGATCGCCCGGGAGATCCTGACCCCGGGCTTCAACCAGACGCCGCGTATCGTCCGGTACCCGGTGCAGGATCTGGACGACCTCCAGGTGACAGTGTTGGCCAACTGCATCACCCTGACCCCGGGGACCCTGGTTGTGGACGCATCCGATGACGGACGCTGGCTGTATGTGCACTGCATGTACGCCGAAGACCGGGCGAAGGCCATCGATGGCCTTCGGAAGCTGGAAGACCGGCTGCGACGCGAGGTGTTCTCGTGGTAGGCATCGTCGTCCAGGTGGGCGTGGTGGCCCTAGTAGCCGGGATCGGCATGGCCATGGTTCGCATGGTTCGGGGCCCCGAGGTGGCCGACCGGGTCCTGGCCGCCGACGTCCTGTCCTTGGAGGTCGTCGGTCTGGTCATCCTCCTAGCCGTTGACCAGCAGCGGTCCCTGTCGCTGGACGCCGCCCTGCTGGTGGCCGTCGTGGGCTTCGCCTCCACGCTGGCCTTCGCCCAGTTCATCGGCGCGACCCGTTCGGGCACCGAGCCTCCGGACGACCGGGCAGGTTCGTAGGTGGACACCGTGCGCGACGTGGCGACCGTGTTCCTATTGGGATCGGGTCTGTCCTTCATGCTCATCGGGGCGTGGGGGGTGGTCCGGCTGCCCGACGCCTACCACCGGCTGCACGCCTCCTCGAAGTGCTCGACGTTGGGCCTATTTGGGATGCTGGCTGGCGCTGTGGTGCACATAGGGACGGTTGACGCACTCATCAAGGCCGCACTTACCCTGCTGTTCGCCGTGGTGGCCACTCCGGTGGGCTCTCACATCCTGGCCAAGGCCGCCCACAACACGGGGCTCCGCCAGTGGGACCAGACACTGTCCGACGAGTTGGCCGACGACCAGCGAAACGGCCCCCCGGAGGTCTAGAGGAGGCCCGGCACGATGGCGTCACCCCATGTCGACCATCTCCGTAGACCGGGGCCGGAGCCGGTCAGAGTCGACGTACCGCGGACAGGGCAGGGAGCGAGGCCCGACAAGTTGATGCCCACCGACCAGCGGGTGGGTGGTCCGGTTACCGGCGCCGGGCCTTCGGGTCGAGGGCGTCACGCAGGCCATCGCCGATGTAGTTGATGCTGATCACCGTTAGCGAGATGAGGGTCCCTGGCCCCACGACACGCATCGGGGTGATCTGGATGAAGTCCTTGCCGTCGTAGAGCAGCCGACCCCAGGTCGGGAAGTCCGACGGGAACCCGAGCCCCAGGAAGGACAGCGCCGACTCCGTGATGATGGCGACGGCCATGCCCAGCGCGGCTGCGACCATGACCGGGCTGAGCGTGTTCGGAAATATGTGGCGGAAGATGACGTTGCGTTGACGTGTCCCGATGCTGTGCGCTGCAACCACGAACTCTTGCTGCTTGATGGACAGCACTTCACCGCGTACCACCCGGGCGGCCTGCATCCAGCTAAGAGCGCCGATGGAGATCATGATCAGCAGGAAGATCCCCACCTCCGGTCCGAAGACCTCGCGAAGCTTTTCGCGAAACAGCATGATCAGAACCATCAGCACCGGCAGCTGGGGTATCGCCAGGAAGGTATCGGTGATCCGCATGAGCGGTCCGTCCAGCCGCCGGAAGTAGCCGGCCAGGATCCCCACCGAGACTCCCACAAGGACGGAGAGCGCCATCGCAGTGATGGCGACCAGCAAAGAGATGCGACCACCGACCATGGACCGCGCCACCATGTCGCGACCGAGGTTGTCGGTTCCCAGAGGGTGGCTGAAGGACGGCCCGAGGTTCCGGAGCTTCACGTCGATCAGCATGGGGTCGTAGGGCATCAGCATTGGCCCGAGGAAGCTGGCCACGGTCACAAAGATGAGCACGAAGAGCCCGGCGAGTGCGCCCTTGTGTCGGCGGAACTGTCGCCAGACGTCCCCCCACAGGGAACGGTGCTTGCGGAAGTCCTCGGGTGGGTGGGTGACATCACCCGACACGATGGTCCCGTCGTTGGTCGCCATGCGGATCCCTCGTCTCACTCGTATCGGATCCGGGGATCCAGGATCCCGTAGACGATGTCCGCCACGAGGTTGAAGAACACCGTGATGGCGGCGATCAGGAAGCTCAGCGTCTGGACCATTGGGACGTCGCCGCCGTGGATTGAACTGATCATCAGTTGTCCGATCCCGTTGATGCGAAAGATCTGCTCGGTGATCAGCGCTCCTGCGAAGACGAACGGAACCTGAAGAGCAATCAGGGTCACCACCGGGATGAGGCTGTTGCGTAGCACGTGGCGGACCAGAACCCGCTTCTCGCGGAGGCCCTTGGAACGGGCCGTCCTCACGTAGTCCGCCGACAGGTTGTCCAGCATCGCCGATCGGGTGAACCGGCTCAACGCCGCTGCGTTGAACATGGAGAGCACTCCCACCGGGAGGGCGATCTGTCGGATCTGGGCCACGAAGGAATTCCAGTCGGTCACCTCGAGGGTGGTGTCGTAGTAGGACGGGAACCACCCGAGCTTGACGCTGAAGATGATGATGGCCAGGAGGCCGGTGAAGAAGGTGGGAACCGAGTAGCCCACCATCGAGACGAAGGTGCCGACCTGGTCGAACACCGAGTACTGCCGGTAGGCCGAGATGACCCCTACCGGCACGGCGATGAGGATGCCGAAGATGAAGGCCAGGCCCATCACCCAGGTGGTCTGGGGGAGCCTCTCGATGATGGTGTCGACCACCGGCCCCCTTGACTGCCAGGAGAGGACCCGAGTCCGATCACCACTGCCGACCTGGATGTTGAAAACCTGCTCGATGATGCTGAGCGGCTCGTTGATGAACATCTGCTTCACCCAGAGGATCCACCGGATGAAGAATGGGTCGTTGAACCCCATCGACTCCCGAATCTGTTCCCGGACATCACCGGGGATGGTGAGGGGAAGCGACGAGGTCGGATCTCCGGGCGCCAGGTCAAGGATGGTGAAGATGACCAGGCTGATCGCCACCAGCGTGGGCACGGCAACCATCAGCCGCCGACCGGCGAACCAGATCACCTACGCCTCCCTTCCCGGACGGGATCGGTGGTGGGCCCCGGCCGGGCCCCTTTCAAGGGATGTTGAAAACGAACCGGCCGGAGGGCCTGGCGGCACATCATGCCGCCAGGCTCTCCGGTCGAACGACTTTGGATCAGTTCAGGTTGGCTTGGTTAGTTGCGTGCCCACTCCCCGATGTTCCACAACTCTGCATCCCACGGGTTGAGCTTGACGCCGGTCAGCGAGTTGGCATGCGCCGAGACGCTGCCCCGGTGGATCAGCGGGATGATCGAGTAGTTACCCACGACCAGGTCGTTGAGCTGAATCGTGATTTCGTTACGACGGTCCATGTCCGCGGTCTGGGTTAGCTCCGCGTGCAGTGCGTCGTATTCGTCGCTCTGGAAGCGCTGGACGTTGCTCCCCTGCCAGTTGGTGTCCTGACCGCTGATATTCGGGGTTGTCCAACTCCCCATGTAGGACTGCGAGTCCACGCCGGCCGCGCCGTTCGTGTACATCTCGATGTCGGCGTAGAACTTGCCGTAGGTGTCCGGGCTGGCCGGGTCACCACCGAAGAACACCGAGGCATCGATGTTACGAAGCTCGGTCTCCACACCGATCTTGGCCCAGTCCTGCTTGATCAGCTCCTGGGTGGCCTGCCGCACCGTGTTGGTGGACGTCTGGTAGAGGATCTTGAGCGGCACCCCATCGGGCGACTCGCGCACGCCGTCTCCATCAGTGTCGGCGTAGCCGGCGTCGTCCAGCAACTGGTTGGCCAGGTCGATGTCCTGGGTGAGGCACTCGTCGTTGGCCGTGGAGTTCTGGGCTGGCGGAGCGGGCCACACGTTGCACGTGGGACGACCGGCGTCGCCGTAGCCGACATCAACCAGGGTCTGGCGGTCGATGGCGATCGACAGCGCACGACCTACCACCGGGTCGGTCAGGAACGGGTGCGGGTTGCCACCGTCCATGTACTCGCTGCGATCGTCGCCGAGTGCCGGATCCGGGTTGGTCTGGTTGACCATGATCCGCTCGACCATGGTCGAGAAGGCCGACACGACCGTGCCCTTTCCAGCGGCAACCATGGCAGCGAGGATCTCCGGCTCGACCTGAAGGTTCCAGGCATAGTCGGACTCGCCGAGCTCCAGCACCGAACGGGCCGTCGCCGGGGCGTCGCCACCGCCCTTGATGACAACCCTGCCGAAGTAGGGCTCGCCCTCGGGAACACCGCGATAGTTCTCGTTGATCACGTATACCGCGGTGTCGTTCGTGGTGAACGACTCGATCTTGAACGGACCGGTGCCGATCGGAGCGAAGTTCTGGTCGGTGCACTCGGCCGAAGCCGCGCCCACGCAGTTACCGAACTGAGCCCGCTGGATGACCGGCAACGAGTTCGACACGAAGGGGACGTACGGGAACGGTGTCGCCTCAGCGAAGTTCACCGTGACGGTGAGATCGTCGACAGCCTCCACCGAGGTCACGCCTTCATAGGAACCCGCATTGGCACATCCGGTGTCCGGGTGAGAGCAGTACTCCCAACTGAACACCACGTCGTCGGAGGTGAGCGGCGTTCCGTCGGACCACAGGACACCCTCAAGGAGCTGCCAGGTGATCGACTTCAGGTCTTCGGCGACACCGCCGTTGGCAACCGTCGGGATCTCGGTGGCAAGCGCAGGAACGAGGACGCCTTGGTCGTCAAACTCGGCCAACGGCTCGAGGATGACCGAACCAGCGTCCCGGTCCTTCCAACCACCCGAAAGATACGGGTTGAGGGTGGATGCGGCCTGCCAGTAAAGGAGCGTCACAGTACCGCCCTCACCAGCACCACTCGAAACCTCCTCCGGCTCCGGGGCAGCAGTTGTTGCCGGAGCAGCTGTCGTCGCAGGAGCAGCTGTCGTCGCCGGAGCAGCTGTCGTCGCAGGAGCAGCTGTCGTCGCAGGAGCAGACGGGGCCGCATCGTCGTCGTCGCTGCCACAACCAGCAGCAACCATCGTCAGCGTCAGCGTCAGCGCCAACACCCTTGTCAAACGCTTCATATCAGGTTTCCCCCCCGACCGGGCCGCAGGAATCCCGCTCCCGACCATGTGAACAAATGAGGACCGGATCATAGACACCTCAGGTCGATCCCTCCACTGGTGGACACCCCGATGTCCGTCGGATCAGCCGTGAGCCAGATGGCAGGCCACGCCGTGTCCTGGAGTGACCTCGCGCCACGCCGGTATTTCCTCGTGGCAACGGTCCACAGCATCCGGGCAGCGGGTGTTGAACGGACAGCCGGGAGGAGGATTGGATGGGCTGGGTATGTCACCCTCAAGGATGATCTTCACCCGGGTCGCCTCTACCACGGGATCTGGAACTGGAGCTGAGCTCTGGAGGGCCCGGGTGTAGGGATGGCGGGGATCGCCGTACAGGTCTTCTACGTCGGCCAGTTCCATGATGTGGCCGAGGTACATGACGGCCACCCGGTCGGCAATATGGCGGACCATGCCCAGGTCGTGGGAGATGAAGAGGTACGTGAGGCCCAGGAGGTCCTGTAGGTGTTCCATGAGGTTGACAACCTGGGCTTGGATGGACACGTCGAGTGCGGCGATGGGTTCGTCGCAGACGATGAAGTCAGGGTTCAGGGCGATTGCCCTGGCGATGCCAATTCGTTGTCGCTGTCCGCCCGAGAATTCGTGTGGATAGCGGTTGGCGTGCGTCGGGTCGAGGCCGACGAGGCCCAGCAGTTCTTCCACTCGTTCCTGGCGCTCCCTAGACGACGACTTTCCGTGCTCCAGTAGGGGCTCGCCGACAATCGAGCTGACGGTCATCCGGGGGTTCAGCGAGGCGTGCGGATCCTGGAACACCATCTGCATGCGGGGCCGGGTGCGGCGTAAGGCGCCGGCGGCCAGGCCAACGAGCTCGATGCCGTCAAACACCACACTCCCCTCGGTTGCCTTCTCAAGTTGGAGCATGGTGCGGCCGATAGTGGACTTACCGGACCCGGACTCTCCGACCAGCCCGAGGGTCTCGCCACGGCGGATGTCGAACGACACACCGTCGACGGCCCTTACCGCTCCGACTTTGCGACGGAACATGCCCTTGGTCACCGGAAAGTGCTTCTTCAGCCCCCGGACGCTGACCAGCACCTCGTTCCCGACTGGCCTAGACCGGGAGACACTGGCAACCGGCACTGCCGCCCCCGCATCAACGGCCATGGTTGGGTCCATCCCTTCCGCTGTCTAGCCAGCAGGCCAGCCGACGGGTCGCCGACACCTGCACCAGGGTCGGGTTCTCTTGCAGGCACCGGTCGAAGACATGAGGGCACCGCGGGGCGAAAGAACAACTTGTCGGCGGCGCGCGTAGGTCGGGAGGCTGCCCGACGATGTTGACCAACTTCTGTCCCGGCATGGCAGCCGACGGCAACGAGGCAAGGAGCCCCTGGGAGTACGGGTGGCGGGGTTCAGCGTAGAACTCGTCGACCGGGGCTTCCTCGACGATTTGGCCGCCGTACATGACCAGCACGCGATCTACGAGGCCAGCTACTACACCCAGATCATGGGTGATCCAGATCACCGCCATACCCAACTTCTCGCGCAGGTCCTTCACCAGTTCGAGGATCTGGGCCTGGATCGTGACGTCGAGGGCCGTAGTCGGCTCGTCGGCGACCAGGATTCGGGGGCGACAGGCCAGAGCTACAGCGATCATCACCCGCTGCCTCATCCCGCCCGAGAGCTCATGGGGAAAGCTCTGTAGGCGTTGCTCCGGCGACGGAATCCCGACCAGTTTTAGGAGATCCAGGGCTCGCTCCCGCAACTCCGAGGCACGACCCGGCTGGTGGACCTTCAGAGACTCTGTGATCTGGTAGCCGACGGTGAGCACCGGGTTCAGCGATGTCATCGGATCCTGGAAGATGAAGCCGATTCTCCCGCCGCGGACCTTTCGCAGGTCGTCAAGGCCCATGGACAGGAGGTCGGCATCCTCGAAGATCGCCTCACCGCCGACGATCTCCCCGGGGGGCATAGGAATCAGGCGGAGCAACGACATCATGGAAACGCTCTTGCCCGACCCGCTCTCGCCAACGATGCCGACCACCTCGCCGTCGGCCAGGTCGAACGACACACCGTTGACGGCGTGGACGGTGCCGTCCTCCATGTTGAACCGGGTCGTCAGGTCGGAGACCTGGAGGACCGGTTGCGGGCTGTTCACGATCGGCTGGTCACTCTCCGAGTCGTTCCCAGACGTCCTGTTCAGCCATGTCGATGATCGTGTATGCCATCGACAACGCCCCGTCGCGGATGGCCTGCATCCCGTGGGCTGACACAGTGTGGTCGGCAAACTCGGGCTGGTGGTTCACGGCGTCGCCCGACTGGATCCCGAGCATCGGGTGGATCGACGGGACCACCTGGCTGACATTGCCCATGTCGGACGAACCGCCGCTGCGACCGATCTCCGCCTCGGTCGGCATCGGTCGGCCCATGCTCTCCGAGTTGACCGAGTACAGGCTGGTCATCACCGGGTTGTTCCGCATGTTGTCGTAGGGATGGTCGGTGCGCGTCCAGGCGAGGCGACAGCCGGTGGCTGTGGCCGCACCCTCGAAGCAGGCCTGCACCTTCGGGATTAGTTCGTCGAGCCTCTCGACACTGGACGAGCGGATCAGCCACGTGGAGCTGGTGTGGGCGGGCACCACGTTCACCGCGTCGCCACCGCGCGTGACCATGCAGTGCACCCGGTCACCCTCGACCATCGCCTGTCGAAGGGTGGCCACGTTCACGTACGCCTGGACAAACGCATCCAAGGCGTTGATCCCCTCTTCGGGGGCGAAGGCAGCGTGCGACTCCTTGCCGAAGAACTCCGCTTCGAAGTGCTGACAAGCCTGGAACGACGGGTCAAGCTCGTCGAAGGGGCCGGGGTGCACCATCATCGACGCGGCAGCGTCTTCGAAGGCGCCGGCGTCAATCAACTCGACCTTGCCCCCGCCTCCCTCCTCGGCCGGGGTACCGAGCACCGTTACCCGAATTCCCAACTCCTCGGCCAGGGTGGCCATCGCCACCCCTGCTCCGGCCGCCGCCGTGGCGATGATGTTGTGGCCGCAGGCGTGGCCGACCTCGGGCAGAGCGTCGTACTCGCAGCAGATGACCACTCGTGGCCCTCCGGTTCCGACCGTCGCCTCAAATGCCGTGTCTAGGCCGTGGCAGGGGTAGGTGACCTCGAACCCCTGACGGCTGAGGAAGGAGCTCAGTTTTTCGGAGGCCTCAAACTCCTCGAATCCGAGTTCAGGGTTCTCGTACATCCACCGGGAGAGATCCCGGAGCTCGTTTTCGACCTTCCCGAAAGCCTTCTCGGCTACCTGTTTGCTCACCATCGGTCGGACGGTAGCAGGGCCGCCTGCCAGCTCAGAGAGCCAGCCGGTAAACGTTGGTGGCCCGCTCCTCGAAGCCGAGGCGCCGGTAGAGGCGATTAGCGGCTTCCCGGGAGGGGCGCGACGTCAGGTCCACCGTGGTCGCCCCCTCGGCCCGAGCCCGGCCTATGGCCTCCCGGTTGAGGGCCTCGCCGACCCCCCGTCCCCGCGCCGCCTCGTCCACCACCACGTCCTCGATCCAGGCTCGCAGGCCAGTGGGGATCCGGAACAAGGCCAGGGTCAAGCTCCCCACTACAGCCCCCTCCTCGTCGAGGGCCAACAAAAGGACCGACGCCTCCGAGCCCACGATGGCCTCAAGGGTGGCAGCGTCGGGCGGCGGGTTGGAGCGGGAGAGCTGGGGGACCAGCCGAGCCATGACGGACACTAGGGCGTCGTCGACCCCGATCGCCTCGACGATCCGGATCCCGGACTCCGATCCTCGGTCACCCATCGCCGCGCAGCCTAGGGCCGGTGCCGGGCCCCTCCCGGCGCGCGTCGGCACGTCTCTGGCTAGCCTCCAATTCGATGGCCCCTGACCCCGCCCCACACCTCATCTGGAACGTCGACGAGGTGCCGACTGACCTGCGGTCCCCGGTCCTGGTCGCCGCCTTCGAGGGCTGGAACGACGCCGGGGAGGCCAGTTCCACGGCCGCCCGCTACGTCCGGGACCATTTCCAGGCCGAGCACGTGGCGACTATCGACGCCGAGGACTTCTTTGACTTCACGGTGGCCCGACCCAACGTGCACCTCGACGAGCACGACGTTCGCCAGATCGTCTGGCCGTCGACAGGCATCCACGTGGCCCGGATCCCCAGCGCCGAGCACGACCTGGTGTGCGCCATCGGCCACGAACCGCAACTGCGGTGGCGGAGCTTCGTGGACCATCTGGCCATTACTGCCGAGGCCATGGGCGCCACCATGGTGTGCACTCTCGGCGCCCTCCTGACCGACGTACCCCATACCCGGCCCACCCAGGTGTACGGCGGGACCGACGATCCAGTCCTAGCCGCCCGCCTGACCCTGTCGCCGTCGACCTATGAGGGCCCGACCGGCATCGTGGGCGTCCTGTCGGCCGGGCTCCGCGAGCGGGGAGTCACCACGGCCTCGTTCTGGGCCAGCGTCCCGTCCTACGTCTCCAACGCCCCGTCGCCCAAGGCCGCCCTGGCCCTCGTGGACCGGCTCTGCCATGTGCTGGCCGTGAACGTCCCCCGGACTGACCTGGAGATCGCCGCCGCCGCCTACGAACGCCAGGTCAGCGACCTGGTGGCTGAGGACGATGACACCGTTGAGTACGTGGAACAACTAGAAGCCGACTTCGACGAGGAGACGGCCGACAACCCGGATCAGTTGGTATCCGAGGTCGAAGACTTCCTCCGCAACCAGCCCGGTACCTGAGGGTCGGCCGGCCTCAGGCCTCGCTGGCCCGCCAGGCTGGGTTCCGCGGAGCGTCGAAGCGCACCTCTAGCGGCTCGCCCCGGATCGCCGCAAAGGCGTCGTCGGCCCACTGGTCGGGCAGAACCGTGTCGTCAGGCAGGTGGCCCTCGGCGAAAAAGCCCACATCGGAGCACTCCAGCGGATGAGCCCTCAGCCGGCCACCGGTCATCTGGCAGTGGAAGACCAGCGAGTACAGCGGTATGCCCGTGAAGCCGAGCCTCATCCCGTCCAAAATGGCGATGGGCCGCATCACCTCGCACTCGATGCCCGTCTCCTCCCGGACCTCCTTGACCACCACCTCAGCCGCCGAATAGCCGACGTCAGCCCAACCCGTCGGGTAGAGCCAGAGCCCGGAGTCGGCCCGCTGCACAAGCAGCAGTTCGCCGTCGTCGTTGCCGACCACCGCGCCGACGGTCACCTTGGGGGTGATGTATCCCGGCACCCCCCGGCCCACGGTGTCCATCCACTCGTCGACCAGAGCCGCCGCCGCCACCTCCCGACCGGCCAGGGCGTCGGCCCCGGCCCGGATCTCGGCCGCCACGTGGAGGATCTCCTCGTAGCGTTCCCGCTCGTAGAGCGACTCAGTGAACCCGAGGCCGGTACGGGCCGAACCGGCCAGAGCCTCGGCCCACCGCAACAGGTCCCGTCGGATCGGGGGACCACCGCGTGGTTCGGTCACGCCCGCACCGTAGGCGCTCCGATCCGCTTCCGGTCCGGTCCGGTCAGAAGTCGACAGCCACCCAGCGCAGCACTGAGAGCTCGATCTCTGCCAGGTGCTCTGCATCGGTGATCTTGGACCCCGACGAGTCCCGCACGTAAAAGGCGTCGACAACATCGGAACCCAGCGTCTGGACCCGGGCTCGGACGATGTCGAGGTCCAGTTCGGCGAAGGCCCGGGTGATCCGGTACAGCACACCCACACCGTCTGGACAGGTGACCTCTAGGACCGTGGCGGTGGCCGAGGTTTCGTTGTCCACGGTCACTCGGGGCCGAGCGGGGCGGGCGGCCATGCGAATCGGCCGGTAGGTCCGGGACCGGTCCCCCAACCGGGCAGCCAGGGCCAGGCGACCGGACAGGGCCCGTCGGATCTGGTCCTCGATCCGACCCCAGTCCGGCGTGCCGCCCAGGACCTGGCCAACGCGAAACACCGACAGGGCCCGCCCGTTCTCCGAATGGGCGGCGGCGTCCTGGACGTCGGCGCCGTTCAACGACAGCACCCCCGCCACCTTGGAGAACGTGCCCGGCCGGTCGTCAGCCACCACGGTGAGCGTCGAGCCCTCGCCCCGGACCACAAATCCTCCCTCGTCCAGCAGCACCCGTTGGCCAGCATCGGGGAAGGAGCCGCCTAGCACCTCGCCCACGTCGCCACCGCTTAGGACATGCCGGGTCCGGTCCACCAGTTCGTGTACCAGGTCGCCCTTCCACGAGCTCCAGGCTGACGGACCGGTGGCGATGGAGTCCGCCTCGGTTAGGGCACCCAGCAGTTCCAGCAGGCGGATGCTGCCCAACGCATCGGCCACCGACCGGATGGTGCCGTCGTCGTCGAGGTCCCGGCGGGTGGCCACGTCGGGGAGCAGCAGGTGGTGTTCGACCATGGCCACCAGAAGGTCGGTGTCGGCCCCGCTGAATCCCATACGGGAGCCAATAGTCCTCATCAGGTCGACGCCGACCTCGGTGTGGTCACCCGG
>Ga0208747_1000421_pt1 | contig 12960 bp, 16 predicted proteins | sample Knorr_S7_td_AAIW_FD_185597 | JGI IMG/M metagenome (GOLD analysis project Ga0208747, IMG submission 185597) | Marine microbial communities from Southern Atlantic Ocean transect - Knorr_S7_td_AAIW_ad_750m_LV_A (SPAdes) (version 2) | ecosystem: Environmental > Aquatic > Marine > Oceanic | place...
AATTGGGTTACTTGACAGAATCATGGCTTCCTCTGAACCAAAAACCATTATGGCAGACATTCAAGCAATGAAAGAATATCTACCGACAGAAGGAAATCCGGTATACATGTTTCCAACTGATACAACAAACTTTGTTAGAATACAATCAGATTTAGATGCTATGTTAATTAGCACTGAAAAAATTTCTGCTGTTCCAAGAGACAGCTCAGCATTTCATACTGGGATGATGGATGTAAGTCTTAGGGCTGAGGTGGTTCAGGAAAATCTTATGGATGTAGTGCCATACATGTATGCAAGTGTTTCAAATATGCTTTTTAGTTGTGTATGGATTGTAGGAATAATTGGAATATTTGCAATTATGAAAAAGAAAAAGCAGAATATTGATACAATTGATAAATCAGAAGGTATCTAGGTAAGTCCTAACTCGTTTCTAATTTCATCAACTGCTCTAATACCAAAGATATCTCTAACTTGTTGTATTCTGATTGCTTCCTTCAACAAATCTTTACCCAATAATTCTAACATCTTCTTGAATAGGCTAGAAAAACTAATTTCCCATCTATCAGCACAATCAAAAATTGTGCCTATTGCCCATTGTCTTACTTCATATGGTAACGGAATCTTATTTTCTGTTTCAATCGACATGCTATCAAAAAGATTAACGATCTCTGCTGTATCCTGGGCCATTTTTTCAATATCCTGTAATGTTCCATATTTTGATTCAGACTGCATACGTATACCCGATTGATATTCTGATAATTTCAAAAGTCCAATAATTTCATTTGAGGTTGAACTGGATGACTTGTTAGTAACCTTTTCAATTTTTTGTAATTCTTGAATTATAGAATCTGACTTCTCATGAAATTCAGCAGAAGATGAATTTACTCTATTGAGCGTGTCAGATAAACCTAAAATTTTATCCTGTAATTCATCAGAATTTTCTCCCACATATTTTCTCAAAGTTACAAATTCAGATTTTATATTTTCAAGATTTCCAGGAACCCCTGGGGAATTCTTCTTTGAAGCAATACTATCTAATTTCTTTTGGAAATTTTTTATGTTATTACCCAGATCTGAGGTTTTTTGCCTCATAGATCTAATATTATCTGTCATATTTTCCATTTTTGCCGTAATTTTTGAAATTGGTTCAGCTTTTGAATACACATTATTCAAATCCTCTTTCACATTTTCTACTCTATCAGCAATTTTGATTATCATTTTTGAATTATTTTTTATGGAATCAAATGATTGATCTATTTTTTCCATCAATTCATTAGAGTTGGGAGAATTCTCATTAATTTTAGATATTTTTTCTACTCGTTCTTGTAATTCATTGGTTTGTGTATTAATTTTGGAAATAATATTTGATTGATTTCTTACTTGTTCTAATCCTTCAAATAATCTTTCATTATCACCCTCAATAAGGTTGAGTTTTTTTTCTTGAACCTGGATTTGTTCGATTGTCAAACTGAGTGTATCAATCATATTTTTCATTGATACAAGGATCTTTTGATTTTCGGTAAAAATTTTTGACATGGCTTTTACTTCTTTTGATAATAATTTGGTAGAATCTGAAATTACTGACACTTTTTTTATTAGCGGTGAAATATTTGATGGATTTGGTTTGGTTTTCCCAGATTTTGCTTTAGGATTATTTACATTAGACGTCATACTAATTCTGATCTTTTAGTGTTGTTAAAAAGCTCGCTAAAAAAAAATAGAAGAATTGGATTTTACTGATTGACTATTTTTGGAGCATGTAATACTTCATGAAATGTTTTTTCAGCTAGACCATTCATAGTATCTACAAAACCTCTTGAACAATACTCACATTGTATCATGTATTACGGTATGGTACGGTACTATTAATAGTGTGGGTAATTATGAAATCACTCATTTGATTGGTCAGATACCCCAGAGCTTATTTCTTCATAATATCAGTCACTCTGCTCATCATCCCATTTTGTTGTAAATTATTTCAAAAATAAATTTATGTAAAATCTATCATGACTGATTGTGACTAATTGACCTACATATTACATCAAATCGTTTTTAAATAAATATGAGTAAATAATTGATGGAAAATTTTTTTTTACAATTACAATCAAATGATACTGTTCAATCTTCATTGAGTGAAAACATTACCAATTTTGTTGATAGAATCAATCCTTTACAATTACCGCACGAAACTTTTGTGACAGATCTTGCAATCATAATGATTTTAGCTGCCGTAGTCACACTAGCATTTTTCAAAATTAGACAGCCCTTGATTATAGGATATTTGTTTGCTGGAATGTTGATAGGTCCATTATCACCATTGTGGACATCATTTTTGCCTGAAAAAGTAGGACCCAATACAATTAGTGGTGTTGGCATATTATCAGATCTATCAGCGTTGAATCTCTTTGCTGATATTGGTGTGATTTTATTACTTTTCGTAATTGGCATAGAATTTCCATTTGCAAAAATTCGATCAATTGGAAGAGTTGCAATGGGTGCAGGTACGTTAGGGCTTTTTGCCACATTAGGCGTAGTCTTTCTTGCAGCATCTGCTCTCGGTCTAAACTTTATGGATTCCTTATTCATATCTGCAGCATTATCAATCAGCAGTACAGCAATAATTATCAAAATACTCCAAGATGCTGGCAAAATAAAAAAAGAATCATCTATACTTGTTTTAGGAGTTTTAATTGTTGAAGATGTAATTGCAGTAATCCTCATTGCATCCCTTGAATCAATTGGTTTAGTTGGAGCAGTATCGATTGAAAATGTTGTTTTGGTAGCTGCTGTAGCATGTGGCCTAATTATTGGTACATTTACTATTGGAAGACGACTAATTCCTCCATTAATCGACAAGGTTGCAGCTGCGGAAAATAGAGAAATTTTACTGCTTAGTGTTCTTGGTGTTTGTTTTGGTTACGCACTTTTAGCAAATGTAGTAGGACTTTCTGTTGCAATTGGTGCATTTTTAGCTGGAGTTTTGATCGCAGAATCAAAATCTGCGGAAGTGTCAAAAATTTTATCAAGTCCAATCAAAGACATGTTTGTAGCTATCTTCTTTGTTTCTGTTGGTGCATTGATGGATATCACTCAGTTAGAAAATTACATTTTCATCGCATTTGCATTGATTGCAGTTGCTACAGCTATGAAATTGGGTACCAATCTTTTTGGAAATATGTTATTCAAACAACCAAGAAATAAGTCACTACGGTCTGCGTTTGCATTATCTGCTCCACGTGGAGAATTTTCAATCGTAATTGTGAAAGTAGGTGTGGATATGGGCATGGTTAGTGCCTTTTTGTTCCCATTGATAGGCTTGATATCTATCATTACGGCATTCATGTCCCCATTCATAATTCGTGCTGGTGATAGAATCATTCTAAAACTTTCCAAATCATAGAACATGGCAAATAAAGAGCTAGAACAAATGTTAGGACGTGTACATAAGGATGTAGATATTTTTGATTTTGATGGAAAAAATGTTCCAAGAATTATTTTATCTGATAGACAATTTGACAATATGATGCTAAAAATACAAGGTAAACCAATCTCTGTTGATACTAATCTTAACATATTACAGGATGGATTAGGCCACGTGTTTGTTGAAATAACATTAGATTTTTCTCATGGAGATATACATAACAAATTTCTGATTTATGCTAATGACACACTTAATTTTTTTGAGGCATTGGCGGATACTACAATATTTGCATTATCTCCTCCAGATCATTCTCAAGTTAACCAAGACAAAGTCTTCATGGTTCAATTACCTAAACCAGAAAGAGCTGTAAATGCTTTAGATATAATAAAAAATGGTTTGCAAATAAGCCATGAAAATTTGAAATCATAAAAGAATGCAGTTGCCGGGATTTGAACCCGGGCCACGAACTTGGCAAGCTCGCATAATACCAAGCTATACTACAACTGCTTGATCGATAATTTTGTTAATGTCTATTAAAGCGTAATGATTGATACGGATTCTTTTTAACTATATTATCACTATATTTAACATGGATAAAAAAGTCCAAAAAGTTTTAGAAGAAAAAATTCTTGAGATATTTGATAAGAAAAATGAAATTAATTTTATTACAAATTCATTGGAATTATTGTCATCAGATAAAAATTCATTTAGATATGGGATAATATTTGGAAGACTCTATAATTCATTTTATTATCAATATAGAAGAATTGTAAAAAGGGATCCAACGGAAGAAGAATTTTCTGAATTCATTCAGATATTAAAACAACATGAAAAAGAATTTTTGGGTCTGTCCTTCTGATCTTATAGTTTAATCACATTAATTGTTGCTGTTCCAGGTAATTTTACACATGCAGCTTTTAATGCCTTTCTTGCTGCATCAACATGCTCTTTTTTGACATGCATTTCCATTATGATTTGACCCGCTTTGACACGTGCCCCTAAACTAACTGCTTTTCCAAAGGCTCTTCGCATTCCCTCTTGTAATCTATCAGCCCCAGCAGCTGCAATCATTTTATTCTCTCGAAGTAGAACGTGAGGGTAAATTCTAAGTCTTGACCAATAACCTGTTTCACCTACTGTCTTTTCAAGCGTCTTATTGGCTGCCAGTCTAGTTGACTCTATAGCCATATGTCTAATCTGAAGTTTCTCGTTTAGCATCAATTGAACAGAAAAATCATAGTTTCCCTTTTTTCCACCATGAAATTTGGCTATTTTGATTTGCGGTTTACCTTTTATGTACTCCTTTCTGGTGTACGGTTGACCATTACCTCTTCTATAACATTGACCATGCATAATTCTTTGATGCATTTATGCCCATATTTTAACGATAGTCTTCATACATCTTATATGCTCAGTTATAACAAAATTTTTGATGACTTTTGAAAGTGATTCAAAAATACAGGGTGTCTTAATAAAAAACCAAACTCTAATTTTAGATCCAGAGATTCAGCATGATCTGAATCTAAAGGGCTATGGTGAAATGAAAGAAAACAAATTGATTTTAAAACCATTCGAATCACTTTATCTCTTACATATTGGAAAACTAGTAATTTTGAAAGGGAAAAAGAATTTGAACTTCGACTTTCTTTTAGAGATCTATAGACAGTTAGATGAGAATATACTAACTAATTTTTTGATTTACCGTGATCTCAGGACAAGGGGTTATACAGTCAAAGATGGGTTTGGTTTTGGATCTGATTTCAGGGTTTACAATAAGGGAGATTTTGGAGAAAAAAATGCCAAGTTTTTAGTTTTTGGTCTAAATGAGGGTAAGCAAGAAAAGGTAGGAAAATTACAAAAAAAGATTCAAGAAATTACAAGTATGGGTAAGGAACCTATAATTGCAGTTATTGAACGCCGTGGGGAAATAATCTATTATAAAATTTCAAGAATCAAGTTTCAGCAAAATATTGAAAAAATAAACATGAACGACTTTGATTTCTAGTTAATACTTATCCACTGCCCATTCCGTTGTATATTTTAAAAGATTATTTTTCTCTGCAAACATCAGATCATACATTTCGACATAATGTGTTTCATTATTCCAAAGTTTTTCAAAATTTTCAATTTTGGTATCTGTACGCATTTTGTCATCCCATGATGTAAAAACGTCAACAGATTCAAAATTTCTATTTTGTGCATCAAATGTGACATTAGATGTACCAGTGAATGCAACTACATCATCATTCTCATCTCTGAATATGCCTATTCTTTCTTCAAAAGCACCATCTACCACCTCTGAATTTGGAATTGCAATTTTTATTTCAAGTTTAAAGTCCTTAATCATCTTCTGCACATGAGATATTTTGGTGTCTCGAATCATATTACCATTAAATCTATGAGTATGTCCATTCTGGTAGATTTTTTTTAGCATATCCAAATCAGAACTACCAAATCTATGACCGGAAATTAGCCTAATCTTTGCATGTCTCTCTGTTATGTTATCTAATCCAAAAGCCAATGTACTGAGACTTTTTATTGATATAAATTCAATCGCCCTATCATATTGGATGCAGTTCGTCAAACACGGAACAAAAAACTCCGCCAGTAAATCATCTTTGTCTGATCTATATTCACGTTTTAATGACAAATCACGTAATGTCATACCATCAAAATACTCTTGAATTATTTAAGCAGGTCAATCAAAAACCAAATGCTCCCGCCGGGATTTGAACCCGGGATCACTGCCTTGAGAGGGCAGTATGCTTGGCCGGACTACACCACAGGAGCTTGGTAAAACGAGAATCAATCACAATTTAAACGAATTGGTATGATGCCAAACAAAACGCATTCATTAATAAAAATATATTTGGATTTTAGACTAATTGATAATTTTTCTAAGGTTTGCCATTTACATCATTAGTTAATAATTCCAAGTTTGAAACTTTATACAAAATCTAATTCTATGATTTCTGCTTGGAAATCAAAAACATAATAGAGAAACTCTTGACAAAAGAATTTCCCATTGGAATTGGAGGATGTCGTAATCATGATTTTAGATATGATTGTTGTGAGTACGATATTACAGTATTTGATGAAAAAAATCAAAATGATTCTATTCTTGAATCAGATGGATTTTTTTTCCATATCCATCATGCATCATTAAAAGAAACCCGTCCTGATATTTTGATATTATATGATAACATGATAACTCTATTCGATGAACAATGGGAATTACAGACTCTGTTGTCAAAAATTAAAGAAAAGAAAACGCAGTTATTCAATGCATATGTAAAAAATTGTTTGGTAGAATCACAGGTATGCATAACTAAAGCAACAAGTGGATTAGGTACAGATCCATATGCAGGATGCTGGCTTAACTCATCATCATATTTTATTGCTGACGCAATATGTGGAATTGCTCTTCAACAACCCGCCCCTACTCACATGTTGAAACAATTACGTGAACTGAAAAAAAATAAAATTAATGAATTTATATCAATTTTGACTGAATCAATTGGTATAGAACGTGCAACGCCATCCCTCCTTTCAAGAATGCTCAAGTCTACTATTGGTTTTTCCGATATGATAGAAAAAAATCAACATTCTATGCTTATCTCTAAAAAATATGATTATATGATAAATCATTCATTATTATCTGATTGCTATTTTTATCTGGGTTATATCAACAGAAACAACTTTTTCAAAATTCAGGATATTCATAAGAAACCTGAGTTTATTCATATTTTGAAAACTGCATTCGATTTAGAGGTTGATGCCAGCAAGATCGAGTCACAAGCCAATAAATTACATGAAACTATCGATTCAATAATAAGACTAGTACACAAATCAAATTGATATTTTATATGTCTGAATATAACGATGTGTGATTTTTTTATAAAGTCTTAAAAACATGTCTAGACTCATTATCTTATGACAGATCAAGCATGTGGCTGTGAAGCAGATTCAGGCGATCCAGATTATGCATGTGACTGTGCAATGCAATCTCATTGTATATGCAGTCATGATTGCAAATGTACTACTGATGTATGTAAAGAAGCAGTTTCTCAACTTTAAAACATCATTCCTTATTTTTCTACAAATTTTTTGATATTATCCAGTTTTTACTAATCTTCTGCCACTTCTTCCTCTTCAAATCCCCATGATTTTACAAGCTGTTCCTGAAATGTATCAGCTTGTTTTTCATTCAGCCTATCACCGCAGTTTTTGTGTGTCGGAACTATGACCATACCATCCAGTTTGAATTCAACCTCATAAAAGTGGATTTTTGTACATTCACACATATACACAAAGTTATCTTCAAGCCCTATATTTGCTTATTTGAAAATTTTAATACCCAAGTAATACGCTTGAGTACATGCATTATGCGAAAATTACTATATTTTTTCTATCAATCATTTTGATTGGAGGGACTGTATTTCCAGTAACTTTTGCTCAAGATCCTCCACCCCCTGAAGCTGGTACTGGACCAACCTCAGGCGGTGGAGTGGATCATGGAGGCTCTTGGTATCCAGGAGAAAATTTAAAGATAAATGATTATTTCAAATATGAATTATGTCATGCAGAGTACAAAGACTGTACAGATTTCTGGTTTACAATGTGGGTAGAAAAGAATGTTGTAGCAAATAATGAAGAAAAATTACGAATACAAGTATTGGTTGAAGATGGAAATAAGGTTATAAAAGGATATATGGATGTTGGTAAGCTTGCACCTGAACCAACTGGTGGCAGTGATAACATATCTTCATATCGTTCAGTATACAAATCTACTATAACATGGCTTTCTGCATTTGCTACTGCACCAACTGACTTACCAGGTAAGGGACCAAAAGAATTCGGTGACCCATCGTGGGGTAAGATTGCAAATATCGGTGGAGAGCAAGTATCACCAATTGGTTTGCAGACTATACATACCCCATCAGGTGAGTATGAAACTATTGTTATAGGATGGAAGACTGGTGGTAAGTCAAGTCATATTTGGGTAGTAGATGATTTTCCATTTCCTGTAAAGGCTAGTACATGGGTTCAAGTAACGGAGGGAATACCACCACAAGAATACAAATTTTCTCTATATGATTACCAAGAAAATGTTTCTACAAACCCATTTGTAAATGTGGTAGATACAGAGATACAAAAGGCTGATGCAAATTGCCCCACTGAATATGTTAAAAAGAAAATATCTACTAATACGAACACAAATTCAATGCAAGTAACCATATTTTATGGTCCAGAAACACCCAAGATTGGATGTGATCTCGAATTCCTCATAGAATTTAAGAAGAGTTATTCTAGTGACATATGGGAAAATCAAATTCATTATGACATATTGAAAGTGGATTCGGAATTAGTTCCAATCGCTTCTGCGGCTGGGGATGAAGGACGTGATAAGTTCTTTAGTACATCAGGACAGGTTCATCGATATTGGTTAATGACTGGTGACCCAGGATTACAAAAATTTGCTTTGATTACACATGGAACTGGACCAGAATATATCATTCCAAATCCTGAATTCTTTGGATGGGTTGAATTTGATATTGACATACTAAGTGCTGATAAAGGATCTGGCAGTTTACCAATTATTACTCCCACAACAGCAGAACCTGAAATTTCTATTCCAAATTGGATTAAAAACAATGCAGGATGGTGGGCAGATGGAATTATTCCCGACTCTGCATTTGTTTCAGGTATTCAATGGCTCATATCTAATGATATTATGAATATACCACCAACCGAACAGGGGGATGGTTCTGACAATATGATTCCGGCATGGATAAAGAATAATGCGGGATGGTGGTCTAATGGAGAGATTCCCGACTCTGCATTTGTTTCAGGTCTTCAATGGCTCATATCAAACGGAATAATGAATATTTCTTGATTATATTATATTGCTATCACAGTTTGATTAGAATGTATACAAAAGGAGAAAAATTTTGACTGGTCTATTTTCTTATCCAAAAAGAAAACTTAGAAAACTAATCAAAAATGGTGATTTTAAAGAAGCCATAGAACTTGGGAATAATTTAGAAGAAAAATATTCTCAAGATCATGATTTTCTTTTTATCATGGGCAGTATGTTTTACATACTTGATGATCCAAAAATGACACTCCATTACATTGATCGAGTTCTAGAAATTAGTGAATATGATGTCGATGCACTTTCTCTTAAATTAAGAGTGCATCAACATTTGAAAGAAAATAACATAGTTATTGAATGCTGTAAAAAAATTCTATCTGTGAATTCAGATAATTATGAAGTGAGAGATATTCTTAATGAGCTAGAAGGATAGTTACACATTTTCTCCTTTCTTTTCTGCTCTAAATTTCTCGTATCTTGTTTCTCCTTTGTGGTCTACATCTTTCACTAAATACACATTTTCCAAAAGCCAATCACAAAATTCTGTCACTTTATCTGTAAATTCGTACCAAACATGCAAAGAATGTGGTAAAATATCAATTCGTTTTTCTTTTCTTCCACTTTCGTTTGCGGATCCAAGAAATACCTTTACACCCTCTTTGCCCTCATACATGTAAGCATCTTCTGTTTCTATATCCCCAAAAATTTCCTTCGCTTTGTCTTTGATCAGACTACGTTTGATGGGGAACCTTGTTTTCTCCATGTCTACAATGAAGCTCAAATCCTGTTTTCCATACATGTCAAAATCTTCTATTTTTCCTTTATGTGGAAAATTCACTAATAACTCAATATTGTATTTTCTCCCAACTTCTTTTCCTATATCACCTATTGTTTTGTATGCAATCGCAGGGCTTTTTTTTAATAAAACCATGATTTGTGGCAAGTTCGATTTTAGTTCTTTTTGTAGATCATTTGTAATTATTGTGAAGATCATACAGAAATTATGTATTCTTTGAATATATTGATTAAGATTGGGTTTTTTAATAATAAGATTATCCTGATTTTATGGCATTACCAAAAGAAGGCGATTTTGTTCCCCTTGATGATTCGGAAAGAGCCCCAAATGTAGATAGTTACCGAATCACTTGCATAGATTTTATCAAGGATATATCAAAGGATTATCTTGCATGGGTAGATCGTTACAAGCTACCAGAGGAAGAAGATAGAAAACGACGAACCGAGATATCTGCGATTATTGAACGAACTAATGATTGGATTGCTAAAGTTCCACAATCTTTCAAGGCTGTCGATGTAGTCATGAATGATGGGACACAAAAAATGGCAGAAGCAACAGCCGGAAAACCATTTCAGATTGGTGTTTTTGTAGATAAAAAATCTGGCTACACACTAGCAAAACCTGGAATCATTAATGTGAACATAAAGGCTGCCGGCAAGGAGAAGAATAAGACGAAGCTTGCATTTCACACTAAAGAGGAAAGATTTAGAATAGAATCAACTGGCAAAGTATTTTTTGATGAATCAAATATTACAGATAAAGAATATGATCTTTTGGACATTAACCTGAAACTAAATGCTGAAGAATGTAAACAGCGTGATGTCATATCATTTACAGTTATTGTGAGTGAAATGCAAAATGGAATGGAGATTGATCGACGGGGAGTAAGTACCGTCGTTCATATCGTTTGATTTAACAATTAGATTTTATCAAGCAGTTGTTTCTTTTTCGTCTGAAATTCTTTATTGCTAATAATACCAGCCTTTTTCAACTCGCCAAGTTTTTTGATTAATTCTACATTATCTTTAGGCGATCTAATCATTCGTTTTGCTTTTGTAACCTTTTTTGAAACTGTTTTTTTAGCTCGTGCCCTAACCCTGTTGCTTAACTTTAAACCTCTTAATTTTGCTAACCTGCCAATTTTTTGTCCCTTGGTTTTAGCCTCAGTCACTGATTCTAGAAGTTTTGTGATAAATTCATCATCATTTGGATTGAAGCGTCTCTGAAATTCTTTTATGACAAGAACAGGATATGGCGTCCATTCTACAGCATCATAAAATTGCTTTATCTGATTATCTGGAAGTGACTTTAGATATTTGATAAGATATTTTTCAGATTTATTGTCCACAGATTTATTGTCCACAGATATATTTTTCATTCAAGTTATTAATTATGATCTAAAAAACCATTCATGCATTTTGCCAAGCCATAAACCCACCCTCAAGATTCTTTACGTTAAATCCTGCCTTGGCTAGTTCCTCTGCAGCAATGTTTGCACGGTATCCTGATGCACAAAAAGTACAAATCTTTTTTTCTTTAAGATCGTCAATTTTTCCCTGTTTGACGTTTCTTATGGCTAAACCTAACGGCATATGAGTTGAACCATTAATTGTGCCGTTGGTAAGTTCATCTTGTTCTCGTACATCTATCACAACAAATTGATCAAGTGTCTGTTTTAGTTCAGATGCACTGATTGTGTCTGTCATGAAGGGCATAGTTATACTTGATATATTAATTCATCATACTAGTGATATGACAAGAGAGGCTATCCTTTACGAGAAAAGACCGAATGACAAGGTTTTGTGTACTGCATGCGCTAGATATTGTGAGATAGGAAAAGGTCAGATTGGTCTTTGTGGTATCAGAGGGAATGAAAATGGTAAGCTTGATCTTTACGTTTATGGAAAAGTTATCGCAGGTCATGTTGATCCAATAGAAAAGAAACCAGTAATTCATTATAATCCAGGAAGCAGCATTTTCTCAATCGCAACTACTGGATGTAACTGGTTGTGCAAGTATTGCCAGAACTCTGACATCAGTCAGAGACGCAAAGTGGAGGGTATTGATATGACACCAGAACAGGTGACAAATACTGCTATTGATCATGGAGCAAATGGAATAGCATACACATACAATGAACCTTCAATATTCATGGAATTTGCTCGTGATTGCGGTGTTGCTGCAAGAAAGAAGGGACTCTTCAATATTTTTGTCTCCAATGGATATGATACACCAGAATCAGTAAAGATGATGGATGAGTTCTTAGACTGTATCACTATAGATTTTAAGGGAAGTGCGGAGCCAGACTTTACCAGAAAGTTCATTGGTGTCCCAGATCCTCAACCAATATTCGACACCATTCTGGAAATCAGAGACAAGACAAAGATTCACACAGAGATTACAGACTTGATAGTTCCACAGGTAGGTGATAGCTTGGAGCATGCAAGAAAGCTTGCAAAGTTTGTTTATGATGAGTTAGGTCCTGAAACAGTAATTCATTTTCTGCGGTTCCATCCTGACTATAAGATGATGGAATATCCATCTACACCAGTGAAGACACTGGAAAAACATTATGAAATTGCAAAAAGCGAGGGGCTAAAGTATGTGTATCTTGGAAACGTTCCTGGACATCCATGGGAGCATACCTATTGTGCAGGATGTAACGAAATTGTTGTGAAAAGATTTGGGTTTGACATTCAGGAGTGGAATCTCGATGAAAACAACAAATGTAAATTTTGTGGCAATCAAATACCTATAACGGGATCACTAGCCAAGGGCTACAAGAAAAATAGATTCCAGTTTGTCGTTTAAATTTTTTTGCTCACTGTACCATTTTTCAAACCAACCTACCTGATAATGTGAATAAAA
>Ga0208747_1000424_pt1 | contig 12917 bp, 8 predicted proteins | sample Knorr_S7_td_AAIW_FD_185597 | JGI IMG/M metagenome (GOLD analysis project Ga0208747, IMG submission 185597) | Marine microbial communities from Southern Atlantic Ocean transect - Knorr_S7_td_AAIW_ad_750m_LV_A (SPAdes) (version 2) | ecosystem: Environmental > Aquatic > Marine > Oceanic | place...
TCCATTTTCAAAAATATCCCTGGGATCTTGCCTGCCCGGAACAAAATCCTGGTGTTGGAGAACATCGAAGACACATAGAAACCCGCCTGACTCAAGGGTTACCTGACCCAAAATTAGCCCATGTCCTTTCCGGAACTTACCATTTAGGTATTTCCCCTCATATATACAGCTATTATCATCTGCTTGCAGATTTGTTACCTCATCTAATTGCTTCTCAAAAATTTCCGGTACTGGTTCCAGAATTTATGCCAACTCAATTTATTGATTTTTTAAAAGAAGCAGAGTTTGAGGTACAGGTCTTGTCACCGGAAATTTTCATGGTAGAACGACTTTTAATTCCGGAAATGAACATTCCTGATTGGAACTCTGAGAAAGTTAAATTGATACAGTATTTTTTTGAAAAAATTGTTCCTCTAAAAAGCCTGCCAAATTCTCAGTCTTCAAATTCTGAAAAACGGATTTATGTTTCACGAAAATTAGCTGTTAAACGTCACTTATCAAATGAAGATGAGTTTTTACCATTACTGAAAAAACACAAATTCAGTAAGATTTATCTGGAGCATTTGAGTGTCCCGGAGCAAGTTCAGCTATTTAGATCTGCTTCGCACGTTATTGCAGCACATGGCGCAGGATTGACAAATATTTTGTTTGCGCCTGCTGATGTCAAAATTTTAGAGATACGACCAGTTCTCACAAGTGGCCAGTTTTGTTTTGAAAATTTATTTTCTCTGGGCTGGCCCGGAAGTGAACACCTCGTACCTCCCCGCAGCGGTGAATTTGCGCTTCCTTTAGAATTACTGGATGAAGTTTTGGAACGTTGGCAAGGTGAACCGAAAACCTGATTTTCCTGGAAGAATAAAATAAACACCAAACCGTCTGATCAGAACTCAGATCAGAACCGTTCCGCTACAATGTCTACAATGTGTTTGCCAATATTGAGAGAAGAAGTTGCTGCAGGTGATGGTGCATTACAGACATTAATGATGTTTTTGTTTTCCTGAATTAGAAAATCATCAACCAGTTTTCCGTTGGACAAAACTGCTTGTGCTCGAATGCCCGCCGGTGCGGTTTCCAAGTCATCTGCAGAAATTTCCGGTACCAGACGCTGTAATGCACGAACAAAAGCGGCCTTGCTGAAAGAACGCCACATTTCTCCTACTCCTGGACGCCAGTATTTTGCAGCTAATTTTATGAATCCTGAATAACTCAAAATTTCAGCTAGTTCCAAAAAATTAACAGTACTGCGACTGTAACCTTCCCTGGCAAAAGCCAGCACAGCATTTGGTCCACATTCCAGAGAACCATTAATCATACGTGTGAAATGTACACCTAAAAAGGGAAAACTTGGATCCGGAACGGGATATATTAAATTTCTGCACAAGTGATGTTTTTCAGGCCGTACCTCGTAGTATTCACCTCGGAACGGAATAATTTTTGATTCCGGAGGTTGAGTCATAGCTGTTATTTTGTCGGAATATAATCCGGCACAGTTAACTAGAAAACGCCCCTCAAATTCGCCTTGCTCAGTTTCTACGACTATGCGTTCAGAATGGCGAATACCAATCACTTTTGTGGAGCAATGAATCTGGTTATCTTCGTTATTCTGAAGATGCTTCGCAAATCGCTTGCAGACTTGTCCATAATCAACGATTCCTGCCTCCGGAACATGAACGGCTTTAATACCTGCTACATACGGTTCAAGTTCGTGCAGTTTTTCTGAATTGATCATTTCACAGCTGACTCCGTTGGTTCGCCCACGTTGATAAATTGTTTCTAAAGCAGGCAACTCAGCTTCAGAAATTGCTACAATCACTTTCCCGCAAATCTCAAAATCTATTTCTTCTTTGCTGCAAAAATCCTCCATCCTGGATTTTCCTTCAAGGCAGTTGAGCGCTTTTAGAGAGCCCGGTTTATAGTATATTCCTGTGTGCAGGACTCCTGAATTGTGTCCTGTTTGGTGGGCCGCCAACTGCTGTTCTTTTTCCAGTAGTGTAATTTTAAGCAGTGGATAATCAAGGGTGAATTGGTAGGCCGTGGCGAGTCCAACAATACCCCCACCGATAATAATGATGTCAGTTTGCTGCATTTTGTTTGGTTCTGCACCTCACTGAATCAAGAGCACGACCAATTCCTTACAGCCGTGAACTCCATAAACGAGGGTTTGTTCTATATCAGCAGTTTTTGAAGGACCTGAAATCAGGAGCGCATTACTCGGCATTTCGGAATTCCAGTTTTCAGTGGTCATTGCTTCCAAAAAATTGTTGTAAATTGTGTCTGCATAAAGCACCGCGATGTGAATCGGCGGGATCAGCGACATCAAACGAGGTTCTTCCGGAGTGGGCCAAAGTATGAGCGAACCGGTTTCCGCTATGCCGCCAAGGGTTGTAGTAATGGCCGCATCAATGCCAAACAGCAAATCTTTAGATTCCTCAATCGGTTTTTCATAATATACTAATTCCGGTATTTCCTCAGGAGTCTGTTGGTACATCTCCCGGAGCTTTTGAGCCAAATCAGTATTTGTTCCGTAAAGTATTTTTTCAATATTTTTTTCTTTTACAACCGCTCTGAACATCCTTCCCCAGGAACTTTTCGAACAAGGTAAAACTTCAGTATGAACGGCTTCCATCTTTTGTTTCAGCTGCTCAACTTTCTCCTGCAAAGACCAGCGCTTGTATTCCATAACCGGATATTTCCGGGATGTAATATCTGGAACTACAGAGGATATTCTGAGATTCGAAAGAATATTTTCACGTGCAGTTGCTGTATTATTCATCAATCAATCCTTCCTCCCGGGCAAGTTGATGTAAACTTTTTTTGGCAAAACGCGGCTTTGAGCGTACCGAAGTCCAATTGCGGAGAAGCGGCAGCCATTCCGGCATATAATTTCCAACCTTGCTTAATTTATAGCTTTTCAGCTGATACAAAATCGGATTCGCATAAACCATTCCCCAACATTTCCAAATTAAACTTTCGGTTTTTGCTTTCAAACCTCCGGATTCAGTGAACGGAATATTCCGTTTATTTTCAGCTTTATCGTGACGCAGGCGCAGAAGGATATCTGTAATCGGAATTTTGACTGGACAAACCTCAACGCAGGCCCCGCACAAACTCGACGCATCTGCTAAGTGTCCCGCTTCGTGCAGACTCTTGATTTGCGGCGTAAGAATTTTTCCGATGGGACCGGGGTATGTCGCACTGTAGGCATGGCCGCCGATGCGAGTATAAACAGGACAATGATTCATGCATGCTCCGCAGCGGATGCAGAGCAAAGTGTCCCGCAGCAACTCGTCAGAGTGCATCCGGGAACGTCCATTATCCAATAAAATTAAATGCACTTCAAGTGGGCCGTCTTTCTCAACTGATTTGCGTGGAGAAGTGATCATATTGAAATAGGTCGTGATGGCCTGTCCGGTTGCGGAACGTGTCAACAAACTCAACAATGGAGGAACATCATCAAGCCGCTGTAACACTTTTTCAATACCCATCACTGCCACATGAACTGGAGGCAAAGTCGTGCAAAATCTGCCGTTGCCCTCGTTTTCAACCAAACAAAGGGTTCCGGTTTCCGCCACCGCAAAGTTGACCCCTGAAACGCCCATATCCGCTTCATAAAACTTCTTACGCAAAACTTTCCGGGCAATGGCGGTCATTTCCTCTGCACTCTCAGCTAACGTTTCAGGATCTACTTTTTCGTGAAACATCTGAGAAATTTGTTCCTTATTTTTATGAATTGCAGGCATTATTATATGCGAAGGCAACTCATGGTCAACCTGTATAATATATTCCCCCAAGTCTGCTTCAAGAGCTTCAATACCATGCTGTCCAAGAAAATGATTCAATTCCATTTCCTCGGAAACCATCGATTTGCCTTTGACCACACTTTTCACTTTATGCCGCTGGGCGATTTCAAGTACCAACTTGTTGGCCTCATCAACTGTTTCAGCCCAATGAACCTGAATACCGTTTGCGGTGCAATTGGCCTCCAACTGTTCCAGCAGTTCCGGAAGCTTTCGTAAAGCATTTGCCCGAATCAAACTCCCCAATTCCCTTAGTTGTTGCCATTCTTCTGCATCCGGAAACACGGCTTGTCGTTTTTCCATCAATCCGGACATCGCCCTTTTAAAATTACGGCGCAACTGCGGGTTATTCAGTGCAGAAAAAGTGTCTCTCTGAAATTTTTCAGGGGAAAGCATAGGGGCTTTCTATAGATTTCATTCCAAATCAGTTACCGCACCCAGCGATGCAGAGCTTACGGTTTTTGCATATTTAGCAAGTACTCCGCGGGTGTAACGCGCTTCCGGACGAGTCCAGTTTGCTTGACGTGTTTTTACTTCTTCTTCCGGAATTTCCAAATCTATTTTTCTATTCAGAATATCTATTGTGATTGAGTCACCATTTTCAACAATAGCCAGCAAACCACCTTCGTGTGCTTCCGGAGTTATGTGTCCAATCACAAAACCATGAGAACCTCCTGAAAAACGTCCATCAGTAATCAGGGCAACATCCTGACCCAGACCTCGACCCATGATTGCAGAGGTTGGTGATAGCATTTCACGCATTCCCGGCCCGCCTTTTGGACCTTCGTAACGAATAACAATCACATCTCCTTTAACTACGGTTCCGTCTAAAATGCGATCCAGCGCTTCTTCTTCAGAATTAAAAACACGTGCTGTTCCTTTGAAATATTCACCCTCTTTACCAGAAATTTTAGCGACTGCACCTTCAGATGCAAGATTGCCACGGAGAATTACAAGGTGACCTGTTTTTTTAATGGGATCTGCCAGTGAATGCACAATCTCTTGATCGTCCTTATAAGGAGTAACGTTTTCCAGATTTTCTCGAACTGTTTTTCCGGTAACAGTCATACAGCCCCCATGCAGTATACCTGCATCTAGCAGCATTTTCATCAAAGGGGGTAATCCACCTATTTTGACGAAATTACTCATAAAATATTTCCCGCTTGGTTTCAAATCGGCCAGCACTGGTGCTTTTTCGCCAATTTTCAAAAAGTCATCCAGTTCAAGTTTGATGTTTGCGGCATGAGCCATGGCCAGCAAATGCAAAACCGCATTGGTCGAACCACCGAGAGCCATAACTACTGTGATTGCATTTTCAAAGGCTTCGCGTGTCAGGATGTCTCGTGGGCAAATGTTGTCTTCGATCAAGCGCAAAACCGCTTCCCCTGCTTCCACACAATCCCGAACTTTATCCTCGGAAACCGCTTCTTGTGCGGAACTGTTCGGTAAGCTCATACCAAGAGCTTCAATGGCGGAAGCCATTGTGTTAGCCGTGTACATACCACCACACGATCCGGCACCCGGAATGGCGCAGGATTCGACTTCTTCCAGTTCGTTTTGTGTAATCGAACCTGCGGCTTCTTTCCCTACCGCCTCAAAAATAGAAACAATATCAACGTCTTGACCTTTGTGAGTCCCGGGAAGAATCGTTCCTCCATAGACAAAAACCGCAGGACGATTTAGTCTGGCAATAGCAATTAAACAGCCGGGCATATTTTTGTCACATCCGCCAATGGTAACCAGCCCGTCGTAACTTTGACAGCCGACAACCGTTTCAATTGAATCGGCAATTACTTCACGTGAAACCAGTGAATATTTCATACCCTCGGTTCCCATTGATATGCCGTCTGAAACTGTAATTGTTCCGAAAATTAAAGGCATTCCTTTTGCTTTTCGAACACCTCGTGCGGCATGCTCAGCTAAAGCGTTAATGTGCATATTGCATGGTGTAACAGTACCCCATGTGGAAGCGATGCCAACCTGTGATTTCTGAAAATCTCCTTTTTTGAATCCAACGCCGTAAAGCATCCCCCTGCTGGCAGCACGTGCATTTGTTTCAGTTACAAGTTTTGAATAGCGACGGTGTCCGCTTCCTTTTGGTTGTGTTTTATCTTTCATTGAGGTCCCCTTTCGGTTTAATGAGATAAGTATTAAATCTGGTTTTTAGCATTCTACAAGGCCCTGTAGATTTTAATCAGCTAAACATACTATCTGTTTTATCGCATCACATAAAGGAAGACAAGAGTTTCAACGAAGAAAAATATCGGGAAACAGGAATTTCCGTTCAGAATTATTATACTTCTTTAATTAATTCTAAATCCGGTGGGAGTGCTGTGGCAGCAATGGTGCCGTTGACATGGAGAGTGTTTGGTAAAACTTCGACAAAAAAATCCTGTAAGGCGGGTGACAGTTCTACTGCAAAGCGGTGGGAAATGGCCATCAAAAACAGATAAACCAGTCCACGGCAATTCCACATTTGTAAAAGTGTCGTAGTGAAAAAAGGATCTTCTTCAACATAAATAACAGCATTTTTACCTGTCAGAAAATGGCCGCTAAACATCAATTTGAAAAACACGTCCGGATATTCGTCAAGTTTTTTTTGATGGTTCTGGTCAAAAAAAGCTGTACCAATTTGAAAAACACATAACTTATCTTTTTCAATTTCGATGGTCTTTGCCTTTTCCAGCGGGAAAAAAAACCTGAAAGGCAGCCGAGCATGAATCAGCATGCTCCATTCTGCTTTACGATCCAATACACGAGCCGTATCTTCCATCGAGCGGAAATAAATAGACTCCTCCTCTTCCTGTTTGTATTTAGGTACTACTCCCCACCTTTCTGCTGCATGGTACTCTTGTCCCCGCTGCATTAGTAATTCCAGTGTAAAATTGTGACTTGCAGCAATTACTTGTACATTTCCTCCATGCAAATGTTGGAAATAATTTGCAAATTCATCTCTATATTCTTCAACCCTGGAACGGAAATACGGTGAAGAACATTCCGGAACTGGACGAAAACTGGCGGACAACTTTTCTAAAGGCTCCGCATAAGAGGTGCATAGCTGTTCATATGGGGACATGGTTTCTTCAGAAATCTCTAAACTGACTGAATCAAAATTATTACCCCTTTCAACTTGCTTTTCCTCAATTGTAAATGCTTGCGGTGCTGTCTCAGTTTTTTTAGATTGATCTGAAATTGGGACACCTTCTGTTTCGGTATCTACCGGAGTTTGTAGCTTTGTTGACTCTTCACGTACTTCAGCCTGGTCTGAAGTTTTTGAAAACTGTTCCTTTACCAACTGCTCTATCATCCGGAAATCAATATTTTCCGTCAATAGATCAATGGATCCATCTTCATCGTTTTTAAACTTAGAGGTCAGCTTTGCTAAGTGACTTTGCTGTGTTTTGTAATATTTTGGATTTTTACTTAACCGTTTTAAACGTTTCAAAAAATAACGGTTTTTAAGCATTAGGTATGCACGATAATTTGATGAAAATAACGTTCGCAGACGTTCCGTAAAAAATTTGTTCCGGAGCGCCTCCGGAGCCCCGGAAACCACAACCATTTTTTCTGCCAGCACATCTTCTTCATACAGATCTTCCCGCCGACATTTGAGGACTTTACTCAAGGCCTCTTCCAGACGGGATTTGTAGGCATCAAGAGCCGTAGATTCACGTGAGTTATTTGTAAACTGTTCTAACTTCTGAATGACCATTAAAGAACGGTAACTTTTTTCTATTCCAGGAAGTACAACTTTTAAGCCTTTGGTGGCATCATAGTTCGCAACCAGGCGCATTAGTGACTTCATGTCATAGAGTTGCAGGGAGTGCATGAAGGCCTGCTGTTCAACAGTTATAGGAGCATCGGGTATAAATGAATTGGATTCTGCAAAAAAATGATGAATTGTTGAGGATAATCTTGTGCCAAACTGCTTTAGAATTTCCGGAGCACCCTGCTCACTTCCTCGTTTTAGCATTTCTGCTTCGATAAACTCAATGTGATCTTTCCACTCGGATTGTTTCACTTTGGGGATTTGAGTTGTAGCAGATTGGATTTAAAAAGTATTAGAAGTTTCAGAAGTATAAAGTGGGGTGATGGCTAAAACTCTTATTTCAACATTTCCACAATATCCAAGTGGCCCTGTTGTTCTGCGATAACAAGAGCAGTCCGTTCTAACAAATCTGACAATGATGGGTCAGCATTTGCGTCAACGAGCAATTTAACGGTATCGGTGCGCCCTTCCAAAGCAGCTTCCATCAATGCGGAACTTCCACTCTTGCTTTGCCAATTAATTTTTGCTCCGTGTTTAATCAACAGCCGCGCAATTTCAGTCCTGCCCTCATTTCCAGCAAGCATCAGTGAGGAGATACCTTCCGCATCAGTTGCATTAACATCAGCCTTCCAGTCAAGCAATAAGCTTACAACGCGTTCTCGACCCTCAAGTGTTGCAAACATCAATGCAGTCATTTTTTGATTGTCCGCAATATTAACCTTTGCACCTGATTCCAGCAGACGCTTTACAACACCATATCGTCCAAAAGAACTAGCCTCCATCAGTGCAGTACGACCCACATCGTCAGATTTATTCACTTGAGCTCCTTTTGTCAACAGTTGATTGACAACACTCAAGCGACCTTCGATAGAAGCGCTTATCAGTTCATAAAACGGTTCAGAGACCCTCATTTCTGTAGAATCAACTTGTAAATCAACCTCCTCCCGACTGCTGCCAAACAAGTTTTCCGGTGTAATAAGATTATTTTGAACTTGAACAATTTCAGACTTTGCACCACGGATTGTGAGGTAATTAACGACTTCCAAATAACCATTACTGGCAGCGGCCAAAAGTGCTGTGAAACCTTCTTCATTAACAGCATTTATTTCTGCACCTGCATCGAGTAGCAAACGAACAATTCCTAAATATCCCTCAAATGAGGCTACAATAAGAGCAGTTTCTCCGTAATTTGTGCGGATATTTACATTTGAATTATACTCAAGCAACAGGCGTACTGCGGACAGTTGTCCTTCAAGTGCAGCAAAAAACAGCGGCGTTGAACCGTCTTCAATAGTGCTGTTCACGTTTGCACCGTGTTCCAACAAAATTTTTGTCATTTCTGTATCGCCGTAACGTACCGATATGGTTAAAGGCGTCAGTCCCAAACCATCTTTGCTTTCGAGATCAGGTTTGTTCTCCAGCAAGACGAGCGAAGTTTCATGATTACCGAAAAGCACGGCCTGCATCAACGCGTTTCTTCCGGAAATATCTTTGCTTTTCAAGTCTGCTCCGGATGCAATCATTTCCCGCATTTGCTCAGCAGTACCACTTCCTGCTACTTGAGACAAATCCAATTCATTTTCAGCAAACACAAGTGTGCCTGCCAAAAACAGAAACGGATAAATGAATAAATGAAAACGCATTTTGGGTGTTTGTTCTTTTTGCTTAATGTTTTTCTATTTTTTCACTTTTAGATGTTTTTTGCTCCGTAAAGCAGCACCAAGCCCTGAATAACGTAAAACTTTGTGCATTGCGGCAGACTCAAGAACCCTTTGATCTCCCATTATTAAAACAGATTTTTTTGCTCTTGTCAGCGCAGTATAAAGCATTTCGCGACTCATTAATTCCCGTTGAGTTCTTTTTTCTGACTCACTGTTCACCCCCACTGTAGTAAATGCAGGCAAGATCAACGCCAGATGATCATATTCTGACCCCTGGCTTTTGTGAACAGAGGTTGCGTAAGCTGGATGCAAATGATGCAGCTCATGCACATAAAATGTTTTGTGTTCTTCTTCAACAGGAAAAACTGCTTTCAACTCTACTTTTTTAGTTACAGGATGTATAAATTTTAAAAAGATTCCCTGATCTCCATTGAAAAGTTTATGCTGATAATTGTTTTCTGACACCATCACTGGTTCACCAGGATAGTGCTCCGAAAATAAATGCTTAGTTCCGTTTTCTGCAAGCCAACATTTTAGAATTATTTGATTAAGTGCTTCAGCTCCAGTTGACAAAACTTGAGTTGCCGTTAAAATTCGAAAACGCTTTAAATAATTAAACAAATAATCCAGTTGAGAAGCATCAGATTCTACTGCATCAAGCAGATATTCCCGCTGTACCAGAAACATAAATTTTTCATCCCGCAAAAATCGCTTAACCCACCACTGTGCAAATTCTAACAATTGATTCGGAGAATTTGGCTGATTAAGGAACATCACCTTTTCCGACTCCGCCTCTTCAAGACCGTTCAATCTCCGAATAATTTCGTGATTTGGGGATTCGGTTTCAAAAAGCAACTCCGGACGCGGATTGAGCTCCATTTCCTTGACTGTGCTGGCCACTCCAAGAATATTACGCCCTGCAGGATCACTGATTTTTTGTCGGTAACTATGAACCAATCTTACTACCGGCACGGGATTATCCACTGCAACTTCCGGGACAGAATCACTATTTTCTGCAGTCAATTCCTGCAACACAGCGCCATTTCCAATTGACGGCAGTTGCTGAGTGTCTCCCAGGAGAATAATCCGTGGAACAGATGACTGGTACTGCAGTTCTGAAAAGGCTGCTCTCAACAAAGAAATCATCAAATCCTGATCAATCATCGACCCTTCATCTATTATCAGCAAGTCGTGTTCCAAAGGGGCATATTCGTGATATCTGAAGCTTCGGTCTACAGGGTAATACTCTAAAAGACGATGAAGAGTTTTTGCTTCTGCAGCAACATCCAACAATTCAAGATCCTCTTCCAGTTGCTCCAAATTCTCTAGAGAGCGTAAACTACTTACCACCGCCTCAGACATCCTTTTTGCTGCCCTTCCTGTTGGAGCAGCCAATGCCGGTCGTTTTGCTAAACCAAGCCGTTTTAGCACCCTGAGCAAAGTGACCGCCACAGAAGTTTTTCCTGTACCTGGACCTCCTGAAATAATTAGAAAGGGATTGGAAATCGCTGACAAAACCGCATCCTTTTGTTCTTCTGCTAATTTTAGGGGGTGCTCACCTAAACGTACCGGGTTAACTTCAAGCACGGTTTTTAGGACATTCTCGACTTCAGATTTTTCCGGAAATTCCGGTTGCATGTTTAGACGCATCCGTAACAGTGAAATAAGCTGAAATTCACGCGACAAATTTTTTTTAAAATACAGAAGAGAATTATTTTCTACAAAAATAGATTTTTCTGCACAAAAACCTTCTGACCCTTCTTCAGTACCAGAGCTTGTCAACAACCATTTTTCCCATTCATCCGGAAATATTTCTTTCTCGAAAAAACCAGTTTGTAGAAGTATTGCTTTTATTTGAAATTGGAGTTCTGACCAAGGAAGGCAGGTACTTCCAGAAATTACCGCCTTGCGCATCAGGAGCAATCCGGATAACTGTACATGCAAACGAAGGGTCGCCGCTTCAGTCTCTTTTTTTTGGACTGACTCTCCCAAGCACAAATAATCCAATGCCTGAAAAAAATATTCACTGCCCAGTTGTATTTGAGAAAATTGCTGCCTAAGTCGCTGAAGTGACTCTGTCAAGGCAGGTGCAGCAATTTGTACTTTGAGAGTATCATCAGTAGATTCTTTCGCAAAGCGGGTGCGGGCAGTACCTGCGGTTGTCCATCCAGATGATATTAATGAAGGACGTGTGAGTTCAGAAGAATATGTCAAACTGGACATTTTGGCTTGTAAGATTTATACTATGACTTAGTTTTAGGGATTTATCGAGTATCTCCGTTTTTAGTCTGTTCTGATTCAAGCTCCATCTTTTTTATGTTAAATCTGTTTCTGCTGAACAAACAATCAAAACTTTAATAATGAAAAGGCCTTCCCCCAATCATGCCATTAGCTGGTCCGAAGTCAAGCGTCCAATTGTTTGTCTTGCGCCAATGGACGGAGTTACCAATTCTGCCTTCCGACAAATTGTACGCACATTAAGCAAAGATGTCATTCTTTTCAGTGAATTCACAAGCGTTGATGGCCTGGTACGAAGCGAACATGTACGTTTGCGCTTGGACTATGAACCATGCGAACAACCTTTTTTCATGCAGCTTTTCGGCAACTCTCCAAAAATGTTTGCAGAAGCTGCCAGAATGGTGGCAGACCGTGGAATATGGGGCGTAGACATCAACATGGGATGCCCTGCAAAAAAGATTGTCCATTCTCAACATGGCAGTGCTTTGATGCAGGATGTAGACACTGCCTGCAGGATTGTTGAATCAATCCGGGAAGCATGTCCGCTGGAGGTTTCAGTCAAAACACGTTTAGGCTGGAAAAACGAAAAAAACTTAATCAATTTTACTAAGTCTCTTGAATCTGCTGGAATCTCAATGCTAACTATTCACGGACGAACCTATAATCAGGCTTTTAGAGGAGACGCTGATTGGGGCCCCATTCACGAACTGAAAAGTCACCTTAAAATTCCAGTAATAGGTAATGGAGACATCCGTGACTACAACGACGGCCTGGCGCATTTTGGTAATCTTGATGGATTTATGATTGGAAGAGCTGCAATCGGGAATCCATGGTGTTTTCAGGATCGACGGAAATTCCCGGAGCCCACTCATCACGAACGTATTGAACTTGCACTCAAACATTACCATTTATTCAGACGCTTCAAACAAGAATTGGTTGCAGTGCGGGAATTTCGCAAGTATCTGGGCAATTATGTAAGTGGTTTCAGAAACGCAAAAGAATGGCGTAACCGCTTAATGCAGTGTCAGGATGAAGCATCCTTTGTGGAATGCATGCAGGAAATCAAACGGCTTGAACCACCTCTTGCTTTGGCCGGTTAACTCCGAAAACGATAATGGTCCCAGCATCACAGAAGTACGAAATCTCAGTTTTTTCGCACTTCCCACTGTCCATGCCAAACTGATAAGAGGAATTTTAATAAATAGAAACACTCCCCAAGTTTGAGATCATTGAACGTGCCTCGGCGTGTATAAACCAAGACTAGACTTTAATTCGAGTGGTAATTAAAGCTTAAATTAAAATTGACTTCTGCCTCTCTAAGAGGCAGCATAATTGAGTCCGTTTGTCCGACTGTCTTCTACACAAACGACTCCGACTAAATGCACCCGTAGCTCAGCTGGATAGAGCATCAGTTTGCGGTACTGAGGGTCGCAGGTTCGACTCCTGCCGGGT